>Ga0207966_1000185_pt1 | contig 35604 bp, 31 predicted proteins | sample Knorr_S23_td_NAD_FD_185611 | JGI IMG/M metagenome (GOLD analysis project Ga0207966, IMG submission 185611) | Marine microbial communities from Southern Atlantic Ocean transect - Knorr_S23_td_NADW_ad_2500m_LV_B (SPAdes) (version 2) | ecosystem: Environmental > Aquatic > Marine > Oceanic | place...
ATTCTTTAGATTACTCTTAGATGGTATCGCAGGATTAAAGTATCTCAGCGAAGGTAAATTCAAGCACTGTTGGGCTATAATAAAAGCGCATTTCTCCTTCTACAGTAGAATTCCGGGAGTTTTATTCAAAAGAAAAAAGACTCTTAAAATTGATAAGTCAATAAAGTACCGCGGTTCTATACTAGTGGATTATTATCTGAAAGGGGGGAATAAATTTGAGAATTTTAAATTTTAAACCAATTATTAAATTGAGTCATTTTAAAATCCTCCTGTAAGACTTTTTGATAGATTATATGATACTTGTTGCCAGTGACTAGATTCTAGCTAGCTTTCTTCGCTTCAACAGATAAGCCAATAGTAGCTGTTCAAATCCTTGATTAATATCCGCAGGGATGAAATCAATTTTATATTGCCCACAACGGATGCGCAATTCCTTTTCAAACTCTCCCATCTTTTCTAGATAAGAGTCTTTAATATCAACGGGATTCACTTTCAGCTCCTCACCCGTTTCCATATCTACAAAGCGATGTAGACGCGACTCAAAATCAAAATGAATTTCTCTAGGGGCGTCTACCACATGGAATATAATCACTTCGTGTTTATTGTACTTTAAATGTTGTAATGCCGAGAATAAGGCCTCAGGGTCTTGTGCTGAATCAAACATATCGGTAAACAAAACAACCAAAGATCGCTGGTGAACACGTTCGGCAATCTCATGAAGAGCATCTACAGCAAAGGTGGCTTTCGCTTGTTTCGACTGATACTTCTCTATTAAGTTCTCCAACTCCCACAACAAATGTTTGTGATGCGAATGGCTTGTTTTCGATGGGCTATGCATTTCTACTTTTTCTGCAAAAACGGACAAGCCTACAGCATCTCTCTGTCGCTTTAATAAATTCATCAAAGCAGCACAGGCAAGTATAGAAAAGCCCAGCTTGCTCGGGTCGGAAGCAGAGATTTTATCTTTAAGAGGAAAGTACATGGACGAGGAGTTGTCGATTACCAGTTGGCAACGAAGATTCGTTTCCTCTTCATAACGCTTTACAAAAAGCTTGTCCGTGCGCGCATAGAGCTTCCAATCGATATGCTTGGTGCTCTCGCCTGCATTGTACAAACGATGTTCGGCAAACTCCACAGAATAACCATGGTAAGGGCTCTTATGCAATCCGGTGATAAAGCCCTCCACCACTTGTCGTGCTAAAAACTCTAGGTTCTCAACACTTTTAATTTCTTCTTGTGATATATAATTTGCCATAAAAAAAGGGCTTATAAAGCCCTTTAATGGATTTTGTTAAATCTTATAAATGTGCGTCAATCTTAGCAGCTAAGTCAGCTTTAGGGGCTACACCTACTTGCTTGTCGACAATTTCACCATTTTTGAAAATCAAAATAGTAGGGATATTGCGAATTCCATACTCAGCAGCAATATCTTGTTGATCATCAACATTTACTTTACCGATAACCGCTTTTCCTTCGTAATCTCCGTGAAGTTCATCAACGATAGGCCCTACCATACGGCAAGGTCCACACCATTCAGCCCAAAAATCAACCAATACTGGTTTGTCTGATTTAAGCACTGTTTCTTCGAAGTTCGCAGTAGTAATTTCTAATGCCATCTTTTTATAATCTTAAGGGTTGTTTGTTAGTAGTTTTCTCTGTGCAAAAGTAGAATTTATCCACTAAATACAAACTATTTAATTCAATTTGTATTGTACCTCCGCCAAAGTATTGATGTCCTTCACTAATTCTTTGCTAATCTTTACTTTATGTGTTCTTGAAATCATCTCCAAAGAAACACTTTCATCATTATCGAAGACGCTTAACTTCAACTGATGTGCCCCTTGATGTTCCTCTAAAATGGCTTTAAACTTATTGCTAAACTCTACATCGATATCATAAAGACTCACACGCAAGGTGATGCTCTTAGTGAGTTTGTCTAAAACATCGGACAAGAGGTTAATTGCCGAAATTTTTATTTCCAGCTGATCGCCCCATCGACGAGCTTGTACGCGTGCTTTCACAAAGATGAAAGCCCCTTGAACCAAATACAATTTGAACTTCAAATAATCTTCGCTGAAAAGCATAAACTCTTTAGAGTCAGTAAAATCTTCAATACTTACTACTCCGTAAGGATTTCCGTTTTTATCAATTCGATGATGTACATCGGTGATGACTCCAGCAAAGCCAAGCTCCTTTCCTTTTATGGCTTCTAAACTTTCAAACTTCTCGATATCATGATTACAGTAATGCTTAATTTCAAAAGAAAAATCATCTAAAGGGTGTCCGGAAATATAAATCCCAACCACCTCTTTTTCGCGAGCTAAAAGCTCTAATCGAGGCCATTCGTCCACCATTGGTTTTGGGGGCTCTGGCAACTCAACACCTTCAACACTGCCAAATAAATCAGGGGGTGCATCTAAGCTTTCTTGATAAGCATTTCCGTAGCGTATGGCCTTATTTAAAAAGGTATAACCATCTTTTAATTCGTGGAAATACATTCCTCTATGCTCTCCAGCAAAGGAGTCTAAAGCTCCTGCAAAGGCTAAATTCTCTAGGGTTCTCTTATTTACCGAGCGTAACTCTACACGCTTTGTAACATCATAAATACTATAGTATGATCCGTTTTCAGTACGTTCCTTTACAATATTCTCTACGGCTCCTTCTCCAACTCCTTTAATGGCACCCAATCCAAAACGGATATCTCCCTTTTTGTTAACGTTAAATTTATAGGCCGACTCATTAATGTCGGGTCCTAAAACGGTTAAATGCATACGCTTGCACTCCTCCATAAAGAAAGTTACTTTCTTTATATCGTTCATATTATGTGTCATTACCGAGGCCATATATTCGGCAGGATAATGCGCTTTTAAATAAGCCGTATGAAAGGCAACTACCGAATAACAAGTTGAGTGTGATTTATTGAAGGCATAGGCGGCAAATGCTTCCCAATCCTTCCACACTTTATCGGCAACTTTAGGGTCGTGACCACGCTCGGTACAACCATCAATAAATTTGGGTTTCATCTTCTCTAGTAAAGAGAAAATCTTTTTACCCATAGCCTTACGAAGCATATCGGCATCCCCTTTAGAGAAACCAGCAAGCTTCTGCGACAAACGCATTACCTGCTCTTGATATACAGTAATACCATATGTCTCGGCCAAGTAATCTTCCATTCCCTCTAAATCGTAGCTAATCTCTTCTCTACCATGCTTACGCGCAATAAAATTTGGTATATACTCCAATGGCCCTGGTCGATACAGGGCATTCATTGCAATTAAATCGCCAAACTTATCGGGTTTTAAAGCTCGAAGATGCTTTTGCATTCCTTGCGACTCAAACTGGAAAGTACCATTAGTAGACCCTTTTTGATACAACTCATAAGTGAGCTCATCATCCAAAGGAATTTCATCAGGATCAATATCTACATCATGTTTCTCTTTGATGAGTTTGATAGCATCCTTAATGATGCTCAAGGTTTTCAAGCCCAAGAAATCCATTTTTAGAAGCCCTGCATCTTCCACCACAGAGTTGTCAAACTGCGTAACCAATAAATCAGAATCCTTAGCCGTAGTCATAGGTAAGTGATCACGAATATCACTAGGGGTAATAATTACCCCACAGGCGTGAATCCCCGTATTACGTACAGAACCTTCAATGGCAATGGCTTGATTTAAGGTGTCGGCGGCTAAATCATTTCCTTTGGCAATACTTTGTAGCTGTGCCGCCATTTGCATCTGGTCGGCATTCAGCTTTTCTTTAAGCTTATCTTCGGGTAAATTAAAGACCTTATGAAGAGAAGTATCCGGAACCAATTTGGCAATTCTATCTGCTTCGCGTAAGGGTAAATTCATCACACGAGCGGCATCTCTAATGGATGACTTTGCAGCCATTGTACCGTAAGTAATAATTTGTGCTACCTGCGCATGACCATATTTCTCGACTACAAAATCGATAACCTTCCCCCTACCTTCATCATCAAAGTCAATATCAATATCGGGAAGCGATACACGGTCGGGATTTAAGAAACGCTCAAAAAGCAAGTCGTAGGCTATAGGGTCTACATTGGTAATTCCAATACAATAAGCCACGGCAGAACCAGCGGCGGATCCCCTACCCGGCCCAACAGAAACTCCCATATTACGAGCTTCGGTAGTGAAATCTTGTACAATCAAGAAATAACCAGGGTAACCCGTTTTTTCGATAGTCATCAACTCGAAGTCAAGACGCTCGCGAATTTCGTCGGTTATTTGCTCGTAACGTTTTTGGGCACCTAAATAAGTAAGGTGTCTAAGGAAAGAATTTTCCCCACGTTTACCCCCATCAACGGCATCTTCGGTATGAATGAACTCTTCAGGTATATCGAAAGCAGGAAGTAAGACTTCTCTTTTGAGGTCATAAACTTCAATCTTATCTACAATCTCTTGGGTTGTTGCAATGGATTCAGGAAGGTCTTTGAATAATTCCTTCATCTCATTCTGAGACTTGAAATAAAATTCATCATTTGGAAAACCAAAGCGGAATCCTCTGCCTCTACCGATAGGAGTGTCTTTAAGTACGCCGTCCTTTACACAAAGGAGTATGTCGTGAGATAGAGCATCTTTCTTCTCTAAATAATATACATTGTTCGAGGCAAAATACTTCACGCCATATTTACGTGCAAAACCTAAAAGCACTTGATTTACGTGCTCTTCCTCGCCTAATCCATGGCGAATTAGTTCAACATAAAAATCTTCACCAAAAGTTTCATGCCACCATTGAAAAGCTTCCTCTGCTTGGTTCTCTCCTACATTCAAAATCAGATTAGGGATTTCGGCTGTCAAACCACCCGTTGTGGCTATTAACCCTTCTTTATGTTCTAGTAGAATTTCTTTATCTATACGAGGGCATCCCGCATAAAGCCCATCAATAAAAGCTTGAGAGCTTAGTTTTGATAGATTATGATACCCCGCTCTATGCTTTGCTATTAAGACAACAGTTGAACGTCTATCGGGATTCTCTTTGGTGAATTTTCTAATTTTATGATCGGCAGTAAGATATAACTCACAACCCACAATCGGTTTGATATCATTCTTAATAGCTTCGTGTACGAACTTATAAGCACCATACATATTTCCCGTATCCGTAATGGCAACGGCAGGCATTTTATATTCTTTAGCCTTCGCTATTAAGTCAGGAATATCACATTTTGCCTGTAATATAGAGTAAGAAGAATGACAGTGTAAATGCGAGAAGCATAAGCCTTCCATATTCGAACTACTAGACTCAATGACTTCTGATTCTGCATCTTCACTTTTCAATTCAACAGAACCAGAATCTATAGCTTTATAAGGTTCTACATTAAGTCCTAGAAGCTCAAAAGGCTCTCGGTTACGATCCGAAAATCGTTTATTATAATCGTCTTCAAAGCCTAATCGTTGGGCGTTGATTACGCGCAAACGGATTAGCTCCAAAAAACAACGCGTAGTAGCCTCTACGTCAGCAGAGGCATTATGGGCTTCGCTAAATCCTTCCTTAAAGAGTTTTATGTGAAGCTCAGTAAGAGTAGGCCACTTAAACTTACCGGCTCTACCTCCAGGAATAGCACAGAAATCAGTCCCTTCATTTTTGGTGTCAATACTCTTCTCATCCATTAGAGAAGTTTCCATCTGAGTTCTATAAAACTCAGCACCCATAATATTTATATCGAAAATAATATTGTGACCAACAATATATTCTGATTGAGCAACAGCCTTATTAAATTCTTCCAATACAAAAGATAAATCAACCCCTTGCTCTAAAGCGCGTTTAGTAGAGATTCCATGAATCTTTTCGGCATTATAAGGAATAGTGAAGTCAATAGGTCGAACGATGAAGTTTTTTACTTCAATCAACTCCCCCATATCGTCGTGTAATTGCCAAGCTACTTGTACCAGTCGAGGCCAGTTTTCTGAATCGCTTACAGGCGCAGAAAAATTCTTTGGTAATCCGGTGGTCTCGGTGTCGTAAATCAGATACATAAAGGCAATACTAGGCTTTAAAATAAGAGGAGTAAATGTAGTTTTTTTGAGGATAAAAATCTTCATTGTTAATAACAATGTAGAATCTTTGAATACCAATTATTGATATGAATAATATGACCCTATTGAACCAGAATAAAAGGTCATAGTAAGTATTATCATTCAAATTCTATATATTTGCTATTCAAATAAATCACAGAAGGATCGCAAGATGGAAGAAACAAATGTAACGAATCAAGAGGAGCCTAATGAAGTCGTGGAAACAACTGAGGTAGAAACAAACCTTATTGTTGAGGATATCGACTTTAACTCTCTTGATACGGAGGACTTAATAGAAACTGTAAAAACTATTGTGGATACAGCGCCTATTCAAAGCATCAAAAAAGAAATTGATGAAGCAAAAAAAGTCTTTTACGAAAGAAGTAAAGAGGCTTTTAAGCAAGAGCTCGAAAAACACTTAGCTGTTGAAGGTGCTACCGAAGAAGACTTCGATTACACCTACCCGAGCACCAATAGTTTTAAAGCTATTTTGGCTCTCTACCGAGAACGTAGAAATGCCTATTACAAGGAGCAAGAACAGCAGCAAGACGCAAACCTGAAAATAAAACTCGAGCTTATTGAAGAGTTAAAAGGTTTATTGAATGCTGAAGAGAAAATGAAAGAAACTTTTGAGCATTTCAAAACTATTCAAGAGCGTTGGAAAACTGTGGGTATGGTTCCTAAAGCTGATGTAAACAACCTTTGGCAAACCTACCACCACCACGTGGAGAATTTCTTTGACTACCTTAGAATCAATAACGAGCTTAGAGATATAGAGTTTAAGAGAAATCTTGAGAAGAAAAGATTTCTTTGTGAGCAAGCAGAAGCTTTGGATGAAGATGAAAATCTAGACCATGCTTTTGAACAACTTCAAACACTCCACGAGAACTGGAAAGAAGTTGGACCTGTTGGTAGAGATGAACGCGAACCGATCTGGGAACGTTTCAAAGCGGCTACACATATCCTTCACAAAAAGAGAAACGATCATTTCGAACAGAAAAAAGAAGTCTTCGAAGCGAATTTCCAAAAGAAAATTGCACTCTGTGAGAAAGTGGAAAATATAGATATCAAAAACTTGAGCCACCATAATAATTGGCAAAAGCAAACGAATATTATTAAAGATCTTCAAGACCAATGGACAAAAGTTGGTCCTGTAAATCGCAAACAAAATACCGAAAGTTGGGAACGTTTTATTGGAGCAATAAAAAAATTCAATAAAGAGAAAAATCTCTACTATAAAGAGCTGAAGAAAAACCAAACGGTAAATCTTCAAGCAAAAAAAGACTTGGTAGCTCAGGCTGAAGCATTGGCAAATAGTACTGACTGGAATGCTACTGCTGGAGCATTAAAGAAGATTCAAAGCGATTGGAAGAATTCTGGAATGGCTCCTCGTAAAGAAGCTGATCAACTGTGGAATAAACTGCGTAATGCCTGTAATACTTTCTTTGATAATTTATCGAAACACAATAGTGAGAAGGATAAAGAATTTGAAGTTAATCTAGATGCTAAACAAACTTTCACTAAAGAAGTTGAGGCATTTAAAGTTAGCGGTAATGCAAAAGCTGATGTTACAGTCCTAAAAGGATTTATTAGCAAATGGAAAGACTTGGGTAGAGTTCCTAAAAAGAATGTCAAAAAGATTGAATCGGACTTCCGTAACTTAATTGATGCTCACTTCAATCAATTAGATATGGAGCAATCTGAGAAAAGAGACATTCAATTTAAATCTCGCGTGGAAGCTATTATTTCTGAAGGTGATGAATCTAAGCTTAGCGAGGAGTTGTATCACTTACAGCAGAAATACAAAAAAACCAAAGAAGAACTGATTCGTTTAGAAACAAACATATCCTTCTTTAGCTCAGCAAGTAATGACAGCCCTCTTCTGAAAGATGTTAAAAAGAATATCGAAAACCATAGAGCCATGCTTGATGAGCTTCAAGAAAGGAAGAATTATATCAAACAACTGTAAATACTAAGGGCATAGTTTTCTTTACTTTTTTTTCTTTCCTATATGGACTTCGAACTCGTTTCAGAATTTAAGCCCACGGGCGATCAACCACAAGCCATAAAGAAGCTAGTGGATGGCTTAAACCAAGATGTTCCTTTCCAAACTCTTCAAGGGGTGACTGGTTCTGGTAAGACTTTTACGATGGCAAATGTCATCAAAGAAGTGCAACGTCCTACCCTAGTTTTGTGTCACAACAAAACCCTAGCAGCACAGTTGTATGGAGAGTTCAAGCAATTCTTCCCCAATAATGCGGTTGAATATTTTGTTTCCTATTACGATTATTATCAACCAGAAGCCTATATCCCTCATTCGGGGCTTTATATAGAGAAAGATTTATCTATTAATGAGGAGATTGAAAAGCTGCGTTTAAGCACTTCATCCTCGCTACTGTCTGGAAGAAAAGACATCATTGTGGTTTCCTCGGTGTCCTGTATCTATGGTATTGGGAATCCCGAGGAGTTTAGTAAAAATGTTATTGAGTTAAAGCTCAATCAAAAATTAGATCGTAAAGCTCTTTTATTAAACCTCGTAGCATCTTTATATTCAAGAACTGAAACGCAGTTAGAGCGTGGGCAATTTAGAGTTAAAGGCGATTGTGTTGACATATTCCCTGCTTATTCAGATTTTGGTATGCGCATCCTATTTTGGGATGATGAGATTGAAGGCTTAGAGTCTTTTGATCCGATCACGGGGCATCGCATTGATCAATTTGATGATGTAAAAATTTATCCAGCGAACATTTTCGTTACCTCAAAGGATAAATTGGATGATGCAAAGCATCATATCCGCACCGACCTTATTAAGCAAGTAGATTACTTTAAAGAAATAGGAAAACATCTGGAGGCAAAAAGACTCGAGGAAAGAGTCAATTTTGATCTGGAAATGATTCAAGAATTGGGCTATTGCTCAGGGATTGAAAATTACTCAAGGTATTTAGATGGTCGCGAACCTGGTAGTCGCCCATTCTGTTTGATAGATTATTTCCCTGATAATTTCATGTTATTTGTCGATGAGAGTCATGTAACCATTCCTCAGGTGAGAGCCATGTATGGCGGTGATAAATCTCGAAAAGAGAACTTGGTAGAATACGGTTTTAGATTACCTTCTGCTATGGATAATCGCCCACTTCAATTCGATGAATTTGAAAACATTATCGACCAAGGAATCTTTGTAAGTGCTACTCCTGCAGATTATGAATTAGAACGATCTGAAGGAGTTTTTGTAGAACAGATTATTCGTCCAACAGGATTATTAGATCCAATCATAGAAATCCGTCCTAGCCAAAATCAGATTGATGACCTTTTAGAGGAAATCAGGTTAAAAGTGGAATTAGACGAGCGTATTTTGGTAACCACACTTACCAAGCGCATGGCGGAAGAGTTAACCATTTACTTAACAAAATATGGTGTTCGCTGCCGTTATATCCACTCCGATGTTGACACACTCGACCGCGTAGAAATTATGCGTGATTTACGTTTGGGGAGATTTGACGTTCTCATTGGTGTCAACCTTCTTCGTGAAGGATTGGATTTACCGGAAGTCTCCTTAGTGGCAATTTTAGATGCCGATAAAGAAGGTTTCCTTCGTTCGGCAAGATCGCTAACTCAAACGGTGGGTAGAGCCGCACGGCATGTAAATGGTAAGGCCATTTTCTATGCTGATAAAATTACCAACTCCATGCAAATTACCATGGATGAAACTGAGCGTAGAAGAACCATTCAAACAAAATACAACGAGGTAAATAACATTACACCTCTCGCTCTCAAAAAGTCAAAAGAGAGCATCATGAAACAAAGCTCCATAATTGGTGTGAACTACAATCAAGTTGCCGAGAAAGATGAAGAACTTCAAGTAAATGAAGAAGAGCTCAAATACCTTTCTGCAGATGATAAAAGCAAAAAAATAAAAACATTCCGCAAGGCTATGGAAAAAGCCGCCAAAGAACTAGACTTTATGGAAGCCGCTCGTTTACGCGATTTGATTAAGATGGTGAATGCTTAGCTTTATCAGTTTACCTTGTACTAGATACTAGATACTTTATACTTATTACTTTATACATTATTCATATCTTTGCGCCTCTCTTCGAGAAAGAGATTATTAATTAACCGGGTTTCGGACCCTTAAACAATTATTATGGCAACTAAAATTAGATTGCAACGTCACGGTAAAAAAGGTAAACCAGTTTACCATATAGTAGTGGCTGACGCTCGCGCAAAACGCGATGGTCGTAACATCGAAAAGTTAGGCCTTTACAACCCTAACACTGCACCTGCAACTATCGATTTGAATCACGAAAGAGCTCTTCACTGGGTTCAAGTAGGAGCTGTTCCAACGGATACCGTTAGAGCTATCTTATCATACACAGGCATAATGATGAAAAAACACCTTTTAGACGGTGTTAAAAAAGGTGCTCACACTGAAGAGCAAGCACTTGCTAAATACGAAGCATGGTTAGAAGGTAAGGCTAAACAAATTAGCGATGCCACTAGCAATATTGCTAAAGTAAAAGTAGATGCTGCAGCTAAAGCTTTAGCTGCTGAGAAAGAAATCAGAGCTACTAGAGAAGCTGCTATCGCTGCTAAAAACGCTCCTGAAGTAGTTGCTGAAGAAGCTCCTGCTGCTGAAGTAGTTGCTGAAGAAGCTCCTGCCGCTGAAGTAGTTGCCGAAGAAGCTCCTGCCGCTGAAGTAGTTGCCGAAGAAGCTCCTGCCGCTGAAGTAGTTGCCGAAGAAGCTCCTGCTGCTGAAGTAGTTGCTGAAGAAGCTCCTGCTGCTGAAGTAGTTGCTGAAGAGGCTCCTGCTGCTGAAGTAGTTGCTGAAGAGGCTCCTGCTGCTGAAGTAGTTGCTGAAGAAACTCCTGCTGCTAAAGTAGTTGCTAAAGAAGCTCCTGCTGCAGAAGAAGCTGCTGAGTAATGAAATTGAAGGATTGCTACTTCATTGGTCATGTGAGCCGTAAACACGGATTCAAAGGTGACTTATTAGTGAAGTTAGATGTTGATAATCCTTCAGCCTATAAAAATTTGGAATCAGTTTTCCTTGACAGAAAAGGAAGACTGGTTCCATTTTTTTTGAGCTACTGTAAACTCACCACTAAAGGTCATCTACACATACACTTCGAAGGAATTGACACCGAAGAGCAAGCACTAAAGTTGTGTTCTAGCGGACTCTATCTTCCACTCTCTTTTCTGCCAGAATTAACTGGTAATAAATTCTACTACCACGAAGTGGAAGACTTTAAGGTTATGGATAAGAATTATGGTGAGGTAGGAATACTCAAGGAGATTGTCAATCAAAAGGCACAACCACTATTTGCAATTGAAAATGGTGTGAAGGAAGTTTTAATTCCAGTTGATGACTCTCTTATTGAAAAGGTGGATCGCGAGAACAAAACGCTTTTCTTAAATTGTCCTGAAGGATTAATTGAAATTTATCTAGACGAATAGTTATGTCAAAAAAGAAGAATTCCAAGGATATTTCTGGGGTAGTTTACTCTACCAATAATGACTATGATTATAGTTATGATGATGTAAAGGATGATGAAACCCTTCCGCCTAATCAACAAGATTTAAGAATCCTTTTAGATCGTAAAAAAGGTGGAAAGGTAGTTACTGTAATCATCGATTTTGTAGGGACACTGGAAGATTTAAAAGTTTTAGGGAAAACTCTTAAAACACAATGTGGTGTTGGTGGTACCGTAAAAGGCTTCGAAATACTTATCCAAGGAGATTTCAGAGATAAAGTCCTCGACATCCTGATTCAGAAAGGATACAAAGCCAAGAAAAAAGGCGGTTGATAAAATTTATAATTCAAAAAAAAAGCTCCCCCAGATACACGGGGGAGCTTTTTTTATAGTTTAAAACGCTTAAGCGTATAGTTTCACCAAACAATCCAATACATAATCAATTTCTTCAATCGTATTAAAACGAGAGAAAGAAAAACGCACCGTTGGACGCTCTACAGGAGCATTTATGCCAGTAAGCACATGAGAGCCAGTGTTGGCTCCCGAAGTGCAAGCACTACCGCCTGAACATGCTATTCCATAAATATCTAGATTAAACAACAACATCGATGCAATGTCTGTTGCTGGTAATGAGACACTCAATACAGTGTATAAACTACGAGCTAAATTATCGCTGTAACCATTAAATTTGACTCCTGGAATGCTTGCTCTCAACTGATCAATCATATAAGATTTCAAAGCTGTTATATGTTCTTGATGCTCATCCATATCTCTATGAGCAATATCTAAAGCCTTTGAAAGACCTACTATCCCATATACATTCTCAGTACCACCACGCATATTGCGCTCTTGAGAACCTCCGTGAATTAGAGGCTTCATCTGAATGTCCTTTTTCACATATAAAAAACCGATCCCCTTTGGTCCATGGAATTTATGGGCAGAGCAAACCATAAAATGAACTTTATCTAAAGCTTGCATATCGTAAGGATAATGTGCCATAGTCTGAACGGTATCAGAGTGAAATAGTGCATTGTATTGAGCACAAAGCTCTGAAACACGCTCCAGAGGAAGTAGATTTCCAATCTCATTATTTGCGTGCATCAAGGATACCAAGGTATTTGGATTCGAGGCCAATAAAGATTCTAAATGCTCTAAATCAACCTGCCCCTTTTCGTCTAAATCGACATAGGAAACCTTTACCAAACCTTTCTCTACCAACATTTCGACCGTGTGCACCACTGCGTGATGCTCAATGGTAGAAGTAATGATATGTGTTATACCACAATCACCTACGGCACAACGCAAGGCCATATTATCGGCTTCTGTACCTCCAGATGTAAAAAAGATTTCTCCAGGCGTACAATTTAAATGCTTGGCAACATTTTTTCTTGATCTTTCTATAAGCGACTTAATCTTTCTTCCAAAGGCGTGAGTTGAAGAAGGATTTCCAAAGCCATCTTTTAAAACGGGTATCATGGCATCAAATACTTCCTGATCTACAGGTGTTGTAGCTGCGTTATCTAAGTAAACTTTCATTATTAACTGAGGATTAATAAGTTTATGCTATTTCACTAATTTCTTGAATAAACCTTTGTGCCAATGCATTTGCCTTTTCAGAACTTACACTTTCGGTATATACACGAATGATAGGTTCTGTATTCGACTTGCGCAAGTGTACCCACTCTTCTGTGAAATTTATTTTCACTCCATCGATGGTATTTACATCTTCTGAAGCATATTTTTTGGCCATCTCACTTAAGATAGCATCTACATCTAATTCAGGTGTTAATTGAATTTTCTGCTTAGACATATAATAGTTTTTAAACTCCTTACGCAAAGCAGAACAAGTTCCACCGAATTTCGCCAAAGAAGTCAAAAACAATGCCACTCCCACTAAGGCGTCTCTACCAAAATGTGAATCTGGATATATGATTCCTCCGTTACCCTCTCCACCAATTACGGCAGAAACTTCTTTCATGGTATCTACCACATTTACTTCACCTACAGCAGAAGCATAATATGTTCCGCCATACTTTTCTGTCACATCACGTAAGGCTCGGGTAGACGATAAATTTGAAACGGTATTTCCTTTTACATTTTGAAGAATAAAATCGGCAACAGCAACAAGTGTATACTCTTCTCCAAAAAGGGTTCCATCTTCACTAACAATAGCTAAACGGTCGACATCTGGATCTACAACAAATCCTAGATGAGACTTTGTGTCAAGTACTTTATCACATAAATCGCCTAAGTGCTCAGGTAAGGGTTCTGGATTATGTGGGAATTGACCATTTGGCTCACAATACAATTCATGCACTTCTACTCCCAAGGCCCTCAATAAAGCAGGGATATATATCCCTCCAGTAGAATTTACAGCATCAATAACAACTTTAAATCCAGCATTTTTAACCAAATCAGCATTTACCAAATCTAAATCCAGTACTGCTTGTATATGTTTCTCTAAATAATCTTTTGACTCTACCGAGCCTAAATGATCAACTTCAGCATAAGAAAAAGCCTCTTGGTCAGCTAGATCTAAAATATCTTGCCCATCAGCGGCTGATATAAACTCCCCTTTTTCATTTAACAATTTAAGGGCATTCCATTGTTTCGGGTTATGACTGGCCGTAAGGATAACACCTCCTTGTGCATGCTCCATGGTAACAGCAAGTTCAACTGTAGGTGTAGTACTTAAACCTAAATCGACGACATCAATTCCTAAAGCTTGTAAACTTGCCAACACTAAATCCTGAACAATAGCGCCAGAAATACGTGCATCTCTTCCTAAGACTACCTTAATCTCATTTCCATTATTATTATTAATCAGCCATGTACCATACGCTGAAGCGAACTTTACTATATCCAACGGTGTAAGATTATTTCCAGGCTTACCGCCTATTGTACCACGGATACCAGAAATAGATTTTATTAAAGCCATAGATTTCTATTTTGAGCAAATATAAACATAGAAAAAGAATAATCTGAATCGATATTGGTGAATAGTGAAATTTACTCTTTGATATTTTAGCCCTCTCAATTAATTATGCTCTAAATACTAATAATTGTGAACTTTATTGTGAATAAGTTCAGTTAAACAAACATTGAAGGAGTACCCAAAAAAGCTATTTTTATAGCATATGAATTGTTATTTTAGCGCGATTCTTAAAAGAAGCTGAAATGAGTGAGATGTCAAATAGTAAAAACAATAAGATCCATAAACTTGTGGAGCGATACGAAAGTATGCTGGCGAATGAGTCCAGTGCATTTTTCGATAGCTACGAGTTTGAGGATATTGCCGATCACTATATCGACAAAGGACTTTTAGGCGAAGCAATGGGAAGTATGGATATCGCTTACGAGCAATACCCTTTCTCAGCAAACTTCTTAATCCGAAAAGCACAAATACTTACCATCCTTGATAGAACGTCCGAGGCTGAACTTTTACTAGATAAAGCCGAAGCATTAGAGCCTAACAACACTGATTTATTAATTGCTAGAGGAAGTATTCTCTCTAAGAATAAAGAGCATCACAAAGCCTTGCAAATGTTCTTAAAAGCAGAGTTACATGCTGAGGATCCATTAGACGTCTACCCCTTTATAGCTTATGAATTCCAGTGCTTAGGTAGGTTTCAGGATGCTATTAAATACCTAAGTACTTTTCTTGATCAAGATCCACAGGATGATATATCTATCTTTAATATCTCCTATTGTTTTGAACGATTAGATGCCTACGAGGAGGCCTCTAAGTTTTTTATAAAACTCATTGATTCTGCTCCTTATTGCGAAATGGCTTGGTATCAATTAGGATTGGCTTACAACAAGATGAAGTCCTATGATAAAGCAGTTTGGGCTTTAGATTATGCCCTGCTGATTGATGAAAGTTTTACAGCTGCCTACCACGAGAAAGCGAGAAGTTTAACACATCTAGAAAAAACCAAAGAAGCGATAAAGACGTATATGCTCACTTTGGCATTTGAAGAAGCTTCAGGCTATACATTTCTTAAAATAGGTTTGTGCTATAAGCAGATAAAAATGCACAAGCAATCTATTCGTTACTTAACGAAAGCTTGTCACGAAGACCCACAGCTTGCCGAAGCTTGGATGGAAATTGGGCTTTGCATGGATGTGCAAGGCCGTTTAGAGGAAGGCATTCACTATATAGAAAAAGCAGTCAATTTGAATCCCGACGATGTGGAGTATGCTTATATTCAAACCAAAGCTTACAAAAATTTGGGCTTAATAGCTGAGGCCGACTTAGGTTTTCAAAAACTTATAGAGATGGGATGTAATTCACCAACCATCTTAATGGAATATGCAAATTTGATGCACTTCCAAAACGAAACTAAAGACGCAATACACCTACTAAAACAAGGTGTAAAACACAATAAAAATCACATAGAGCTAATATCGATAATTGCAGCCTACCTATTTATTGATGGTCAATTAGATAAGGCCTTGAAGTATTTGGTTAAAGCAGAAGCTATAGACCCTAATTATAAAGAGTCCTTATTCGAAAGCTTCCCGCAACTAGAAAATAACGAACAATTCAGTAAACTATTTAATCAAATTTAATATGAATTTCTCTTTACCCTATATACCCGAAAGAACAATAAGCCCACGCAAAGAAGGTCTAACTATGGTTATGGATAAAGGCTTAAGCCTACGCCAAGCTGAGGATATGATTTCCGCAGGTGCTAAATATATAGATATCGTAAAATTAGGTTTCGGAACTGCTTATCTTACAGAAGACTTAGACGCGAAAATTAAGCTCTATAAAGACGCTGGTTTCAGTGTTTACTTTGGTGGTACACTTTTTGAATCTTTCATCGCGCGCGATATGTTCGATGAATTTGTTGGACTTATTGAGAAATACGAATTAGACACTGTTGAGGTTTCCGATGGATCTATCATTTTAGATCATAAAAAGAAATGTGAGTACATCAGAACATTAGCAAAAAAGGTAACCGTTTTATCTGAAGTTGGCTCTAAAAGTTCCGATGTTTTGATTCCTCCTTATAAGTGGATTCAAATGATGGAGAAAGAACTAGAAGCTGGATCCTGGAAGGTTATTGCTGAAGCTCGTGAAGGTGGGGATGTGGGATTATATAGTGGCACTGGCGAAGTTCGATCCGACCTTATTGAAGAGATTCTCACAAAAATCCCAAAAGAGAAAATCCTTTGGGAAGCTCCAATAAAATCTCAACAAGTTTGGTTCATTAAATTAATGGGTTCAAATGTAAATCTTGGTAATATCGCACCTCACGAAGTCATCCCTTTGGAATGTTTGCGCATAGGCCTTCGTGGTGATACATTTTTTAATTTTTTACCCAATTAACTAAATGATTAAACTAATCAGTCCAGAAGAGCTAAAAGGAAAACTCAAAAGCCAGGAGTCAATTCAATTGATTGACATTCGAGAGCGCTACGAATACGATGAGGGTGCTATTTGTAAGGAGAATATTCCACTAGAACAAATGATGACATCGGTAGACAAAATTGTGAAAGACAGACAAGTTATTATCTATTGTCAATCAGGAAAAAGATCTTCGTCAATAATCTATATGCTGGAAAAAGAATTCAAGTTCAACAACCTTTATTCTTTAGACGGCGGTTACAAAGCTTATAGCGAAATATAGTATGCAAAAACGTAGTGTAATGGATTATTTCTGGATTGCTCTCAAAGGGTTTGCCATGGGAGCGGCTAATGTTATTCCAGGAGTTTCTGGAGGAACTATTGCTTTAGTTACTGGCATTTACCAAGAGCTGATAAATTCGCTCAAGTCCTTTAATGGTAAAGCACTCCAACTACTTTACAAAAGAAAATTCAGTCAATTAGCGACTCACCTAAACATCAAATTCTTAGCATTCTTATTAGCAGGAGTAGTCTTGAGTGTTTTCAGCATTGCGAAACTCTTTTCTTTTTTATTAGAAGAACACCCAGTACAAATTTGGGCCTATTTTTTTGGGTTAATCCTAGCCTCCGTTTATTATGTAGGTAAAACGGTAAGCCACTGGGATTTTACCAATAAATCATTTTTGGCTATGGGAGTCGCCTTAGCTTTATTCATTGCTTTTTCAAACCCCTCGCCTGCCGAAAATGGAAATTATTTCTATATCCTATTTTGCGGCGTAATAGGTATTAGTGGTATGCTACTCCCAGGACTTTCAGGTTCGTATATTTTAATGCTAATGGGTAATTACCGCCTCTTAATGGTAGACTCTATAAATGCAGTTTCCGATAGTGTTAAAATGCTATTAACAGGTGATCTATCCTTTTTGAATAATCCTGATCTAGTACAAGGACTCATTAATTTTGGATTGTTCTTAGCCGGCTCAGTCTTTGGGATGATCTCTTTTTCTCAATTGATTGCTTGGATTTTTGAGCGCTACAAAAATACTACTATAGCCCTCCTTACTGGATTTGTATTCGGTTCGCTTGCTATCATTTGGCCCTGGAAATCAGAAATCTATCACCCTGAATTACTGAACCGGCATAATGAAGCTTTGGTAATTGGGTTCCAACGTTATATCCCCTCAGAATGGTCCTCAGATGTCTTATGGGCTCTAGCTTGTATGGCATTTGGAGTGCTTTGTATTTGGTTGTTGGAAAAACTTACTGAAGATCATAAAGCATGAAGCGTTTCGGATTAATTGGTAAATCACTAGTACACTCTTTCTCGGAGTCCTATTTCAATGATAAGTTCAAAAAGCAAGGCATTAAAGATGTTAGCTATCAAAACTTTGAATTAGATAGCATTGATGACTTTAGATCTTTAATCAAATCAGAAAAAGACCTTATAGGACTTAATGTTACCATTCCTTATAAGGAGGCTGTCATCGCTTTTCTAGATGAAGTTTCTGAGGAGGTAAAGGCCATTGGAGCAGTTAACACAATAGTTGTTAGTGCAAAAGGTTTAAAGGGCTTTAATACCGATTATATTGGATTTAGGAATTCCCTAAAACCATTCTTAGAAGGTCGAATGGAAAGAGCATTAATACTAGGTACGGGAGGTGCTTCAAAAGCAGCTGCTTATAGTCTTCAGCAATTAGGAGTACAAAGCCTATTTGTTTCCAGAAATCCAAAGCCTGGGCACTTGTCATACGAAGAACTCAATGATGTTGTACTCAAGCATCACCTTCTTATCGTAAACACCACTCCTCTAGGGACATTCCCAAATATAAATGAATGCCCTCAGATTCCTTATGAGTACTTAACAAGTCAGCACTTGCTATTCGACTTGGTTTATAATCCTACAGAAACTTTATTCTTGAAAAAGGGAAAAGAGAAAGGAACGATGATTTTAAATGGTCAATCGATGCTGGTTCACCAAGCCGAAGAAGCTTGGAAAATCTGGACTACTTAGTATATTCCAATCTAAGGATAGAAATATCGATTTTCAAACGCTCCATATCTTCTGAAGCTGTACCGTCATAAAAACCTCGAATACGTTGCTTTTTATCCAATAAAACAAAGTTCTCTGTATGGATAAAATCGCGTTCGCCACCATCACCTTCTGTGAGAACCACAAAATAAGACTTGCGTGCCAAAGAATATATGTCTTGTTTTGATCCAGTTAACATCATCCATTTGCGCGTATCAACACCATACTTCTTTGCATATGACTTCAATACAGGAATAGAATCAGCTTCTGGATAAACTGTATGTGATAAAAACAGTATATCATCATCTGAATAATAATAATCGTGTAAGATTTTCATCTGATCTGTCATCTTCGGACAGATATTAGCACAAGTAGTGAAGAAAAAATCTGCTATATAAATTCTGTCTGCAACAGTATCATTACTAACTACTTCACCATCTTGATTAAATAGCTCAAAATCTGCGATGTGATGCTCAATATCATTATTAAAAACAGATTCATCAACTAATTTTGGATTGATGTCCGAAGGCTTGTAAATCTTTAGTACGGGATCTCGTTTCACCATTGGATACACCAATAAAACACCTATTGCCAATACAGCAAAGAATAGTAAAATGCGGTTCTTCTCCCCTGATTTAGTTGTCATGATTTTCTGTTTATGCAAAGATAAAAATATGTAAACTCGAGCCTATAATTTCTCTGAATTAAATTTATGAAAGCGTGACTCTTCCCTATTCAAAAGGCTCTTAAATTTAGCTGGCTCATCAATTATAAAGCTCATATCCTCCTTTGTAATAGGATGTTTAAATTCAATAGAAACTGCAGACAAGAACAAACCCTTCCCTTTTATATGCTGACCTTGATTCCCATAGAGTTTATCGCCCATAATCGGATGCCCTATTGAAGCGGTGTGGATACGCAATTGATGCGTACGTCCAGTAAGTGGATATAAATTAACTAAGCTTAAAAAGCCATTCTGCAAGGAAGGTACCTTTGAAATCAATTCGAAAGCACTCTTAGATTCTAAGCCTTCAATAGACTCTGTAATCATTCCACTTGCTTCTACTTCACCAATCAAAATGGCTCTATAGCCTTTTTGAATACGTTTCTGCTCAAACTGTTGCCCCAAATTTATTTGAGCTTTTCGAGTTTTTGCCACTAATAAGACGCCTGAAGTTGGACTATCTAAGCGATGGACAGGACGTGGCCATGCTAAGACATCGACTTCATTAGAAGACTCCAAATTATGAGGCAGAGCATTCTCAATAGTTTTAAACTGATTTCCACTAACCACAATACCTGCAGGCTTATTGACAACTGCCATATATGCATCCTCAAAAAGGACTTCTAGGTCTAAATAATATTCTTTAGATGGAGGGAAGACTAAATCGAAGAGTTCTATTACTTGCCCTTCTTCAATCCATTTTCCAGGCACAGCAATATTCCCATCAAGGGTAAACTGCCCTCTTTTAATAGCCTTCTTTATTCCCGCACGCGAAGGTATACATCTGAAATGCTGAAACACATAGTCAATAAACCGTATTTCGTACGTACCTTTAGCTACTGTATGTTGCTGAATACTAGTGGGTGAAATCATTATACAAAGTTAAACGATGCTAGTCAAAGAAAAGAATCTTTTCTACAAGGAGAAAATGAAAATTGGTACTTTTTTTGCTCTAGAGGACCTTGACAAATGATCGAATAATTACAAAATGAGAACAAAGCAACTATTCACAATATACCTAATACTATTAGGGCAATTCAGTTTTGCTCAAAATCTGATAAAAAAGGAAATTGAAGCAATACGTATTTCCCAGACTCCTACAATCGACGGTTACTTAAATGAGTCTCTTTGGGATCATGTCCCTATTGCAAGCGATTGGACGCAAATGGAACCTCGTAATGGAGAAAAGGAAAGATACTCACAACGCTCAGAGTTGAAATTCATTTACGATGACGAAGCCCTTTATATTGGTGCAATCTTATACGACCATGCACCCGATAGTATTCTTACAGAGCTTACCAAAAGAGATGAGTTGGAAAAGAATAACGATTGGTTAGGGATATGGATTTCACCTTATAATGATGGGCAAAATGAATACATGTTTGCCGTAACGGCCGCTGGAACACAGATTGACGCACGACTATCAGTAGGTAATTTTGACATGAATTGGGATGCAGTTTGGAAAAGTGAAGTTCAAATTCACGATAAGGGCTGGTCTATTGAAATGAAAATACCCTACTCGGCTTTGCGTTTCCCTAAAAAGGACGTGCAGTTATGGGGAATAAACATGGGGAGAGAAATAAGGAGAACAAGAGAATCGTATTCCTGGAATCCTATAGATATAAGTATGAGTAATTACTCTATTCAAGCTGGTTTACTCACAGGTATCGAAAACATAAAAGCCCCACTTCGACTATCATTCATGCCTTATATTGCTAGTTATTTAGACCTATCCGAAGGGGAGTCTGCGCACCGAATTAATGGTGGACTAGATCTTAAATACGGTATTAACGAGAGTTTTACCCTCGACATGACCTTAATCCCTGATTTTGGTCAAACTGTATTCGATGATAAAATCTTAAATGTAAGTCCCTTTGAAGTGCGACTAGACGAAAATAGAGCATTCTTTACTGAAGGTACTGAACTCTTCAATAAAAGTGGTCTCTTCTATTCGCGCAGAATAGGGGAATTTAAAGGATTTGAATTAGATACTACTGAGGTTTATTTAGAATCTCCATCCGCTGTAAAGCTGTTAAACGCCTCAAAAATATCTGGCAGAACGAATGGAGGTTTAGGTATTGGATTCTTCAATGCCTTAACGGAGAACACATATGCTACTGTAAGGGATACAATAAGCGGCGAAGAAAGATCTGTTTTTGTTGAACCTCTCGCCAATTACAATGTTTTGGTCTTAGATCAATCGCTTAGCAACAATTCCTTTATCACCTTTACAAACACGAATGTACTGCGAAAGGGAGAAGCAAGAGATGCAAATGTTGAAAAACTACAATTTCAGTGGGCAAATAAAGAAAATTCATATTGCCTAAAAGGTGGTTTGGCAATGAGTCATATTTTCGAGAATCAAGACACAGAAAATGGTTTTTCCACGAATATTACTTTCAAAAAAACGAGTGGTAATTTCCGCTTTAAACTTCGTCAAAACACAAAGAGTGATCAATACAACATTAATGATTTAGGCTATCAACAGAACAATAACCACTTTAATTATTCTATTGGATTAGAGTATCATCAATTTACTCCCATAGGGAAACTAAGAAAAGCGAATATTAGCTTTCAGTTTGAGCAAAAGCAGATTTACAAGCCACGACTTTACAATGAGTCTAAAATTGATTTGAATATGAGGGTTCACTTCCTGAACTTTTTCTCTTCGGGCCTTTACTTGAACTACAATCCAACCTCTACCTACGACTATTTTGAGGCGAGAACATACGACTTTGATCATGTATATCGTTACGGCCCAATGATTGGCGGTTATTGGTGGAGCTCTACAGATTACAGTAAACGATTTGCTACTGACTTTGGTATAGGTTATGATGTCATTCCAGAATTAAACTCAAAGTCTATCTCCTTACGATTATCTCCTCGATTCAGAGTCAACGATCACATTTTTATGACCTATGTAATTTCTCAAAATGTAGGAACAAACGATATAGGTCGAGCATTTGATTATGCTGAAAATTTACTCGAAGACGAAGACGAAAATATCCTTTTTAGTAAAAGGAACCGTTATACACTTACCAATGTTTACCAAGTATCCTATGTGATAAACAACAAAGTTTCTATGGGCTTAAAACTTCGTCATTATTGGTCGAAACTAGAGCATAAAAAATTCTTTACACTTGAAGATGGAGACTTATTCGATAGTGATTTCGCAGTAGAAGACACTGAAGGAAATCCATTATACAATATCAATTACAACACCTGGAATGTGGATTTAAATTTCGTTTGGCGCTTTGCTCCTGGCTCTGAATTGAACTTCCAATGGAAAAATGCCCTCGACAATCTCACCGATCGCACGAATTTAAATTATCAGCAGAATCTAAGCAGAGTTTTTGATGAATCTCAATTAAACAGTTTATCTTTGAAACTCATCTATTATTTAGACTCTCAATATTTAAAGCGTAAATGATCCAAGCGCGACATATACACAAAAGTTTCGACGATTTAAAAGTTGTAAAAGACGTTTCTCTCGAACTACAAAAAGCTGAAATATTAAGCATTGTAGGTTCTTCAGGGGCAGGAAAAAGTACTTTACTGCAAATATTAGGAACCTTGAGTCAGGCTGACCAGGGTGAATTGATTATTGCCGATACTACTATTCATAAGCTCAATGCAAAAGAACTCGCTGCGTTTAGAAATGAGCAATTGGGATTTGTTTTTCAGTTTCACCACCTCTTACCTGAGTTTAGTGCTATAGAGAATGTTTGTTTCCCTGCTTGGATAAAAGGCAAGTCCAAGAAAGAAAGTCTTAAAATGGCTTCTGAATTATTGGAAATTCTTAGTCTTTCTGACAGAATTGACCACAAACCTATGGAACTTTCAGGGGGAGAACAACAAAGAGTAGCCGTTGCCAGAGCCTTAATAAATCAACCTTCGGTAGTCTTTGCCGACGAACCTTCCGGGAATTTAGATAGCGAAAATGCCAAAGCCCTTCACGAGCTCTTCTTCAATTTGCGTGACCAATTCAAACAGAGTTTTGTAATTGTTACCCATAACAAGGAATTGGCACAAATGAGTGACCGGATTCTGGAAATGAAAAATGGTGAGATTGTTCGATAATGACTAATCTCGAACTCAAAGAATTTCTAGACGAAAAAGTAGCCCTTTATCTACAACCGAAATTTCTTGTGGAAGACCCCATACAAATACCTCATGCTTTTTCTCTGAAAGAAGATATCGAAATCAGTGCTTTCCTCTCTGCAACCATTGCTTGGGGTCGCAGGCCTATGATTATGAAAAATGCTCGTGAGATGATGCAAATCATGGATGAAAATCCTTATGACTTTGTTATGAATGCCAGTAATCAAGAATTAGAAACTTGTCTAAATTTTTGTCACAGGACTTTTCAGGGCATCGATTTTCAAACTTTTATACTATGCTTGCGAAATATCTACCAAAATCATGGAGGTTTGGAGTCCTGCTTTTACACCGATAAAGAAGATATGTGCGAGGGGATTTCACAATTCAAGAAGACCTTTTTCAGCATAGCTCACCCACTTAGAAGCGAAAAACATATATCTGACCCTATGAAGGGTTCCGCAGGAAAACGACTAATTATGTTCTTGCGATGGATGGTACGCAGCAATAAAGAGGGAGTAGATTTTGGCATCTGGAAAAGCTTAAGCCCTAGGCAGCTTTCCTGCCCTTTGGACGTACACACTGCCAACGTAGGGCGTAAACTGGGACTAATTACCCGAAAAGCCAACGATTGGAAGACCGTTAAAGAATTAGACCTTCACTTAAGAAGTTTTTGCCCACAAGACCCTGCACGCTATGACTTTGCACTGTTCGGACTCGGGATATATGAGAAATTTGTACTATAAACTTTCAGATTAGATGGAAACCTTTAACTTTGCCTTTTAATGAGATTACTGGAACCATACTTCCTTTACACCTTTCTGGCGCTAGCCATCCCTATCCTCATTCATTTATTTTCCCTGCGCAGACACAAAACGGTCTTCTTTAGCAATGTGGTTTTTTTAAAGCAACTGCAGGAAAAGAGAAAGAACATCTCGAAACTACAGAACCTCTTACTACTACTGATTAGAATAGCCTTATTTAGCTTCTTAATCATTGCTTTTTCACGTCCCTATTTAACCGACGATAAACAAGAAATTGAACAAGGAAAACAACTAATAGGGATCTATTTAGACAACTCCTTTAGTATGAGTGCTCAAAATGATAAAGGTCGATTATTAGATCAAGCGAAGTTGAAAGCCGAAGCTATTGTGAATGCCTATAAAAGTCAGGATGACTTCATTTTAATAACAAATGAGCTTCAAGGGAAGCATCAAAGAATACTCACTCGAGAGGAAAGTATTGATGCTATAGAGAATATAGATATTGTCCCTCAAGTTTTAAAGTCTACAAACATCTTCAGTAGATGGGAGTCTCTAAAACAAAATGAAAGATACGAGATCGAAGACTTATTCATAATCAGCGATTTTCAAGCTGAGATCTTCCAAGATAGCGACTGGCAATCTGATACGAGCTACCATCTGAATTTAGTGCCTTTAGAAGCCTATCCACAGAACAACCTTGTTATTGAAGACTGCTATTTCGGGGCTCCTTATCATGCGCTTGGCCAACAAGAAAATCTACTGGTTCGTATTCACAACTATTCAGAAGAAGACCTTCAAAACATCCCTATCAAGCTCTATATTGATGATAAGCAAAAAGCGCTAAGCTCTATTGATATCGAAGCTAATAAGAGCGTAGAAGCTATGTTAAGCTTCACTAATCATCAAGCGGGCTCAATACAAGCTAAGTTGAGTATTCAAGATCAACCCATTAATTTTGACGACGATTTATACTTCAGTTATATAGTAGCGGAACAGATGAAGGTTTTGAGTATTTACGATCAAAATCCAAACAAGTCTCTTATAGCCCTCTTTGCTGATGATAACTTTGAGCACCTACAATTTGAAGCACAGCATATAGACTATAAGAGTTTTGCCCAACAAGATTTGATTGTTCTGTCTAATCTTAAAAATCTTAGCACTGGACTCATCAATACCCTTGAGCAATATCTAAGTCAGGGCGGAAATCTACTACTATTCCCATCTGCAAGGATGAATACACAGAGCTATAAGCAACTGTCAAACACCTTTGACCTCCCGACTTATAAGCGTCTGAAAAGGCAAAGATTAAAGGTGAATACAATTAATAAGAAGCATCAACTTTTAAAAGATGTTTTTGAATCAAACACAAAAACTGAAGATCTTCCGCTAGTAAAAGAATACTACACCTTTTCTTCTAGTTATTCAGCAAGTGAAGAAGCCATATTAAACATGGTGAATGGCAATGTGTTGCTAAGTAGTTACGACTATAAAAAGGGGAATGTATATCTCTTTAGCACACCATTAGGCACGAGATACAGCAATATGGAAGAACATGCATTATTTGTACCTCTCCTTCACAATATGGCGCAACAAAAACAAAATGACAAGGCGCTTTATCATACAATTGGAGAGCAAGAAATCATAAGCTTTAATGCAAGCTCTAATACGGATGCAAGATGGCATATCACAGGAAATGACAATATCGATATACTTCCTGAAATAAGATCGCAGCAGCATACACTACAAGCAAATCTGCAAGGGCAAATTGTAAAAGCTGGGCACTATAGCTTGACGAACGGAGAAACTACTATTGCTTTAGGATTTAACTACGACCGCAATGAAAGTAGATTAACACCCTTTAGCTCTGAAAAGCTTGAAGCCTTAGCAGCTAATCACCCACATATCAGTCTTCAATATGATTCGGGAATTGACTTAGTAAATAGCATTAAAAATAAAACACAAGGTACTAGTATCTGGCAAGCATTTATGCTAGCTGGGCTAATTGCCTTGATAGCTGAAAGTCTATTATTGATTTTCTGGAAAAAGAAAGCGCAAACAACAAATAAAATAAACAGTTCCGTATGAAACTGATCATCAAAAAAGCGAAAATTATTGATGCTCAATCTAAACATCATGAGCAAACAATGGATCTACTCATAGATAATGGAGTCATCCAAAAGATTGCTGCTAATATCGAAGATTCCAAAGCCGAAGTTTTCGAAGCTGACAATCTTCACATCTCTCAGGGGTGGATGGATTTAAATGCGCGCTTTGGAGAGCCAGGATACGAGTACAAGGAAGACTTTGAGAGTGGATTAAAAGCGGCTGCACAGGGAGGTTTTACGCAAGTAGCGCTTATGCCTTCTACTCTTCCAGCTATACAAAGCAAGTCGGATATCAACTTCGTGAAACAACAAACAGCGCATCACATAGTAGATATTCACCCCATTGGAGCACTTACACAAGACCGAAAAGGAGAACAGATTAGCGAAATGTACGACATGCACATGGCAGGAGCTATAGCCTTTAGCGACGACAAACGCTCGATAGCCAATGCTAGCCTTATGAAGGTTGCCATGCTCTACACGAAGAACTTTGAGGGAATAATAATGTCCTACTCTTCAGAAGAAAAAATCTCCATAAATGGGCAAATGAACGAAGGGATGACCAGTACCCATATGGGGCTGAAAGGAATTCCTGCTCTTGCCGAAGAATTACAACTAGCACGCGACTTACACTTATGTGAATACACAGGAGCTAAAGTCCACTTCTCTACCATCTCAACTGCCGAATCGGTAGAGCTTATCAGAAGAGCTAAAGCCAAGGGCTTAAATATAAGCGCCGATGTGAGTGCCTACCACCTACTGCTGGATGACACCCAACTAGAAAGCTTTGACAGTAATCTAAAAGTAAATCCACCACTCAGATCCAAAAGCGATATTAAAGCCCTTATAAATGGACTGAAAGATGGAACAATCAATGCTATTTGCACGGATCACAAACCAGAAAACATCGAAAACAAACGTTGTGAGTTTGACAATGCAGCCTTCGGAATAATAGGACTCGAAACAGCATTTGCTTCAGCAAACACAGCATTAAACGGCAAACTAGACATCAATCAGATTATCGAAAAACTAAGCACTGAACCTAAAACAGTCTTGGGCTTCGAAAGTAGTAAAATTGAAGAAGGGGCACTAGCCGACCTTACTCTCTTCAATCCAGAGTTGAAATGGAAATTCGAGAAAGGGCATATAGCCTCTAAATCTAAAAACACACCTTTCATAGGAACAGACTTTGTCGGAAAAGCACTTGCAATTGTCAACAACGGGCAAATTCAAGAATGTCAATAAAAGAAGCTCATAAAAAGCCAGTCTTAAGCGCACCCAAATGGATGCAGAAGGCTTTTGCTATTGTCGAATGGATTTCTCCCTTTCTTGCCTATCGATTGGCCATTTACCTATTCTTCACTCCTATCCGATTCAAAGCTCCTGCAACAGAAAAAAAAGTTGCGAAGCAGGCAAAACGGAGAATCTTGAAATTCAAGAATAATAAAATTCAAACTTACGAATGGGGCTCGGGAGAAAGTGCTATTCTCCTTGTTCATGGTTGGTCCGGGAGGGCTACGCAGGTTGCGCATATTGCAAAGCGGTTAAATGCCGAGGGCTATCAAGTGATTAGCTTTGATGCTCCTGCTCATGGATACTCAAATGGACGGCATACCCACCTGATGGAATTTGGAGAGCTCATCCTACGAATGCAAGAGGAATATCCAAATATTGAAGCGGTCATCGGACATTCTATGGGAGGTGCTGCAACCGTATATGCTATTCTACACGGATTTAAAGTGAATAAGTGCGTGCTTATTGGTTCTCCAGCAAGTACAAGCTGGATTTTACACTCTTTCTGCGAGCAGATAAATGTTTCTACCAAGGTGGCCGAGCTGATGAAAATTCGCTTGGAAAAGAAATTTGAAAAGGAAATTAATGAGATTAGCCTAGAGGAAATGGCTAAACAAGTTGATATACCAGCACTTATCCTTCACGATGAAGATGATGTTGATGCTCCAGTAGAAAGTGCGCATCGCATACACAAGAACTGGAAAAACAGTAAATTAGTGCTCACAAAAAAATTGGGTCACCGCAGAATCCTAAAAGATGCTGTTGTTGCTCAACATATCATTGACTTTTTAAAATAAGAATAAATGCTCAAGGCTCTATCAAACATCAAACACCTCGATTCGAATAATTTCTATTTACTAGCTGGACCTTGCGCCATAGAGAGTGAAGAGATGGCTTTTGAGATTGCTGGAAAAATAAAAGAAGTGTGCGATAAATTGGAAATTCCTTTCATCTTCAAAGGCTCTTACCGAAAAGCTAATCGTTCGCGTTTGGATTCCTTTACAGGAATTGGTGATATCAAAGCACTTGAGATACTTAAAAAAGTTGGTGAGCATTATAATATTCCTACCGTTACAGACATTCACGAAAGTGCCGAAGCTGCTATGGCTGCCAAATATGTAGATGTGCTACAAATCCCTGCTTTCCTTTGTAGACAAACCGACTTATTAGTGGCTGCTGCGAAAACAGGAAAAGCGATAAACATCAAAAAAGGGCAGTTTTTATCAGCTGAATCTATGCAGTTTGCAGCTCAAAAAGTGATTGAATCTGGAAATCCTAATGTTGCCATTACCGACAGAGGAAATATGTTTGGCTATCAAGATATGATTGTTGACATGAGAGCCATCCCGACATTACAAAACCTAAACCTACCCGTTGTACTGGATATCACACACTCGCTGCAACAGCCGAATCAGAGTTCGGGAGTTACGGGTGGAAAACCACAATTGATAGAGACCATAGCCAAAGCGGGTATTGCAGCTGGAGCGGATGGTATATTCCTAGAAACACATCCAAACCCTTCAGAAGCGAAATCGGATGGAGCCAATATGTTGCCACTAGACCAGTTAGAGGAATTATTAAAGAAATTGGTTCGAGTGCGTAAGGCAATACTTTAGGAAATAGGAAGTAGTGAATAGGTAGTACTAAATTACACTTGATACCTTATACTAAATACTATACTTGACTAGTAAATCGGAAGACGTTAATCATTCTTAGCCTAGCAAGGCTAAGATGCGTTTGCACCTTTTAAACTCTTATAATTTCAGCCCTCTACTCATCTCTCTTTTACCAGGAGGTCCTGGGATACTTTCTAGGGTAAATCCACTTGATTTAAGAGCTCTTTTCACAGAGCCTTTGGCGCAATAAGTCACCAATACTCCATTTGGTTTTAAAGACTTATACATGGATTCAAAAATATCCTCAGTCCATAATTCAGGTTGAACATTAGGGCTAAAAGCATCAAAATATATGAGGTCAAACTCTTCAATATAGCTAACATCTTGAAGTTTCACTTCTTGCTTTCGCAGCTTAAAGTGCTCACTAATTTTCTGATAAGAATCCCAATCACAAAGGTGCATTTTCTCAAATCCCTTTTGTTGCGTTGGAGAGTCTATCACTTCAGTATAATTCATTTTCTTAACCATCTCCCAAGACAAAGGAAAAGCCTCGATTGTAGTATAATCAACAGTGCGACCTGTACGTTCGGACTCCACTTTAGTCAATAGCGCATTAAGGCCAGTACCAAAGCCAATTTCGAGAATAGAAAGATATTGCGTTTTGTACTGATATTGCATACCAGATTTAATAAATACGTGTAATGACTCCTGTACTGCACCATGAGTAGAATGATAATGTTCTTCCAATTCGGGAACGAAAATGGTGTGCGAGCCATCCGTAGTTTTTACAATCTCTTTTTTCATCTTTCTATATTAAATGCATACAAATATACCACCCAAAAATCGTATCTTGCGACTCTTAAATCAATATTTGAATTTCATAGAATGAAAAAGAACTTTTTCCCTAAAAAATCTTTGAATTTCCTTGAGGAATACCTCAACAACCCCTCACCTACCGGTTTTGAAAGTGAAGGCCAAAAACTATGGCTCGACTATCTCAAACCTTATATAGATGACTATATCGTTGACACCTATGGAACGGTTGTAGGGATTATTAATCCAGAAGCAAAATACAAGGTGGTTATTGAGGCTCATGCCGATGAAATTTCTTGGTTTGTACATTATATCACCAAAGAGGGCTTTATCTACTTGCGTAGAAATGGTGGCTCCGATCATCAAATAGCGCCTTCTAAACGCGTAAACATTCATACCGATAAAGGTATTGTTAAAGCTGTTTTTGGATGGCCAGCAATCCATACACGCACCGCAAAAGATGAGAAAAAGCCTGAGCTCGACAATATCTTTTTAGACTGTGGAGCTGATAGCAAAGAAGAGATTGAGAAAATGGGTATCCATGTAGGGTGCGTAGTTACTTACGAAGACGAGTTCATGGTATTGAACGATCGCTTTTTTGTGGGTAGAGCTCTCGACAACCGCATAGGTGGTTTTGTAATTGCGGAAGTAGCTCGACTACTCCACAAAAACAATAAGAAATTGCCCTTCGGATTATACATCACCAATTCGGTACAAGAAGAAGTTGGACTTCACGGTGCTAAAATGATCGCGGAAACTATCAGACCCGATGTTGCCATTGTTACTGATGTTTGTCACGATACGAATACCCCTATGATTAACAAAATCAAACAGGGCGATTTAAAATGTGGCGATGGACCCGTGCTTAGCTACGGACCTGCAGTACAGAACAACCTTTTGAAGCTTATTATTAATACTGCGGAAAAGAACAAAATCCCTTTCCAAAGACAAGCGGCTTCACGAGCAACAGGAACTGACACTGATGCTTTCGCATTTGCCGCGGGTGGCGTTGCCTCGGCACTAATATCTCTTCCACTGCGTTATATGCACACTACTGTTGAGAGTGCACATAAAGACGATGTACAGCACGTAGTAGAATTGATTTACAATACTTTGTTAACCCTCGAAGATCAACAAGACTTCAGATATATAAAATAGGCAATGAAAATTGAGAAAGTAGAACAGACAAGATGGAATGGTGAGGACTTAAAAGATGCAACTTTTGGGTCTATATTTTCCGACCACATGCTTATTGCTCATTATAACGATGGTGCTTGGCAAGAAGCTGAAATAAAACCTTACGGAGCTTTACAAATGTTTCCCTCATTGCATACACTTCACTATGGACAGGCAATCTTCGAAGGGATGAAAGCATTCCGCAGTAAAGAAGATGATATTTTACTTTTCCGACCAGAACAAAACTTCCAGCGATTTAACAAGTCGGCGACACGTATGTGTATGCCCGAAGTTCCTGAAGAAATGTTTTTAGATGGTTTGAAAAAGCTAGTCGACATAGACAAACAATGGGTCCCAACAAGTGAAACGAGTGCCTTATACATTCGTCCATTTATGTTTTCTTCATCGAACTTCATTAAGGCGATTCCTTCTGACGATTATATTTTTATAATCATCATGAGTCCTGTACAAGCTTACTATACGGGCGAAGTAAATGTGAAAGTTGAACGTAATTATACACGTGCAGTAACTGGTGGTACGGGTGCTGCAAAAACTGCTGGGAACTACGCAGCCTCTTTCTTCCCTGCTAAATTAGCGCAACAACAAGGCTTCCAACAGTTGATTTGGACCGATGCTAAAGAGCACCGTTATATTGAGGAATCGGGAACGATGAATATTTTCTTCAGAATAGGAGATGAATTATTGACTCCTCCTTTGAGCGATACTATTCTAGCGGGTATTACACGAAATAGTGTAATTCAATTAGCGAAACATAAAGGTCTTACGATCCGTGAGGAAGTTATCGATCTAGAACAGCTATGTGCTGCTTATGATTCTGGTGCTTTAAAAGAAGTGTTTGGCGCAGGAACAGCTGCTACTATTGCACATGTAAGTTCAATAGATTACAATGGTAAAGTGATGCGTTTCGAGAATCAAGAAGATAGTTTCTCTGACTTATTAAAAACCGAACTTCAGAACATTCAGTACAAAAGATCAGAAGACCCTTTTGGATGGACGGTTATTGTTGAGAGTGAATAGTAAAGAGGTATTTGAAGTACTCAAAAAACTATTTATCCAGAATGCTCAAAATATTTGGCTTAAAGTAGTTTTCGCCTTTTAAAATCTTTCCATCTTCACGGAAAATAGGATTCCCCTCAGCATCTAACTTCGACATATTTGAACGTTGAATTTCTTCAAACACTTCTTCTATTTTATGTTGTAATCCGTGCTTGAGAATTGTACCACACAAGATATACAACTGATCTCCCAAAGCATCAGCTATCTCTACAAGGTCATTGTCCTTACAAGCGTCTAAATACTCATCATTTTCCTCCTTCATCAAATTGTAACGTAGATTGTAAACATCTTCGTTAACTACAGCTATAGGAGCAGTCTCGTTTCCGATTTGAAAAACATCGTGAAATAAAGCAACGTGATCTAACTGTTTTTTCATCTTGTTCGGCTTTTTAGTGGCAAATAATTAGTTATTTTTGGTACTGTAAATAAACAAAAATCAAACTGCATGAAAAAGCTCATTTTATTAACACTTGTTAGCATTTCTACATTTATAAACCTTCAGGCACAAGAGAAATTAAACATTTCCCTAAAGACTAGTTCCGTGAAATGGGTTGGTGAAAAGGTTACAGGTCAACACGAAGGTTTTATTCTATTAAAAAGTGCTTCTTTAGAAACCAAAGACGGTGCTCTTACGGGTGGAGAATTTGTTATCGATATGAATTCAATTAAGTGTACTGACATTGAGAGTCCACAATACAGCGCTAAACTAGAGAACCACCTAAAGGATAATGACTTCTTTAATGTTGCTGAATTTCCAGAAGCTCGTTTCGTAATTACTAAAGTGATATACGATGGTACTTCTTATATCATCGAGGGTGATATGACCATCAGAGAGCTTACAAGCGCTATTAGTTTTCCTGCTGAATTCCATAATGAGGATGGTAAATTTATTGCCGATGCATCAGTGATTGTCGACAGAACAAAACACGATGTGAAATACGGTTCGGGAGCTTTCTTTGACAATCTTGGAGATAAAATGATTTACGACGAATTCACCTTGAAAGTACACCTTGAAAGCGTAAAATAATGGAAAACATTACTCAAGGACATTGGATATTTGCGGGAATATTTGCCATCGTTTTTATTGTAGCGATGGCCATTGCCTACCGCAAGGACAAAAAGACTCACGATGTACATTATAAAGGATCATCAATTTTTATTGGAATTGTTATTCTGATAGCCTTTTTACTGTTTGTGTTTAAAGACTTTTTGAAGTAACAACTGTACCGTACCCCTAGAATATCGAAGGATAAGGCAATTTAGTAAGCCACACTATAAGTTTATTTATTCATTTCTTTGCTCCCCCAAAGAAACGAACCAAAGAAAAGGGGCTTTTTCAAGGTCTTTTTGCTCTGCAAGCAAAACCATAAATCAATAGCTAATTTCCATCCAAGGTTTCGGGAAATGTTTACGCTATATGATTTATTAGACTACGAAAAAGATAAAAAGGCATAAATAAAATCCAGAATCATGAAAACACTTTTAAAAATTATTGGAGCGCTAGTGGCTCTATTCATATTGGTCAGTCTTTTTTTAGATAAAACGGTTCAAATCGAACGTTCCATAGAAATTGAAGGTCCCGTAAATAAAGTGTTCATGAAGATTGCCAATGGAAAACAGTGGCAAAATTGGGATTTCTGGTCTGAGTTGGATTCTACAATAGTCAATTCGTATGAAGGTCCTGTATACGGTTTGGGCGCCATCCGTTCGTGGACTTCAGAAGAATCTGGAACCGGAAGCATGACCTTCACAAATGTGGAATTAAACAAACGCATTGACTATACACTTGATTTTATAGAACCTTTTGAATCGCACGCAAAAGGTTCTTTTACATTCGAACAAGTTAATGGACATACCAAGGTTGTATGGACAGATACCGAAGACTTTGCATTTCACATGCGCTTTTTCGGACTCTTTATCGAGAAAATGATCGGTACGGCCTTTGAAAAAAGCTTGGCAAACTTGAAAGAGCTTTGTGAGTCGAGCACAGAAAAATACAATATCGTTATGTACGACAAGGCTGGCTTTGATATCTATAGTGAGCGTGCTAGCTGTGAGATTAGCGAAATAGGAAAAACCTTAGAGCAATTGTACAGCAGACTATATAATCAAGTAATTGCTGATGGCAATGACTTCCACAGTCGTCCAATTTGTTTCTACCACAATTTTACGGAAACCACAGTCGATTTAGAGGCTGCCCTACCAGTTAGTATTACTAAAGGGAAAACTAGTCAGGTTAAAACAGTTCCTGCAGCAACCGTTATTAAAACTACTTATGTGGGTGCTTATGATAAAACCCAAGCAGCATACGATGCCCTAGACGCTTTTACTAGCTATAATGGCCTCAAAGTTGAAGCATCGCACTACCAAATGTATATTACCGATCCAGGTGATGTACAAGACCCTAGCCAATGGGTAACCGAGATTTATTATAGCCTTTCTAAATAGTACAAAACCGAGGTTTTTGGTCGGTGGAACTTAGTCGGTAGTCAAAACTAAAACATGGACGAAGACGAAAATTGTCATGTAGTCGGCGTATACCTATGAGTAGCATTGACAGATTCTCCCCTTGAGGGGACAATTATTAATTATTAATTATAATGCGAACAATAAGTAATTTTCAAATAGACACCTTATTAAATTCTCAAATTATTTACTATTCATTGACAACTTGACCTTTTCCCAATACACGTCCATTTCTTCGAGGTTCATGTCTTCCAATTTCTTATCGTCCGCATGTATTAAATTTTCCATTCCTTGAAAACGAGCTCTAAACTTTTTATTGGTACGCTCAAGGGCATCCTCAGGGTTTATATCTATATGTCGGGCATAATTCACCAAGGAGAATAATAAGTCACCGTATTCAGCCTCCATAGTCCCGCGGTTGTTGGCCTCCACTTCTACTTCAAATTCTGCCAACTCTTCCTTCACCTTCTCCCACACATCTTTTTTCTCTGCCCATTCGAAGCCAACACCACGCACTTTATCTTGCATGCGAACAGCTTTCACTAGTGCTGGAAGCGATTTAGGTACACCTTCCAATACAGAGGACTTCT
>Ga0207966_1000188_pt1 | contig 35032 bp, 26 predicted proteins | sample Knorr_S23_td_NAD_FD_185611 | JGI IMG/M metagenome (GOLD analysis project Ga0207966, IMG submission 185611) | Marine microbial communities from Southern Atlantic Ocean transect - Knorr_S23_td_NADW_ad_2500m_LV_B (SPAdes) (version 2) | ecosystem: Environmental > Aquatic > Marine > Oceanic | place...
CTTCTTTCAATGCCCCTTCTGTTAAAACATATGTTCCAGCAAAAAAATTACTAAGCGTTGGCTGGACAGCAAGAGCAACTGCTATACCACCAATCCCCAATCCCGCCAAAATTGGGCTTATGGAAAAACCAAAATATCCAAGTAGCTTAAGAGCTCCTAAGACATAAATAATTATTGGCAAAATTCTTTTTAAAGGGGGAACTAGCTTGTCATCTAATTCTGTTCTGGTTTTTTTTAAAATTTTCCTTGAATACCAGTCTAAAAAAACACTCGTTATTCTTGAGAACGATATAGTTGAAATTACTATAACGAAAACACCCCATGTTGTCAGTAAAAAATCATTTAACCATTTTCTGTCAGTACCTTTTAAAACCAAATCTCCTGCCACAATATCCAGCAAAGAAACTGACCCCAAAAACCCCGACACAATAAAAAAAACAACCAATGGTCCTTTCAGATTATAAGCAATCCTGTATAAAAGAGATGCGTTTTTATTTTTACCCGCTTTAAAAACAAAATCACCTATAAGCTCTAAAATTAAAGCCAATAAAAAAGATCCGACAACTAAAAAAAGAGAAATTATTAAGTCTGAATTAAATCCAAAATCTAACATACTTTATTATATATATAAATGTTAATAACTATTGTTTATATTTGTTTTGTTTTTTTTTAATAAAAATAATAACAATATAAATATATGTTATCCACAAACATTAAACATAAAATTTTTAATATAAACCCTGTTATTATATATATATTTCAACTTATACACTTACTTATTATTATTTTTAAATAATGAAAGATAAAATTAAATTATTAATATTAGCTGGTTCTGGTGGTGATGGAGCCATAAGTGGAATACGTAAAAAATTTATACCCAGGGGTGGTCCAGACGGAGGTGATGGGGGGCATGGAGGAAGTATTTATATTATTGGAGATAAAAAAACGACATCCTTAATTAACTACAATCATATAAAAATCATAACTGCTAATAACGGTTATGAAGGAAGCTCAGGTAATAAAAAAGGGAAAAAAGGCAAAGATAAATATATCGCAGTTCCACTGGGTACAAAAATATTAAAAAAAGAAAACAAAGAAAAAAAATTATTGTTTGAAATTTTCGACAATCAAAAAAAACTTATAGCAAAAGGGGGAAGGGGGGGGAAGGGAAATTCCGGTAAAGCTAATTCTATAGTTCAATATCCACTGCTTGCAGAAAAGGGAGAAAAAGGAGAAAAACTTGAAATAGAAATGAATTATTTAATTTTATCTGATGTAGCTATTGTGGGAAAACCAAATTCCGGAAAATCTACTTTTTTATCAAAAATAACGAACGCTAGTCCTAAAATTAATATTTATCCATATACAACAACCGGAATTGAAACAGGTACTTTTGAAACAGTTAAGAAACAATATAAGATAATTGAAATCCCTGGAATAGAAAATAAAAAAAACAACCTGGGACTCAAATATTTAAAACATATAGAAAGAGCACGTGTTATAGTTTTTTTATGTGAAGGAGAGGATGATAATACAATTGAAATAATAAAAGAAAAAAATCAAAATTTATTAAAAAACAAATCATTGATTATAATAAAATCCCATAATAATATTGATGAAAAACAAACTAAAATAAGCGTTAAAGAAATTTTATTAATAAAAACAACAATTGAGAACGTGTTATTAGAAGATATAAAATTAAAACCAAAAAACATTGATGTAGATATTATAAAAATAAATCCTGAAGAAAAAGAAAGTGTAATTAAAAGTAAGGACGGGTTTGAAATAACCCACCCTCAAATTATAAGAATAGCAGAAAAAGTAAATTTAAATAAATGGGATGTGATGGCTCAGTTTATGAAAGTGTTGCATCAGAAAGGGATTGCAAAAACGCTTTTAATGAAAGGCGTGAAAGAAGGTGATATTGTTAAAATAGGGAGCATAACCCTTGAGTGGAATTAATTTAAAACAGGGTGTTTATGGGGGGACTTTTGACCCTATGCATAGAGGGCATTTGAAAATTATCAAAGAAAGTATATACCAGCTAGGCCTTGATGTTCTTTATGTTGTTGTTTCAGGCGATTCATGGATGAAAAAGAATAATGTTGTTGCAAGCAAGCAACAACGGCAGAAAATGGCCGAAATTACTTTAAATAATCATGCAAAGATTTGTTTGATAAATATTGAAGTCAGAAAGAATTCGCCATCGTATTCTTATCAAACATTAGAATATTTGAAAGATAAAAATAAGAAAGCCGATTTTTATTTTATTATGGGAGCTGATTCTGTCATGAATATGGATAAGTGGAAAAACCCACTTAATATTTTATGTTCTTCAAAAATTGTTTGCGTTCCAAGAAATAATATATCTAATCAAAATGTCAGGGATAAACTTTTGAAAATTTATCCCCACGCACAAGTACAATTTTTGAAGAACATAGATGAAAAAATTTCATCTACATCAATAAGAAATTTAATTAAGAGAAATAAAAGCCAACAAGAATATTTAAATAAAAATGTATATACTTATATAGTGAAAAATGGAATTTATATATAGTGAAAAACAAATTAAAAAGACTCATTGAAATTGCTGAAATGTCCGGGGCATTTAAAATAGGGGATTTTTTACTTTCTTCAGGTAAAAAAAGCAATGTTTATTTTGATGGAAGAATAATAAGTTTAATTCCAGAAAGTTTAGAAATAATTTCCTCCAAAGTTTTGGAGGAAATTAAAGATAGAAAAGCCAATGTTTTGGCTGGCCCCACTCTTGGCGCTGACCCGATAATAGGTGGGGTATTAGTGAAAGCAATGGAAAACAATATCCAATTACATGGTGCTATAGTAAGAAAAGAAACTAAGAAACATGGAGCTGAAAAGCAAATTGAGGGCTTGTTTAAAGAAGAAGATAAAGTAATTATTATTGATGATACTTGTACTACAGGAAAAAGTGTTTTAATGGCTGCAAAAGCATTAGAAAATCACGGATGTAAGGTTGTTGGAATAATTTGTGTTGTTGACAGAGATGAAGGAGGAAAAGAAAATATTGAAAAATGCGGATATAAATTTAGTTCGTTGTTAAAAATAGAGAACCTTAAATTAATTCCATGGATTTAATTAGCTTTTTTAATAATAATGCTAGCATTTTGCCCTCCAAAACCAAAATTATTTGACATAGCATAATTTATTGTCAAATTTTGAGCTTTATTAGGGATATAATTTAAATCACATTCAGGGTCTGGGGTTTCAAGATTAATTGTAGGGTGAGCTTTTTGATTAATTATTGACAATATAGTAGCAATTGCTTCTAATGCGCCCGCGCCACCTAATGCATGCCCGATCATAGACTTAGTTGAACTAATAGGAATATCGTATGCTTTTTCTTTAAATGTTTTTTTAATTGCTAGTGTTTCACATATATCATTTAAAGGAGTTGATGTTCCGTGAGCATTTATATAATCAATATCTTCGATATTAATATTGGCATTTTTAACAGCTCTTTTCATTGCTAAAGTTGCTCCAGTCCCTTCGGGATCAGGTTGAACGGGATGGTAGGCATCAGAAGAAACTCCCATACCAATTATTTCACATAATATATTGGCATTTCTTTTTAATGCGTGTTCTTCAGATTCTAAAACGAGCATTCCTGCACCTTCAGCAGGAACAAAGCCTTCTCTTAGCAAATCAAAAGGGCGACTGGCTTTTTGAGGATTATCATTATTTGTGCTTAAGGCTCTTAAGGCACTGAACCCGCCTAGGCCAAGTTTGCTTATCCCGGCTTCGCATCCTCCAGCTAAAACTATATCACAAAGGCCGATATTAATAAGTTGGGCTGCATCACCAATTGATTGAGTGCTAGCAGCACAAGCAGTTACAACAGTTGAACTAAATCCTTTAAATCCAAATATTCTTGAAATATTTGCTGCAGCCATGTTTGGAAGAATCATAGGAATAAAATATGGGCTTATTCTCATCTCGCCTTTTGTAACTTGTAAACGTGCATTATATTCAAGTTCTGGAAATCCTCCGTTTCCATTTCCAATTATTACTGCTGTTGAATCTTTTTCTTCTGTTGTTAATGATAGGTTGGAATTTTCAATTGCAAGTGCAGAAGCAGCAACTGCCATTTGAGAAAATCTTGCCATTCTTTTCAATTCTTTTTTGGCAATATAATTTTCAGGTTGAAAGGTTTTGACTTCACCTGCAATTTTGGACGGGAACTCACTTGGATCACATAGTGTAATTTGTCCAATCCCAGATTTCCCTGAAACAAGATTAGACCAATATGTTTTAATATCTTCACCCAATGGAGAAACGACGCCCAGTCCAGTAACATAAGCTTTTATTTTAGATGGTTTATTCATAGTTATTAATTATATTATTTAGTTATAGATAAGGATATAATTCTGGGGTTATATTGTTTAAATATTCCAATGCTTCTCCTGCTATAGCTAGCGATCCTGTAATAAGAATGTTCTCGTTTTGATTGTTTAATTTTATCAATGCTGATTTAACATCGGGATATTTATAATAAGTAGTTTTTGCAGTGTTGATAATTTTTGTGAAATTTGATGTTGGTACAGCTTTAGGATGACGAGACTTAACAAAGTATATTTCTTTAGAAATTGATGCTAATGATTTAATGCTATCATTGTATAAATGTCCTGAAGATACTCCAAAAATTAAAATAAATTTTTTTTTGTTTATTTCTTTTAAGGATTCAATTAGCCGGATTGTAGAATGGAAATTATGCGCACCATCAATAAAATATTTGTTTTTATGCTTTGTTATTATTTGTAATCTGCCATCCCATGTTGTTTTTGCTATTCCATTTTCAATGTTTTGTTTAGAAATTTTATAATTTTTTTGAACAAGTTTTTCTGCAGCTAATATTGATAAAGAAATATTTTCGACCTGATATTTTCCTAAGAGAGAGGTTTTTATATTGTATTCATTTGTTTGCGTAGTTGCAGTAAAAGATTGATAATGATCAGTTGTTTTTCGAGATGTAATTTTAATGTATTTAGGTACGTAATTTAAAGAAGAGTTTGTTTGTTCTGTTTTCTTTTTAATTATATTTAATGCTATTTTTGTTTGAGGAGCAGATATTACCGGAATATTTTCTTTAATTGCCCCTGATTTATCAAGTGATATTTTTTCAATGGTGTTTCCCAGTGTTTTTTGATGATCAAGGCTAATATTTGTTATTAAGGTTAATATGGGATTTATGAAATTTGTCGAATCATGTTTACCTCCAATTCCGGCTTCCAATATTTGTATGTTTGTTTTTTTATTTTTAAAGTGCCAAAGAGCAATAATCATGATTGCTTCAAAAAAACTTGTTCCCCCAAGTAGATTTGTATGTTTTGATTTTATTTTTTTCCAGGTTTTATTAAATGAAATACAGAAATCATTTTGAGTAATCGGTTTAAAATTAATCCTAATTCTTTCTGTTATTTTAGTTAAATGAGGAGATGTAAATAAGCCGGTAGTATAATTTGATTCTTTCAATATGCTTGATATTATTGCGGCGGTACTACCTTTTCCCTTTGTGCCTACAACATGAATCGTGGGTATTTGATTTTTATCTAGGTCAAGATTTTTAAGTATATTCTTAATTCTAATTTTTCTTTTTGATAAATATAATTTACGATCTATGGGCGTTGTTAAGAGCAGTTTTTTTATACTTGAATTGTATTTTGAATTCATTGAAGTAGCAAACTTTATTAATGTGTTAATACAAAATGTTTATTATTTATTTTTTTTACTTTAATTTCTTTTTCATATAAAGAAGATAAATTTTTGGTAGTTATTATTTTATCAGGAGATCCATCTTTAAATATTACACCATTTTTTATCATAATAACTCTATTAAATTTCCATGCAAAATTTATATCATGTGTTGAAACTATAGTTGTTATAGGTTTGTTTAAGGATGAATATAGGATTAAATTCATCACTTCGGATTGATTAAATGGATCTAAGTTTGATGTTGGTTCGTCAAACAATTGAATAGGCTTGTTCTGTATTAAATTATGAGCAAGCAAAGCTAATTGTTTTTCTCCCCCAGAAAGATGAGCTAATTTAGAATCCCATTTATTAAATAAATTTATTTTTTTTAGAATTTGCATTGTTAGTTTATAATCATTTTCAGATAAATTTGTTTTGATGTTATTGTTGGAAAAACGACCTGTTATTACAAAATCAAAAACATCAAAATGCAATGGCAGATAAGGTGATTGTGGCATATAAGATATTAATTCTGATATTTCTTTTGATTCTTTATTTGTTTTGTGCATATTTTTGAGTAGTACTTCTCCTTTGTTTGGAGTAATATGGCCGGAAATTAATTGAATTAATGAAGATTTTCCACTTCCGTTTGGTCCAATCAGTAAAATTTTTTCACCTTCTTTAATTGTTATATTTGCAAATAATTCGAAAGAAGAATTGTTAAATCTTAACGAGGTTTTGTTTAGAGAAATACATGATATTTTATCCATATATATTTCCTTCTTTTCTTAATAAATGTACAAAAAAAGGAAAGCCTAAAAATGCTGTTATTAGCCCTACTGGAATTTCAGTTGGAGATAATATTGTTTTTGCTATTATGTCTGAAGATAATAAAATTATAGCCCCAATTAAAGAGGCCTGGGGAATTAAATATTTTGGATTTGTTCCCCAGGCCATTCTTGAAATATGAGGAGCAACTAATCCAATAAAACCTATGATTCCTGTTTGTGATACAGCTATTGAGGCAGATAAAGTAGAAGCAATAATCAGAAGAGTTATAGTTTTTCTTTCGTTTATTCCGAGAGATTTTACTTGTTTTGAATCTAAATTTAATATGTTAATTTTATTATGTTGTGAAAAGAGCAAAATAACACAAGGAATCCCTGAAAAAAAGACAATATTAAAATGTTCCCATGATGCAAGTGAAAAACCTCCTAATAACCAGCTTAGTATGGGTTTAATTTCAGGGTTTTGTGTAATTAATATTAATGTTGTAAATGCTCCTAAAATAGAAGTTATAGCTACTCCTGCCAGGATTAATGAAAGGTGATTTAAGTTTTTTGAATAATTAGACAGATTATAGGTTAAAAATACAGCTAACAACCCCCCTGTGAAAGCAAATAAAGCAGCCCCAACATTTGCAAATGACATATTTGAGGGATAAATTGTTAAGCCAATTACTGCCCCTAATCCAGCTCCTGTGCCAACTCCAAGCAGATATGGGTCAGCTAAAGGGTTTTTAAAAATTGCCTGGTAAGTGCTTCCAGAGCTAGATAAAATAATTCCAGTTGTTATGGCCAATAAAGATCTTGGGACTCTGAGATTAATAATAATTGTATGAGCAGCAGTTGATAAAATAAATTCAGATTTATTTGTAAAGATATTAGAAGTTATTATTTTTATAATTTCAAAGGCATTTATTTTAGATGGGCCAAGAAAGACAGAAAGTATAAAAATAAATATTAATAATACAATTAAAACTATAATACTTTTAAAATTTCTTGTTGTTTTAATATAAATAATTTCTTTAATATTTGTTTTTGTACTCAATTTTATTTATCTATGTTTGATAATAATATTTTATTGAAAATAGGCGAATATATAGCTATACCTAATTCTTCTATTCCCTCTATAAACCTTGGACCTGCTACGGATAATAACTCTTGATTTATAGTTATTATTCTTTTGTTTTTTACAGCTGTTAAATTTTTAAATTCAGAAGAATTAGCAAAATACTCAGGAGAGGAAGTTATTATTATTTGAGGATCTTTATGTATTATTAATTCTTTAGAGTATTGCCTATAACCAGATATATCTTTTGCTATGTTTTGTAATTTTAATAAATCAAGTGTTTGCCCAATCAGTGTATCGTGCCCGGGAGTCCATAATGATCCAGTATCATAAAATACAGTAGGACCATTAGAGTAATTGTTGAAAAATATTTTTATATTGTTCAATCTTGTTTTAAATAAATTGGCAGAATTGAAAGCTTCTTGATTTTTGTTTAATATTTCCCCCCACATAAGAATTCGTGTAGGAATAGATTCAAAGTTGCCATTCAGTGATTTTTGATATAACACTTTGATATTATTGTTTTCTAATTGATTAATATATTGTTCAAAAAAAATATAAAAAAGATCTGGTTCTAAGTTAATTACTGATTCAATATTTAAATTAAATGAATCACCGACTTTTTCAATATCATTAGTGCTTTCTGGGAAATTAACAAATGAATGTGTCCCAATAATTTTATCTCCTGCTCCAATTTCATATATTATTTCAACTGCAGCGGAATCAAAGGCAATTATTTTTTCGGGTGATTTTTTAAATATAATATTTTTGTCATTAGAGCCAGTTATAATTAATGGATATGATGTTGGCGCTATTGCTTCTGTTTGTTTAGAATTTGTTATTTTTTTTGTTATTTTTTTTGTTGCAAGCTTTGGTTGTTTTGGTTCAATTAATTTAAATTTATTTCTTTCTTTACTAGGTTGAGGTTGGTCTGGAATTAAAGCCGGTTTTGTTTTGTATATAGTATTAACAGGGGGAATTGGGTTAAGTGGAATAGGCTCACTTTTTGAACTATTGTTAATTCCCGAAGAACACCCAATAGATAATAAAAAAATTATTTGTATAACAAATAATTTGGTAATAAGTTTAAACATTAATCCTCCTTAATTATGAACTTTTTGGAAAAGAAGGATTTTTGTTATAACTTGCATCTTTCCTCGAAGATCAATCAAATTCCAGGGCTTGGAACGGGCTAAAAAGTTTACCGTTGCGGGACAGCGTCGGGATCAAACCGAACTTCCATAATTACTCATATATTTTGAGACCTAGAGCTTAATAGAAATTAGCACAGTTATAATTTGCAGTCAACAATTTGACTTTTAAAATCGAATCTTAAAATGATATTTTCATTAATTCTTCTGCAAAAACAAGTTCTCCGGAGTATTTTTTTGCAGAATTTTCTAATGCTTTTTCTAAAACTCCATGAGTTGAAATATGTTTACCCATGTGGGATAGAATCAGTTTTTTTACACCAGCTTTTTCAGCCATTTCTGCAGCACCTTCTGCACTACATTGACCTGAAGATTCTTTATCTTTATTCATACTTTCTTGATCATCCCAACACATGCAAACCATGATGTCCGCATTTTTTGATAAATTTATTACAGAATCGCAAGGCTGTGTATCCCCAGTAAATACTATAGAAGTATTATTTGTTGAAAAACGATAAGCTATGCTATCTAAATATGGTTGTACATGTTCAGCATTAGTTGTTGAAACTTTCCAGGTAGGGCCAGACACAACATCTCCCGCAATAATATCTTTTGGGTTGATCCAATGTTTATCTTTTGATGAAATATCAGTTTTAATTGTTGGAGGTTTTCTTGGGAGAATTCCCCCACGATTTTTATATACTTGCTGACTTGTTGGAGCATTAACTCTTGCTTTCCAATCATGAGCAAATGCTCCATTTTCACCAATAAGATCTTTTGTTAGTTTTGTTGTTGGCTGGGGGCCATATACATTTAATGTGTTTTCAATCCCAATGCTTTGATCCCATCTGCACAATAAGAAACATGGATAATCAACATCATGGTCAAAATGATGATGTGTAAAGAATAAATAGTCAATATTTGTTGGCCATAAACCAGCTTTAACAAGTTTGTCAGTTGCAGCGGGACCACAATCAAACATTATTTGAGAATCATGGTTGTCTAGTTTAATTACGTAAGAACTACCGAATCTTTCTGGGGTTGGGGTTGGTGTTCCTCCTCCCAAAATATACAATTCTGACATAATTAGATTTCCAATTAGATTTATTTTTTACTAACATTTAATTGGGCATATTTTTCAAAGTTTTTTATGAAATCATCATTACTCGCACTTTGAGCTATACGCCTTATTACATTAGCAGTTGCATCTGAAGTATCTCTGTCTTTTCCTGAGGGATCAGTTGTTTGAATACTTATTAATCTTCTTAACATATGTACTTTTTCTAATATATTGGCATTTAATTGAAGTTCTTCTCTTCTTGTGCCACTTTTAAGAATGTCAACTGCAGGGTAAACTCTTCTTTCTGCTAATCTTCTGTCAAGATTGAGTTCCATATTTCCAGTACCTTTAAATTCTTCAAAAATTACTTCATCCATTCGGCTTCCTGTATCTACTAAACATGCTGCCAAAATAGTTAAACTTCCACCTTCTTCAGTATTTCTAGCGGCACCAAAAAATTTTTTAGGGGGATATAATGCATTTGGATCTATTCCTCCAGACAATGTTCTTCCTGTACTAGGGACAGATAAATTATATGCTCTTGTCAATCTAGTTAAGCTGTCTAATAAAACAACTACGTCTTCTCCATTTTCTACTAATCTTTTTGCTCTTTCGAGGCATAGTTCTGCTACCTTGCAGTGATCTTCAACTGGTTCATCAAATGTTGAGCTGTAAACTTCGCCTTTTACAGCACGTCGCATTTCTGTAACTTCTTCAGGTCTTTCTCCAATCAGAGCTACAAGAATTTGTATTTCTGGAGAATTTGCAGAAATACCTGCCGCAATATTTTGTAATACTGTTGTTTTTCCTGCTTTAGGTGGTGCAACAATTAAACCTCTTTGACCTTTACCGATAGGTGCTATTAAGTCAATTATTCTACTTGAAAGTTCATTAGGAGTAGTTTCGAGCTTGATTTGTTTTGTTGGAAAAATTGCAGTTAAAGATTCAAATTTAGTTCTAGATTTTGCTTTTTCAGGATCAATATTATTGACTGTTTCTACTTTTATCAACCCAAAATACCTTTCTCCGTCTTTAGGAGGTCTGGTTTTTCCTGAAACATAATCACCAGTTCTTAAGCTGAATTTTCTTATCTGAGATTGAGATACATAAACATCTGTAGAAGAAGGAGACATTCCATTAGTTCGCATAAAACCGTATCCATCATTTAATATAGATAACATTCCAGATGTGGTATTAGAGCCGTTTTTATCTGCATATGAAGAATAGATAGAATTAATTAATTCAGATTTTTTTTGTGAATTACCATCTTTTAATAAATTTAGTTCTTCTGCAATTTTAATAAGCTCTTCTTTGCTTTTTGATTGAATTTCAGAATATTCCATTACTGTGATTTAATTTAGGGTAAAAAGATCTCCATAAATATTTGTGGAGGCATATATAAGATATACATATAAACAATAACATAAATTCGTGAATTAGTCTACATGTTTTTATTACAACGTTGAACAAAAGCTTTAAATAAATTGGCTATTTGTTTAGGATGTTCGTCTAAACGTTCAGGATGGAATTGCACTGCAATGATTGATGCGTCTTTGTTTTCAAAGGCTTCTATTAATCCATCTTGAATTGAGTATGCAGATGCAAAAAACTTAATTGAGAGTTCTTTATGTCCTATGCCTTGGTGATGCCTGCTATTTACCTTTACAGTTCCCCCGGATCCAAGCATTGTTGCAAGATGGCTTCCTAGAGTTATGAATATATGATGAAAATCCGATTCAATATCCATATATTTTTTTGCATCAAAATTCCCAATACCTTTTTTTTCATTAACTTTTTGTTTGAACTTATACATATTTTCATAATGTAATTTATTTACTTTTTGAATTAAGAATCCATTAAAATAAACATTTAACAATTGCATTCCTCTGCAAATTCCAAAAATAGGGATGTTTTTTTCACAAGCATTTTTTATAAGTTCAAATTCAGTTCTATCGCGTTCTAATGAAGTTCCAAAACATAAAGTATTATCAGAGAATTTCATTCTACCTTCATATAGTTCAGGAGAAATATCACCTCCTCCAGTTAGAACAAGTCCATCGTATTTATTTTCAAGAATTTTTGTTTTTGTAATTGCGTTAGCGATAACAATGTTAGTGTTAAAAAGTTCTAATGCATTTATATAATTATCAATGTTTTGATTTAATCCTGCACTAATAACGATTTTAGGAGATTTCATGTATTTAAACTTTTATAACCGTATTATTTAAAGTTCCTATTCCATCAATCGTTATACTAATTTGATCATTTTCATTAAGTGTAAATTCAGGTGGGGGAATTATCCCTGTCCCTGTTAAAAATGCAGATTTTATAGGAAGTGTATTTGATTTTTTTAACCATTTAATTAAATTAGGAATAGATTTATTCATTGATTTTACTGAAGAGCTTGAATTGTAAATAGATTTATTATTTCTTACAATGTTGCAATTTATAATAAAATTTTCATAATTATTGATTGATTCTGAATCTATAATACACGGACCAATTGAACAGCTTTTATCATAAATTTTTGCTTGAGTAAGGTATAAAGGGTTTTCTCCTTCAATTTCTCTGCTTGTCATGTCATTTCCAATAGAATAGCCGAATATTTCATTATTTATTAAAATTACAGCCAATTCTGCTTCAGGGACATTCCATTTTGAATCTGACCTGATTCCTATTTTTTGGTCTGGGGCTACAAGTCTGTTCCCGGTGGATTTAAAAAATATTTCAGGTCTTTTAGCGTTATATACTTTTGCATAGATGTCAGGAGTTGAACTTTCTCGTTTTCTTTCAAATTCAGAATTTTTATAAGTAACTCCTGCAGCCCATACTTCATCGGGGATGAAAGGGAGAAGTAATTTATTATTGCCAAGTAAATTGTTCAGTGATATTTTTTTGATTTTATTGTCAGCAATAAATTGATTAATATAATCTGATCTAGTTATTTTTCGAAAATTTGCTTCAATTTTTAAAATTTCTATTGCATTGATATACGTAGAATATTCCGTGATATTAAATGCATAATTATCAGCATAATTAATTATTAAATTGGGTATGTTATTTTTTTCTATTCTAAAATATTTCATTGTTTGTATATTCTTATAATCTATAACTTGAAATAATATTATCAGAGCATTATACTCAATTTATATGCTTTTCCTTGTCCCTTTTTTAATTAATAGCTTTTTTGAGCTTGGTATTGTCCGGGGTGGAGTGGCTCCCTACTTTAATTCTTGTTCCAGTATGAATATTTTGGAGATTTAATTGCAGAAATATATTTTTGTTACAGGAGGAGTGGTTAGTTCAGTTGGAAAAGGGATATGTGTTGCTTCAATTGGACGTATGTTAAAAAGCAGAGGATTAAGTGTATCTTTAATGAAGTTAGACCCATATTTAAATGTGGATCCTGGCACAATGTCTCCTTATCAGCATGGAGAAGTATTTGTTACTGATGATGGGGCAGAAACAGATTTGGATTTAGGTCATTACGAAAGATTTACAGAAACAAGATTAAATGGTTTATCTAGTCTTACAGCAGGTCAGATCTATAAAAAAGTTATAGATAAAGAAAGAAGAGGAGATTTTTTAGGCAGAACTATACAAGTAGTTCCGCATGTTACTAATGAAATCAAAGATAGAATCATTCAACTTGCTGAAAGTTCAAAATCAGATATTATAGTTGCTGAAGTTGGAGGAACTGTAGGGGATATTGAAGGACTTCCTTTTTTAGAATCTATTAGACAAATTCCAAACCTTGTAGGCAAAGAAAATTGTTTTTATATACATGTAACATATTTGCCATTTATAAATACAACTGGAGAATTAAAAACAAAACCTACTCAACATAGTGTTCGCGAACTTAGAAGTATTGGAATTAATCCGGATTCTATTATCTGTAGAAGTGAATTTGATGTATCTGAAAAAATTAAAGAAAAAATTTCAATGTTTTGTGATGTTTCATTAGAAGCAGTGGTTTCTCTACCCACTTTAGATTCTGTATATAAAGTCCCTGTTAAATTAGAAGAAGAAAATTTGGGGAAATTATTATCTCATAATTTAAGTTTAAATGCTAAAGAAGGTTATTTAGGTGAATGGATTTCAGTGATATCTAAATCAAATAATACAAAAAATACAATCAAACTTGCTATAGTTGGGAAATATGTACAATTACAAGATTCATATTTATCTGTTAAAGAATCATTAATTCATGCTGGAATCAGTAATAATGTAGAAATTCAAATTGAATGGATTAATTCAGAAGAAATTAACATAAATAATATAAATGATATTTTTAAAGATATAAAAGGGATAATTGTTCCGGGTGGATTTGATAAAAGAGGTACACAAGGAATGATTTATGCAAGCAGATATGCTCGTGAAAATAAAATTCCTTATTTGGGTCTATGTTTGGGACTGCAAATTATGGTTATTGAAGCTGCTAGAAATTTATTGGGATATGAGGATTCAAATTCTACTGAATTTGATGAAACTACACCATTTCCTGTCATAGATTTAATGCCAGAGCAATTAAAAAACTTACATAAAGGTGGTTCAATGAGACTTGGATTATATGAATGTAAAATTGTAGACTCTACGTATACAAAAAAAATATATAAATCGAATAATATAAAAGAAAGACATAGACATAGATATGAAATAAATAATAAGTATGTTAAGGAATTGAAAAATGTAGGATTAATATCATCAGGAGTTCACCCGGAAGGAGATTTAGTAGAGATTATGGAATATATTGATCATCCTTTTATGATTGGAGTGCAATTTCATCCTGAATTTTTATCAACCCCTTTAAGCCCTCATCCATTGTTTGTTGAATTTGTTAAATCAGCATTAAATAATAAAGACATAAGATCTAATAAAATAAATAATGAAAAAGAAAGCCAGATTTCTTAATAGGAGATAGTTTTGGAGAAAAAATCTAAATTAACAATAATTGATGCAGAAATTAAAAATGAAATGGAGAAATCATATTTAGATTATGCTATGAGTGTGATTGTTTCTAGAGCATTACCAGATTTAAGAGATGGTTTAAAACCAGTTCATAGAAGAATTTTATATGCTATGCAAGATATAGGGGCAAGACCGACATCTTCATATTATAAAAGTGCAAGAATTGTAGGAGAAGTTTTAGGAAAGTATCATCCTCATAGTGATACTGCTGTTTATGATTCTATGGTGAGAATGGCACAGGATTTTTCAATGAGATCAATATTAATTGATGGTCAGGGAAATTATGGCAGTATTGATAATGATCCTCCAGCTGCAATGAGGTATACAGAAGCTAGATTAAGTTCTATAGCTGAAGAAATGTTGGTAAATTTGCATGAAGAAACTGTAGATTTTGAAGAAAATTTTGATGGCTCATTAAAAGAGCCTATTGTTCTTCCAACTCGTTTACCTAATTTATTAATAAATGGAGGTTCAGGGATTGCAGTTGGTATGGCGACGAATATACCACCGCATAATCCTGCAGAAATATGCGAAGCTGTTAATTATTTAATTGATAATCCTTTATGTGATGATAGCGAGATTTTACGAATTGTAAAAGGACCTGATTTTCCAACAGGAGCTTTAATATTGGGTAAGGAAGGTATTCAATCTGCATATTTGACAGGACGAGGGAGTGTGATGATGCGTGCTGTTGCACAAATTGAAGAAAATAACAAAGGTGATAGGTATAGGATTTTAATCAGCGAATTGCCATATCAAGTAAATAAAGCAGCTTTAGTAGAAAAAATTGCTGATTTATCTAGAGATAAAAAAATTGATGGTATTTCAGAAATAAGAGATGAATCAGACAGAGACGGGATTAGAGTTGTAATTGAATTGAAAAGAGGATCGCAGCCTATGGTTGTTTTAAACAATTTATATAAATTTACTTCAATGCAAACTAGTTTTGCTGTAAATATGGTTGCTCTTGATAAAGGTTTGCCTAAAATTTTAACTCTTAGGCATGCACTTACCGGATTTATTGAATTTCGAGAAGAAGTTGTAAATAGAAGGTCTAAGTTTGAATTAAAAAATGCAAAAAACAGAATTCATATTTTAGATGGTTTGTTAATTGCATTAAGTGATATAGATAAAATTATTAGTACAATAAGAAATTCTAATGATGCTGAATCTGCATCTAATAATTTGATGAAAGAATTTGATTTAACTGTAATACAAGCAAAGGCAATTTTAGAAATGCAGTTAAGAAGATTAGCTGCATTAGAAACAGAAAAAATAAAAAATGAACATAAAGAAATAGAGGTTAGAATCAAAGAATTAGATGTTTTGATAAATGATAAGGAAAAAAGGCTTGGAATTGTTAAATCAGAAACTAAAGAAGTTGCAAGTAAATTTGTTAAAAAACGATTAACAAAAATAATTAAAGAAGAAGGGTCTTTTGATAGAGCTGCTTTAGAACCTCATGAGAGTGTGGTTGTAACTTTGAGCTCCGGGCAATATATTAAAAGAATTCCAACTAAAACCTATCAATCTCAGCATGCCGCTGGAAGAGGTAGAAGCGCTCAAGATTTAAAAGACGATGATCCTATGAAACAACTTTTAGTTGTAGATACTCATGATATATTATTGTTTTTTACTAATAAAGGCAGAGTGTTTTCTTTGAATACTTATGAACTAAGGCCGGATGTTAATAGAAATACTAGAGGTGTACCAATATTAAACCTTGTACAAATAGATGGCGTAAATGAAAAAATAACTTCTATGATTTCTGCAGGCAATTTAAAAGATCATTTAGATTCATCGCTAATATTTGTTACCAAGAAAGGAAAAGTAAAAAAATTAAAAATTAATCATTTGTCTAATATTAGAAAATCTGGATTAAAAGTTATTAACATGTCAATTGAAGATGAATTAATTAATGTAAGAATATTAAATTCAGAAGAAGACATAATGATTATTACTTCAAATGGAATGTCTATAAGATTTCCCAATTCTGATTTAAGAGAACTTGGTAGAAATGCTGCCGGTGTTAGAGGTATAAGATTAAAAGCAGATGATCAAGTAATTGGTATGGATGTAGGTTTACCTGAAGATAAACTTTTTGTTCTAAGTAGGCAAGGAAAAGGAAAGATGACCAGGCTTAACAAAGCTGAAGGCAGTGAGCCAATATATAGAATACAAAAAAGAGCTGGTGGAGGAGTGAAAACATTTAAATTAAAAAATACTGACAAAGTTTCTCATGCCGAGATTATTCCTGATAATACTGATTATATTTATATAATTTCAGATAAAGGATTAATTATGGTTAATCCGATGTCAGAAATGAAAGAAACAGCTGGACGTAACACTGGAGGAAATAAAATAATGAATGTATCTGCCGGAGATTATGTGTCTTGTTTTGTTTGCGTTAAAGCTTTATTTGAAGATGATAAATAATTTTTTTTATGGACTTAAATTATAGTGAAATACATTTAAAATATAATGATTATAATCTTGTTTGCTATGATTCAGGTATAAATAAAAATGAAAAAACAATATTTTTATTAAATGGGGGGCCTGGATTACCATGTAATTATTTAAGAGATCCTCATCTTAAACTAATAAAAAATGGATTCAGAATTTTTACATATGATCAATTAGGTTGTGGCAATTCTAGTAAACCCAAAGATTTAAATCTTTGGGATATAACCAGATATGTAGAAGAAGTTGAATTTGTAAGAAAAGAATTTGATTTAGGAAAAGTTATTTTATTAGGGCATTCATGGGGTGGGTGGCTTAGTATAGAATATGCTATTAAATATCAAAACAATATAAATAAATTAATATTAGAAAATACTTGTGGCGATATGCCACACATGATAGGTGAACTTAATAGATTAAGGAATGGCTTAGGTAATGAAACTGTTCAAATGATGGAGAAACATGAAGCTGAAGGAAGTTTAGATCATGAAGAATATCAAGCTGCAATCACTATTTTAAATCATCGTCATGTTTGCAGACTGGATGTTTGGCCTCAATCTATTCATGACTCGTTAGATGATTGGAATATGGATGTTTATGGCACTATGCAAGGGCCAAATGAGTTTTTGTACACAGGTAATTTAAAAAATTGGAATAGGATTGAAGAAATGAAATCAATTAATATTCCTACTCTTATAACAGTTGGAATGCATGATGAATTAACACCATCTTGTGCTATGAGAATGGATAATTCTTTGCCAAATTCAAAAGTAAGGGTATTTAAAAATAGTTCTCACATGCCCTTTTATGAAGAACCAGGAAATTACTTTAGTGTATTAGAAGATTTTTTAGCTCAATAAGATAATTCTTCATAGAAATACAGTGGAGGGCAAAGATTTATATATTTAGGAAAGTTGAGTTACCAATCGTGTTACAGAGGATTAATATAATTTATTTATATTGAGGTGTTTCCCTTTAGTATCGGGGTGGTCGGGGTCGAACCGACGACCTCCTGTTCCCAAAACAGGCGCGCTACCACTGCGCCACACCCCGTTTATAAATTATTCTTCAAATTTTGATGACATACTATCTAAAAAGTCTTCCAAATCATCAGACATAGGTGTGTTTTGGTCAATGTTTTCATCAGATAAGTTTTTGTCTGGTTTTGAGAAATTAGAATCGTAATATTTTTCTAATGCAGAAACTAATTTATTTAATTCAGGGTTAAATTTTAAAGATTCTGTAAAATCTTTATATTGAGTTTCTCCAAACGAATTATCAGCTATAGAAGAATCTAAATCGTAAATTTCTGATAAGCATTCTAATATTTTTGCTGAAGCAAAATAGTCATTGTCAAGCTGTATATATTGAGGGATATGAACCATTAAATTTGAGGTTTCAATATTAATTTTTGATAATTTTTCAGATAATAAATTTATAATACTAGTTGGTCCCTGATATTTGTTATTTGAAGTTCTGATTAATTTAGATTTTCTCAAGTTAGAACCACTGACTACTAATGGTCTGGTATGAGGTACAGAGTCATACATGCTTCCAATTCTGCAATATTCTTTTATATTTAAGTCTTTAAACACTTTAAATAGATTTTGTATTAATAATTCAGCATTGTAATGAGGTTCTCTTATATCAATGAATAGAAATGAAATGTCTTTATTTTTATGATTACCTAAACTAATTTCTATATTTGGAATTAACAATTTTCTTTTGTCTTTAGTATATTTGAATCTTGGTCTATATCTAGTAAAATCAAAAAATGAGCCGGGATTTTTCAATGATCCGACAAGTTTTGCATCTGTAATATTTTTTAATTTATTTAATGCAATAGACCCAACTCTCCCTGCATTTATCCAGGGCCTTAATGTTGATATTGCAATCAAATCACCTTTTATATCAAGGTTTTTATTTGTAAATTTAATTATTTCTTCCATAAAATATGTTTGTTAGAACTAATATTTTTTTATATAAAATTTTCTTCCATATGGTTGTATATAATAATCTGAAACATTTTTTAACAAATTAGAAAGTTTTTCTTCACCTATATCTCTTGGGAATTGAGACATTTCCCATAACTCAGATAATTGTTTGCTTATTTGTTTAACAGTTAATGGTTTATTATTATTGTAAACAAATAATCTGAACAAGGCTTCTTTTACAGGAGTTTTTGGTTCCAAAAATGATTCTGAATTTTTATATATTGTTCCAAGTTCTTCCATATGTTTTTCTGGTTCATTAATATTTGAGATGGAAGTAGCATTATTCTCAGTTTCTTTTTTATTATTTTGATTTTTCATATCTTCTATTCTGGTATGTAGTAGTAATGATAAAGATTTTCTTTGATCATCAGTTAGATTGTTAAACCTTATTGAATATTTAATTTTATCTTGAGTTTTCATTTTTCTCCTTTTTATAAAAGATTTGCATTATCAAATATTTCAATTTCAACATGTGCACCCTTTTTAAGAATCTTACAATTTTCTGGCACATTAGCCAATCCATTGGAATTATCAAATGATGAAAGTATATGTGAACTATTGTTTTGAAATGGAGTAGCAATTAGTTGACCTTCTATTCTTTCAACCTTAACTCTTGCAAACATATTTCTCCGTGAATGATTTTTAATTTGATCATTTAGTATAGCTGAAGTAATATTTGGCTGATAATTAATTAATCCTTGCATATTTAATAATGAAGGAAAAACAAATTTAATCATAAGAACTATTGTGCTGACAGGATTTCCAGGGAGTCCAAAAAAAGGAATATTTTTTCCCCTTCCTTGTACATAACCATATAAAAATGGTTTACCAGGTTGAATATTTACTGACCAGAAGGCAATTTTTCCATGCTCTTTAATAACTTCTTTTATATAATCTCTATCTCCAACTGACACCCCAGCAGTACATATAATTGCATCACTATTAATTGATTCTCTTAATATTGATTCTATTGATCTTATTGCATCTTTGGCTATTCCAACTATTTTTGGTATTCCACCTACACTTTTAACTAGAGATGCAATTGTTAATGCATTAGAATCATAAATTGTAAATGGTTTTAATTTGTCACCAGGAGTAATTAATTCGTTCCCTGTTGAAATTATGCTGATTATAGGTTTTTTGTAAACTTTTATATTACTTATTCCATTTGCAGCTAATTTGGCTACATCAAATGATCTAATTTTTTCACCTTTGGATATTATTTTTTCACCAATATTAAAATCACTACCTTTTTTACGTATGTTATCTCCGATATTTATATTTTTATCAAATGAAATATAATTTAGTGATTTATTATTAGATTTAATTAAGGTTATATCTTCTTTAGGAATAACGCAGTTTGCTTCACGGGGCATTGGAGCACCTGTCATAATTTTAATGGCAGAGTTTTTTTTAATTTTAGGGACGAAGTCATCTCCTGGATACACTTCCCCTATAATTTTCAGTTTTTTTACAGAACTTTCATTTGACTCATCTAATATTAAAGCATAACCATCCATTGAGGAATTATCCCATCTAGGGAGGTTGATATTAGTTAAAATATCTTCAAATGATATTCTGTCTAAAGAATCTATAAGGTCTACATTTTCTGATTGTAATTTATTTGTAGATTCAAGGATTATATTTTTTGCATCTTCAACTGATATCATAATTATGTTTTTCTTAATTCTATATTTAAATGTTTTTTTAATTGTCTTAATATTTTATTTTGAGATTCGTCAATTTTTAAATTATTAAGAGTTTCATTAAAACTTTGATAAGTAATTCTAATTGTAATTGATTTTTTCTCAGGTTTCAGATCACTATAAACATCAATTACATTTAAATCAGTTACTAATGGATTTTGTTTAATTATATCTGATATTTGATTAGATAATACGTTTTTATCTACTGTTAAAGACAAATCCCTGATGGCTAATGGATAAGGGCTAGTTTTTGTAAATTCATTATTATAATTAATTGAATTTTCTAATTTATCTAAATTTAATTCACAATATAAAACTTCTTTTAATTTCACATTAAATTTTGTAAGTGTTTGTTGGTTAATATTTCCGATTGAACCTATCTCCGCATTTTCAGAAAAAAGTAAAGCTGATTTTTCTGAATAAAAATAATAATTATTATTTTTCTTAAATTCAATTTTTATTCCCATGGATTTTATTATTCTGTCCAAATCACCTTTAAAAGTATAAAAATTTATTTGATCAGGAATAGAATTCCAGTTTGTTTTACTAATTAACCCAGATGATATTATTCCTAGTGAATAAGATTGGTCAGGTAATTGATATTTATTATCCATATTACCTAAATTGAATATTCTTCCTAATTCGTAAAATTTCCAAGAATCTATTTCAGGGTATTTTTTTGAATTAATTGAAATATTATTAATTAACCCGGTTTTCAAATTAGGACGTAGTATATTATTTTTTTTATTAACAGGATTTTGAAGTTTAATGGGGGAATTAACATTTAAATTTGTTAAGTTGTATTCGGTATTATTTATTGTCGGATAATTTATTGTTTCAATGTAACCCATGGATTTCATTTCATTTCTAATATTATTTCTGTACATAATATTATTATCAACAGGAATGTTATTTTCTGGATATTGTAAAGGTTCAGAACTTAAATTGTCATAACCTTTTATTCTGGCAATTTCTTCTATTAGATCATCTTCGATAGTTATATCTGATCTCCAGTATGGTATTTCTACCTTTTGTGTAAAGTTTGTTTCATTTGTTTTTGATGCTGAAGCATTGAACCCCAGGCTATTTAATATATTTGCAGTTTCTTTTCTTGTAATGCTTTCGCCAATTATCTTTTTATATCTTTGGCCAGTTAAATTTTGTTTTTTATTTGGATTTATATTTATATTTTTTGAGTATAAATCCCAATTTCCATTAATGATAATTTCTTTTTTATTGATATCCTCAATTAATGCAATTGCTCTGTTTAATGCAATTATTGATAATCCAATTGGGACACCTCTTTCAAATCTGTGAGAAGCATCTGTATTTAATCCAAGTTCCTTAGATGATTGTCTGATGTTAGACATTTCAAAACATGCTGATTCCAAAAATATATTTTTTGTTTTTGAATCTATTTCTGAATTAAAGCCTCCAATTATCCCAGCTAACCCGATAGATTGCGAGCCATCAGTTATACTTAGTATATTAGAATTTAATTCTCTATTTTCACCATCTAAAGATTTGAATTTTTCTTTGTTTTTACTAGATTTTACTTCTATTTTTTTTGTTTTGATTTTAGATAAGTCGAATGCATGTAGAGGTTGTCCAAGTTCCATCATTACATAATTTGTGACATCAACAATATTATTTATTGGTCTCAAACCAGATTTTATAAGTCTATCTTTAATCCAAAAAGGTGAATTTTCTACTACAATAGAAGAAATTTCTGAACCACTATATCTTAAACATTTTTCGAAATTTAAATTTTGTACGTCAATATTTTTTGATTTTTTTGATTGAAAATTATTAAGTGTATTAAAATATAAATATTTTTCATTGATTTTGTAATCAAATTTATGAGAATTGAGGATAGCTATTATTTCTCTTGTAATACCAATTACAGATAAGCAGTCTGATCTATTAGGAGTTATGTCAAAGTCTAAAATCTCATCTCCAATAACAGAATATAAAGAAGAACCTATTTTTTCATTTTTATCTAAAACTAAAATTCCTTCATGATCTTCAGAATATTTTAATTCAAGTGGAGAGCAAATCATTCCATTTGATTCTATTCCTCTAATATTACTTTTTTTTAAAACAATGGTTTTTTTATCTCTTGGACTATATAATTCTGATCCAGATTCAGCAAATGCTATTTTTTGCCCAACTTCAATATTATTAGCACCGCAAACCACATTGATTTTTTGACTGTTTGAAATTAATACCTCAACAAGGGATAATCTGTCAGCATTTGGATGTTTTTCAATATTTAATATTTGTCCTACTTTTAATTTGTTTTTATCCCAATCTGTACCAATTTTTTGGATATTAGTGACTTCTGTCCCTGCCATAGTTAAAAGATCTGCTATATCATTGGCAGGAACGTCAAATTTTATATAATCTTTAATCCAAGATATTGGAATTTTCATCAATAAATACCTTTAGTTAAATTGTCTTAAAAACTGGAAATCATTTGAGTAAAAATCTCTAATATTATTAATGCCAAATCTGATCATCGCAGCTCTTTCTATTCCTAAACCAAATGCAAATCCTGAATAGATTTCAGGATCAAGATTAACATTTTGTAATACTTTTGGATGAACCATTCCTGCTCCCATCAATTCAAGCCATTCATCATCTTTGATATTTACTGACATTTCAGCTCCAGGTTCAACAAAAGGAAAAAAATCACACCTGAATCTTGCCTTTGTTTGTTCCCCGAAAATTAATCTTGCAAATTCGAAAAGAGTTGATTTCATATTTGCAAAATTAATATTTGTATCAACAACTAACCCTTCAATTTGATGAAAGTGCCATTCATGAGTGTTATCTGTAGCTTCATATCTATAACATTTACCTGGAACAACTACTCTAATTGGGGGTGGGTATTTTTCCATTATTCGAATTTGCATAGGGGATGTATGAGGTCTTAGTAAAAGAGATTCTAATTCTTGAGTATTTTCTACCCAAATTGTATCCCATATATCTCTTGCAGGATGATTGCTTGGGATATTAAGTTTATCAAAAGCATATTCCTCTGATTCTATTTCGGGGCCTTCATATATGTTAAATCCTAAACTAGAAAAAGCATTACAAATTTCATTCATCATTTGTATGGTTGGGTGTATTGAACCTGAGATATTGGGTTTTCCTGGTAAACTGTAATCAAAAATTTCATTTATTTTTAATTTAGAGGATTTTATAGAATTAATTTTTTTCTTGTAATATTGTTCTAAAGATATTTTAAGATCATTGGCGATTGTGCCAAGTTCGTTTTTATTTTTATTTTTAATATCTTTAAATGATTGGAAAAATTGGGATAGTTTTCCTTTCCTACCCAAATATTCAATTCGCCAATTTTCAATTTCTTCAAGGGTTTGAAGTGTTTCCAAAGATTTTATGGCATTAGATTCTAAAGTTTTTAAGTATGATTTATGATTATCCACAAATATTTTTTGATCCTAATTAATATCAGTAGTAAATTATAAAGATATATTTTTTAAAAGGTCAATTAAATTAGATGTTTAGATTATAAAAATATTCAATGTGAAGATTTTTAAGTATCTATGTTAGCAAATAGTGCGTTTTCTTCTATGAATTTTCTTCTTGGAGTGACGTCATCACCCATAAGATTTTCAAATGTTTTTCTAGTTATTTCAGCCTCTGGATTTCTTTCCCCATATTCATCATGATCTGGCGGCATAATAACTTTTTTTAATGTCCTGGTATCCGGGTCCATTGTTGTGGACCAAAGTTGATCGGCATTCATTTCCCCGAGTCCCTTGTATCTTTGTACTCTAATATTTTTGCTGGATTGTGATTTAGATATAAATTCTTCTTTTTCTTCTTCGGAATAACAATATTTACTATTTTTCCCAGTACCTAATTTATAGAGTGGGGGAATAGCGATATAAATATTCCCGTTTTCAATTAAAGGTGTCATATATCTGAAAAAGAATGTTAATAATAGAGTTCTAATATGCGAACCATCTACATCAGCATCTGTCATAATAATGATTTTGCTATAACGAAGTTTTGATAAATCTATTCCTTCGCTTTCATTGCCATTTAAATTTGAATTTTCAAAATTATTATTTATATTATTTTCTTCATTTTTTAATGTATTTCCAAATCCGGTACCAATAGCTGTTATCATATGTTGTATTCCTTCATGAGAAATCATTTTATCAGCTCTTGCTTTTTCTACGTTTAATATCTTACCTCTTAATGGAAGTATTGCCTGGTATTTCCTGTCTCTGCCCATTTTTGCTGTTCCTCCAGCAGAATCTCCCTCAACAATATATAACTCGCATAAATCAGGATTTTTTTCTGAGCAATCTGCTAATTTACCGGGAAGACCTCCGCCATCTAGGGCATTTTTTCTTAAAACCAAATCCCGTGCTTTTCTTGCAGCTTCTCGTGCTCTTTGGGAAGTTAGGCATTTTTCAATTATTAATTTTGCTATCTGAGGGTTGTCTTCAAGAAATATATTTAGGGCTTTTCTAACTACAGTCTCTACTTTATTTCTGACATCTTTGTTCCCCAGCTTTGCTTTTGTCTGTCCTTCAAATTGAGGGTTTGATAACTTGACACTAATTGCTGCTGTTAAGCCTTCCCTGGTATCTTCTCCTTGTAAGGATGATTCACCATCTTTAATTAATCCTAATTTTTCTGCCTGATCATTGAACACTCTAGTTAAAGCTGATCTAAACCCTGTTACATGAGTACCTCCATCTGCTGTATTAATGCAATTTGCATAGGATAAAACATTTTCTCCTAGAGACGTGTCATATTGTATTGCTATTTCAACTAATGTTTTTACTGGTTTAACTACAGCCTTACCGTCATTATTGGTTATAGTTTCATTTCTGATAATTTCTTCTTCATAGTAAATTGGAGTTTTATTTAAAGGGGTTTTATTACGTGTTTCATTAATAACAAGAGATGATATACCACCTTCAAAATAATACATATTTTTGTTGTTTGGCCATAAATTATCATGATAATCACTGCTAAAAACAATTTTAAGACCCTTATTTAAATAAGCTATTTCTTTAGTTCTTAGTAATATTTTTTGAAAATCATAATTTATATTTTCATTTGTTTCGTCATCAATAAATATAGTTCGATCTGCTTTGAATCTAATTTTTGTACCTGTTTTACCATTGTCTACTTTTGAAATCGGTGTGGATTCAAGTTCTGTTTTTTTAACACCTTCTGAAAATGACATTTTATATATTTTGTTATCCCTAAATACAGTAACTTCAAAATCTTCTGATAAAGCATTCACAGCTGAAGCTCCTACTCCATGAAGTCCTCCGGAAACTGAGTATGCTCCCTCTTCAAATTTACCGCCTGCATGTAATGTGGTTAATACAGTTTCTACTGTTGAAACTTGTGTAGCTTCATGTTTTTCCACAGGAATCCCTCTTCCGTTATCAGAAATTTCTACATATTGATCTTTGTCTATATGAATTGAAATTTCATCGCAAAAACCAGCCATGAATTCATCAACACTATTATCTACAATTTCATTAATTAAATGGTGTAATCCCCTCTCATCTGTACTTCCAATGTACATTCCAGGGCGTTTTCTTACCGGGGTTAATCCTTTTAATACTTGAATTGAATCAGCGTTGTAATTTGATTGTTGAGCCAAAGTAGTCTCCCTAATAGCTATAAAATATATATAACTATATACAGTGTTTATTAAGATATAATACCCTATATATAGTTATTTACTTGAATATTAAATTTTAACAAAATTATAGTAAATTAACAATATAACTTAACATTATATATTATATTTTTTAGCATTCAGTTTTAAGATACTATTTTTGTTAATATGTTTTTAAGATAAATTTAAATTAGGCTAAATTTTGGAAAATAAAAGAATTATCAACCCGGAAACTTCTGTTCAGGATATTAATTCTGAGATTTCTTTAAGACCTAGAAAATTTACTGATTATGTTGGTCAGAAAAGAATTAAAGAAACATTGTCTATAGCTATAAAAGCTGCGAAACAACGCTCAGAATCATTAGATCACACTTTGCTTTATGGACCTCCAGGCTTGGGAAAAACAACTTTGGCTCACGTCATTTCACATGAAATGAAATCTTTAATTAAAGTTACTTCTGGACCGGCAATTGAAAAGGCTGGTGATTTAGTAGCAATTTTAACGCGTCTTCAAAAAGGAGATATTTTATTTATTGATGAAATACATAGGCTTAATAAAATTTCAGAGGAAGTTTTATATTCAGCTATGGAAGAATATAGAGTTTCATGGGTAATTGAACAAGGATTAAAAGCAAGAAGTGTAAACTTAGGGATACAACCGTTTACCCTTATTGGCGCAACAACTAAATTTGGTATGTTAAGCGCCCCCTTAAGAGATAGATTTGGTTCTGTTTATCGATTAGATTTTTATTCTGATACAGAAATGTCAGATATACTATTCCGATCGGCAAAAATATTAAAAATAACTGCGGATAATAAAGGTTTAAAAGAAATTGCTATAAGATCAAGAAAAACCCCAAGAATAGCTAACAGATTACTTCGAAGAGTTAGGGATTTTTCAGAAGTACAATCAAATGGAAAAATAAATACTGAAATAACTAAAAAAGCTTTAGATCAGTTAGAGGTAGATAATTTAGGATTAGATAAAATTGATGTTGAATTATTACTTTCATTAGTAACAAAATTTAATGGAGGTCCAGTAGGGCTTCAAACATTGGCGGCTTCAATAAGTGAAGACAGTAACACTGTAGAGGATGTAATTGAACCATTTTTATTAAATTTAGGATTTATATCTAGGACAAACAGAGGGCGAATCGCTACACAATTAGCCTATAAACATTTAGGTATTAATATTGAAGATAAACCTACTCAAGGTAATTTGCTGAATTAATTTTGATAGGTTTATCTTATAGTTTCTTTAATATAGAAGTCCCTAAAGCTGATTCTGTAAATTTGTAATATTCTTTTTTCAGGCTCATTAGTTTTGAATGATTACCTTGTTCAGCAATTCTCCCCCCTCTGATAACAAATATATTGTCTGATAATTTGATTGTAGACAATCTATGAGCAATAACTATTGATGTTCTGTTTTTGAAAAGGACTTTTAATGCGTTTTGTATTTTTTGCTCGCTTATGCTATCAATATTAGAGGTAGCTTCATCAAGAATTAAAATTTTGGGATTTTTAATCAGAGCTCTTGCAAAACCCATAAGTTGTCTTTGCCCCTGACTCATATTTACACCTCTTTCAGATACAGAGGTATCATATCCATTTTCAAGTGAGATAATATAATCATGAATTCCTATTGATTTACAAGCGTTTATGATTTCTTCATCTGTTGCAGATTGATGATTAAATTTTAAATTGTCTTTTAAACTTCCCTGGAATAAAAAAGGATCTTGTAAAACCATTGCAATTTGTGACCCTAAATCTGATCTTGAGTATTTTTCTATTGGAATTTTATCTATACTTAATTTCCCCTTATCTTTATTAGGTGGGTAAAGCCCGGTAATAAGAGATGCTAATGTAGTTTTCCCAGCACCTGTGTCTCCAATAAATGCTACAGTCGAACCTTTTTGAATATTCATATTAATATCTGTTAGAACTTCGATATTGTTATCGTATGCAAAGTGAAAATTTTTAAATTCAACCTCACCTTTGATAATATTTTCTGGCATATTGATTTCTAATTTATTTATTGATTTTTTTATATCTAAAAATTCAAATAACCTGGCGCCAGAAGCCATAGATCTTTGTATTTGTGTGTATTGCATCATCAGATTTCTAATTGGGTCAAAAAGTCTTTGAATATATAAAACTGAAGCAATTATTACTCCAATTGCAGCAGCATCATTTAAGATTAATTTACTGGCTACAAAAGCTGCAATAATAATTGCAGTACTAGTAAGAATGTCTACTGGCGGCAATAAAGCTGAGGATAATTTTTGGGCTTTTAAAGCTGAATTCAGATGATCTTTGGTTTGAGTATTGAAATTTTTATAGTTGTTATCTTCTCTATTAAAATTTTGTACTTCTTTTATACCGTTTAGATTTTCACTGAATGATGAAAGAACTTGTGAAATTGCTATCCTTACATTTATAAATGCTCTTTTTGCTACAGGTTGCCAGATCACGACGGCAATAAAGAGGAGTGGTACGACCGATAAAGATGATATTCCAATTTTAAAATTCATTATTAAAAGTGTTGCGCAAATGCCCACTAAGGTAAGAATATCTGCCAGTGTCATAACAACAATTGAAAATGATTCTTGCAATTGTGAAGTATCTCCCATCAATCTTGACATTATGCTTCCAGATTTTGTTTTCTGAAAATAGTTTAAGTTTAGTTTTAGAAGATGGGAAAACATATCAATACGAATATCTCTGAGAGTATACTGCCCAACTCTAGCTAGATATATTTGTCCAATATAATTTGTTACCCACGCAGCGAACATGGTTAATCCAAATATTAATGATATTTTGATTAATCCAGATTTTTGACTAGCAATACCTATATTTGGATTATTAATATAATCGTCAATTCCAATTTTAATAAAATATGGAATTAATACTGCTAAGCTTGCGGATAGCAGTGTGCATATAGCTCCTATTGCAGAATATTTTTTATATCTCCATATATAAGGAGATATTCTTTTTATAACATTGATGTCATATAATTTCCCGAACATTTCATCATCGCTGTTTCCACTGGACATTCGTCCAAAGGTATGTCCTATCATGAAAATTTCACAGTTTTAATTTGTAGTTTGTAATTCATATATATTTTTATATATTCCGTTTAAATTTATTAAATGATCGTGGGAACCGTATTCAGTAATTTCTCCTTTATTCATTACTGCAATATTGTTTGATTGTTGAAAATTGTTTAATTTATGAGCAATAGTTATAACTGTTCGCCCTGAAATTAATTTGTTAATAGCTTTTTGAATATCCTTTTCTGTTGATGCATCAACGCTTGATGTAGAATCATCAAGTATAAGGATTGGAGGATCTAAAAGTAATGTGCGTGCTATGCTTAATCTTTGTTTTTGACCTCCAGATAAATTTGCACCATTTTCAGATATTAAGGAATTATATTTATCCGGTAAAGAGTTAATATATTCATGTATCTGAGCTATCTGAGCTGCTTCAATTATTTTGTCCATTGAAGCATCGGGGTCTCCATAACTGATGTTATTTTTGAATGTTTCATTAAAAATAAATACATCTTGATGCACATAACCTATATTTTTTCTAAGTATGCCAAGGTTGATATCTTTTATATTTTTTCCATCTATATAAATTGCCCCATTACTTGGATCATAAAAACGTAGCAATAATTGAACCAAAGTACTTTTGCCGCTACCAGCCTCTCCTGTAATTGAAATGCTTTGATTCTTTTTAATTGATAAATTTACGTCTTTTACACTTTCAGATTTTGCATCAGGAAATTGATGAGAAACATTTTTAAAAATGATTTCACCTTTCATTTTGTAGAAGTTTGTATTTGCATTTGAGGGATTTGCTATTTGTGGCTTTGTATCTAATACCTCAAAGATTCTTTTACCACAAGTTGATCCTCTGGTACTTGCATTCAATAGCCAGCCTATCATTCTTACCGGCATAGCCAGGAGTTGCATATAAAACATAAAACTTATTAAGTCTCCAATACTCATTTCTCCATTTATTACTTTTAACCCACCGATGGCAAGTATTAAAGCTAATGTAGCCCAATAAGCAAACAGGACCGTAGTCATTGTAATGGCTCTGAAATTTTCTACATTAATATTTAATTCTTTAAATTCTTCATTTGTATTACTAAATTTGTTAATTTGATGACTTTCAGCATAAAATGCTTTAACAACTTTGATACCGTTTAAATTTTCTTGTAACAAAGCATTTAATTCGGCATTTTTTTCTTGAACTTTCAACCATATTTGTCTTAATTTTAAACGCATTCTAGCTGCAAGAAATCCAGATAAAACTAAAAATGAACATGCATATATAGCCAGTTCAAAATTTTTAATTAAAAGTAAGATTATGCTACCAAAAAACATTAAGAAGACATAAGGAGATCTTACTATGCCCATTGGAATAAACATCCTTATTCCTTCTATATCTACTATTACTTTGGACATCATTTCTCCGGTATGTGTTTTATCATGAAAATAAAAATCCAGTTTTTGTGTCTTGTCATATAGTTGATCTCTTAGTACTTTAGAAACTTTAAATGATAAAGCTTCACCAAAATAGTTTTGCCCATAGGAAAATGCACCTCTTGTGCAACCTAATGAAAATAAGATAATTAAAAGGAAAGTGAGGTTAAGAGATTTGTAAATTGATTCATTGGTTGAATTGGGATCAATTCTATCCACAATACCGCCAAGTAATTCAGGAATGAGAAGATAACTAATTACAGCACCTACGGTACAAATGTAACCAAGTATTAAATAGAGTTTGAATTTTAAAGTATAAGAAGTTATTCTTAGTAAAATATTCATGTTGAAGCAGTTAATTTTTTTAACTTTTGATCTTAGAATATCTTAGGCTTATGAATATTTTTTTCAATACAAAAACTGATAAATTAAAGACAAAATTATAAAAATTAGGAGTAAATAATGACAAATCTTGATATTAAAGAATTAATTAAAATACCTTATTCTTGTTCTCCGACATCATCAGGTGATAATAAAAGAATTGCTTATTTAAATAATAAATCAGGAACTCCCCAAGTCTGGCTTTGTGATGAAAATAATGTTCACAAACCACTCACTAATTATAAAGAAAGAGTTGCGCTGATTTCATGGTCTCCAGATGATAAATGGATTCTTTTTAGTATAGATAAAGGTGGAGATGAAAATTTTCAAATAAAGCTTATAGATACTTCAGATTATACTAATATAATTTCTTTATCAGATGATATGTCTGTACGAAATGATTTTGGAGGATGGAGTACTGATGGAAGTACTATTGTATATTCATCTAACAAAAGAAATGCAGCTTATTTTGATTTATATACACAGGAAATTAATGGGGAATCTAAATTGGTTTATCAAACATCAGAAGATGTTCATAGCGTTGCATTTAAAGCTTATTCTAATGATTTGAAAAAGATATTATTTACTGAAGAAAGAACGAATAGATATCAGTATTTGAAAATTCTGGATACAGAATCAGGTAATATATCTCAGCTTTCAGATAACAATTTGAACGGCGGCTTTAAGCAAGCAATTTTTTCTGATGAAGATGATGAAATTATTATAATCACTAATGAAGGTAAGGATTTTTCTGGTATTGCCAAATTAAATTTAAAATCTAATAATCTGAGGTATATTTATTTAGAAGATCATGAGGCGGAATATTTTAAAATGGATTCTGAAAATAATCGATTAATATTTTATATTAATGATCGAGGATATTCAAAATTGGGAATATTAAATTTATTAAATGATGATTCTGAAATTTTAGATAATCCGTATGAAGTTACTTTTATGGAGCCAGGATGGGCTTGGGGATTATGTATATTGGATGAATCAAATTTGTTATTTACTATTAATTCAACAAACCAAAATGCAGAAATTATCAAGTTTAATTTAGATACTCAAAAATACGAGTTTTTTAATAGATCCTATAAAGGGGGTATTGAATTAGGAAAATTACCAAAACCTACATTGCATTCTTATAAAACTTTTGACAACAGAGATATCCCATTCTTTTTTCTTAAGCCAGATAATTTTAAGCAGGGAGAAGGGAATCCTATTTTGATACTTATACATGGCGGGCCAGAGGGACAGGAAAGACCAACATTTAAACCCGAATTACAGTATTTGGTAAATCAGGGGATAGGTATTTTATTACCTAACGTTAGAGGAAGCGGAGGATATGGTGAATCATATGGCCACCTGGATGACACATACAAAAGAATGGATTCAGTTAAAGATATTGAATATTTATGGAAGTGGGTTGTAGAATCAGGATGGGCATCCAAGGATAAAATTGCAGTGATGGGAGGAAGTTATGGTGGATTCATGACTCTTTCATGTATAACTGTTTACCCTGATTTATGGGCTGCAGCAGTAGAATTATACGGAATGGTCAATATGGTGACATTTTTTGAACATACAGCGTCTTATAGAGCTCAACATCGAGCATATGAATATGGAGATCCAATTAAGGATCGTAAATTGTTAGAAGATATTTCGGCAATACATAAAATTGACCAAATTGTTACCCCGTTATTAGTTTTACATGGGGATGAAGATCCAAGAGTTCCTATGTATGAAACTGAACAACTTGTAAGTGAAATGAGAGAAGCGGGAAAACCGGTTGAATTTGTGAGATTTTCAGATGAAGGTCATGGGTTTGTAAAAGAGCCGAACAGAATAAAAGCTTACACTTCAATTGCAGAATTTCTAACTAAATATCTGCTTTAATAAATATTTTGAAGAGAGATAATATTTTTTGCATTTATGAAGCTGATTTAAAAGATTCTGAATGGCTTGATAAAGTTGAAAATATTATTTTCAAAAATAATCGTAAGAATATTTATGAAAATATTTTAAAATCTTACAAGAATAATGATTATTTTATTTTCATAGGATTTTTAAATGATTTAAAAATTGGATATATAGTAGGTCATAATATTCTTGATGAACTCAATATATATAATTTGGCTATACTAGAGAAATATAGAAATAAAGGATTTGCTAGCAAATTATTGTGCTATGCTTTTAAACATTTGAGTATGGTGATAAATTCTGTTTTTGTAGAGGTAAGAGAAACAAATTTTCAAGCTTTGAGCTTATATCGAAAATTTGGATTTATTGAATATAATATAAGAGAAAATTACTATTCATTCCCTACTGAAAATGCTATTTTAATGCAATACAAATTTCAGAGTGAATAAATAATTTTAAAATCTATCTCGAATAAAATCAAAGAAAAATCCAATGTGTATTTTGGATGGTATGTGCTAGTAGGTATAGGATTAGTTCAAATAGCAAATACGGCAGCTGGTAGTTTGAATTTATCTATGTTTATTGTCCCGATGTCTGATGATTTGGAAATTTCAAGAACTATATTTTCCGGAGCTGTCGCAATAGGTAGTGTACTAGCTGCAATATCTTCTATGCCTTTTGGATATTTTTTTGATTTAAAAAAAACTAGGCAAATACTTATTTTAAGTGTTGTAACTATGGGTATATGTACATATGCAATGTCATATGTAAATGAATGGATTTTATTATATGTTTTAATTGCAATTCTTCGTATGTTTTTTACCACACCTATGATGGTTGGAGGTTCAATAATTACTGCAAAGTGGTTTGTACTCCAACGCGGAAGAGCAAACGGACTTCTATATGCTATGCATTCAATAGGAATGTTTGCATTTCCATTATTATCAGGAATTTTTATTGTTAATTATGGATGGAGATCAGCTTGGGAATATAATGGATTCTTTGTAATTTTAATTGCTTTAATCCCGTGTCTTTTATTGGTTTACGAAGAACCATCATCGTTTGGAATAGATATGAACAATGAGGAAAAAACAGATAATATTCCAGTTAATTTTTCAGTATCTGAAGCTTTGAAAACAAAAGCACTTTGGATTCTTGCTATAGGAACGGGAGTTTTGTATTTTTTTCATTCAGGCGTTAACACTCATCAGGCTGCTTTTCTATTAGACAGGGATATAGGTATAGGATTGTCATCTTTAGCTATTTCTATCAATGCGCTTTCTACAGGATTAGGAAGTTTTATATGGGGATTAATTTGCGACAGAATTAATATTAAATATGCATTTTCAGGTGTATTTGTTTGTTCAATGATAGCTTTGTTAACGTTGATTTACACTTTTGATATATATTATGCTATTTTATCGTCGGTATTCTTTGGATTTGCTATGGGAGGTATGTTAACTGTGCCTTCGGTAGCTTATGCTAATTTTTATGGTACTGATTCTTTGGGTAAAATACGAGGGATTACTAATCCGATTACCACGGTAGGTGCAGCAACAGGCGTAATGGTTTCAGGCATTATATTTGACATTTACTCTAGTTATGCATCAGCTTTCTGGATTTATTTTTTAATGTCAA
>Ga0207966_1000190_pt1 | contig 34864 bp, 33 predicted proteins | sample Knorr_S23_td_NAD_FD_185611 | JGI IMG/M metagenome (GOLD analysis project Ga0207966, IMG submission 185611) | Marine microbial communities from Southern Atlantic Ocean transect - Knorr_S23_td_NADW_ad_2500m_LV_B (SPAdes) (version 2) | ecosystem: Environmental > Aquatic > Marine > Oceanic | place...
ACTTATGCCAAATCTATTGGTGTGTGGTCTTTTCAAGCAGGATTGAGAGCGGAGCAGGTTTATACTGAGTCTAATCTTGAATTTCTAGCATTAGATACGCTTACAAATATTAGTGAGCGAAGAGATTCATTAAATACCACGAACTATTTTGAGATGTACCCAAGTTTACATCTTACTTATAGTTTAGATGAAAGTACTTCGATACAGGCAAGTTATACGCGTAGGGTGAATCGTCCTGGGTTTTGGGCATTAAATCCATTCCCAGAGTATTCGGATCCTTACAATTTAAGAATGGGGAATCCATATTTGAAGCCTGAGTTTATTAATGCCTTCGAAATTGGCTATCAGAAATTCGCCAAAGGAACCAGCTTTAGTGCTTCGGTATATGCAAAGGATGTAAACAATATGATGCGTCGTTTTATTACTGTTGCTGAAAACAATGTATCTACAGTAAGACGTGAAAATTTAAACGGATCATTTGATATTGGCTTGGAGTTTATGTGGTCGAAGCAATTAACCGAAGCTTTCAATTTTATGGTTAGCTCTAATGTTTATCATTCAAAAATGGATGCTTCTAACTTGACTGATGAGTATGATGAGTCTACCTTCGGAATGTGGTCGAGCTTTAATGCTGGCTGGAAAAATAAATCGGGACATAAAGTGCAAGTTTCGGGATGGGTAAGTCCAGGAACTGAAGTGGGGCAAGGAAGAATGAAAACCATGTTTAGTACTGATTTAGCTTACAGTCGCCCTGTATTTTCCGATAAAGGAAAACTAACTTTAAAAATCAGTGATTTGTTCAATACTAGAGGCTTTGGTATTGATACTTATGGAGCTATGTTCGATCAATCATTCGAGTATAAAAGACAAAGTCAGTTCTTCACGATGAGCTTAAGTTATAACTTCGGAGATCAAAACAACCGTCAGCAACGTAGAGGTGGATCTCGCGATATGGAAGGTGGTGATATGGGTGGAGGTTTCTTTTAATACAATAAGATGAATAAAATAGTCTTCGTACTTTTCTGTTTAAGCACAAGTTTATTTGCTCAAGATAAATTCACATTAAGTGGTTTTATCCGTGAGAAAAGTAGTTCGGAAGAGCTTATTGGTGCAAATATTATTTGTGAGCAATTAAAGTTGGGAGCTACGACTAATCCTTATGGCTTCTACTCGATGACACTTCCCGAAGGTGATTATACCATTCGATATTCGTTTATAGGGTATAAAGATGTAATTAGAGAGGTTAAGCTAAACAAAAGCCAACGCATTGACATCAATCTGAGCACCTTTACTGAACAACTTTCGGAGATAGTTTTAGAGGATGAGGCCCTTCAAAAAGTTCGCTCGATTGAGATGAGTGTAAACAAACTCGATACCAAGACGGTAAAAGAATTACCAGCTGTGTTTGGTGAGGTAGACATCATAAAGAGTATTCAGTTGTTGCCCGGTGTAACAAGTGTTGGCGAAGGAGCAAATGGCTTTAATGTTCGTGGAGGTTCTTCAGATGAGAATTTGGTTTTATTAGATGAGATGAACCTATTTAATTCATCACATCTTTTTGGTTTCTTTTCTGTTTTTAATGCGGATGCCATTAAAGATATGAAGTTGTATAAAGGGGGTATTCCTGCTGAATATGGTTCAAGAATTTCATCAGTTTTAGATGTGCGCCAAAAAGAGGGTAATGCCAATTATTTTCATACTTCGGGAGGGATAGGCTTAATCTCAAGTAGGTTAATGATTGAAGGACCTGTTGGAGATGCAAGTTCTTTTATGGTGGCTGCACGTAGGTCTTACGGAGACTTGTTTTTAGCCCTGTCAAGCGATACAACAATTAGTGATAATCAGCTCTATTTTTACGATTTGAACATGAAGTATAATTCGTGGATAGGCACTAGAGATCGCATATTTTTATCTTCGTACATCGGGAGAGATGCATTTCGATTTGGAAGTTTATTTTCATCCTCTTGGGGGAATTCTACTTTAAATGCACGTTGGCTACATTTATTCTCAGATCGGCTTTTGTCGAACCTTTCATACAATTACAATAACTATGATTATTTGATTACTGTAGACCAATCGAATTTTGATTTTGACTGGGATTCAAAAATTAAGAATCATCAATTTAAATATGACTTCTCTTATTATCACAGTAATGAACATGAGTTGAACTTTGGAGCCTCCTTAAATTCCTATCAGTTTGAGCCTGGTTTAATAAGTCCTACTACCGATAGTTCTATTGTGAATACCTATGAGATGCGCCATAAATTCGCCTACGAACCTGCTTTGTTCGTTCAAGATGAATGGAAAGTGTCAGAGCGTCTATTGATAAAAGCTGGCTTACGGTGGTCTTCTTTTTATAGGCTAGGAGTAGATACTATGCAACTGTACTCGAATGGCCCTATAGAATTTGATGAATTGCAAAATCAATATGTTTCTGGCGATTCAATCGGTTTTAAAGCCTTTACCAAAAACCAGATCGTAAAAGGCTACAACGCTCTAGAGCCTCGTTTGGCAATACGTTATCAGCTCAATGAATTAAATTCTATCAAAACCAGTTATCAGAGAATTAATCAATACATGCATTTAATCACCAATGCATCTTCGCCAACACCTCTAGATATATGGGCTCCAGCAGGAGAATTCATCAAGCCTTTAACTGGGCAGCAAATTGCTTTGGGTTACTTTCATACTTCGGAAAACCAGAAATGGGATTTAACCGCTGAAGTGTATTACAAAAAGCTCGATAATGTATTGGATTACATCGATGGAGCTGATCTTGAGTTTAACGAGAACTTAGAGACAGAAATACTTTATGGAGAGGGGAGAGCCTATGGCTTGGAATTGATGCTCGAAAAGAAAGGTGGAAAGTTTACGGGTTGGCTTGCTTATACTCTAGCACGTTCGGAATCCAAAGTAACAGGTTTGTCTGATGCTGAACCCGGAATTAATTTAGGAAATTGGTACCCTAACCCTCAAGATAAAACACACGATTTATCTCTTGTAGCTTTGTATCGACTAAACGATAAATGGTCTTTTTCAGGTAATTTTGTCTACGCAACAGGTATCCCTACTAATTATCCAATCGCCAAATATGTTTACGAAGGAATTACCATCCCTCATTATTCAGGAAGGAATCAAGAGCGATTACCTGATTATCATCGTGTAGATATAGCGGCTACCCTACGACCTAAGAAGAATAATAAGAGAAAGAAACAGGCAGAGTGGGTGTTTAGTATTTACAATGTGTATAATCGAAAAAATGCATCTTCTTTATATTTTAGAGAAAGTCGTGAGAGCGAAGGAAGCACAGAAGCCGTGCAATTATCTATTTTTCCGATAATTCCTAGTGTATCCTATAATTTCAAATTCTAATGAAAAACGTATTTCTTATACTTATTAGTCTGTTGGTGTTTAGCTCCTGCGAAACGGTAGTTGATTTAACACTTTCTGAAGGCCAAAAGAGTCTAGTTTCTGAAGCTGTTCTGGAATTTCCGGACGATTCAGATTATGGAAATGTTAGAGTTTTCCTAACGCAAACGGCTAGCTTTTTTAGCGATGCTCCTAATTTACCAATTAGTGGAGCGAACATTGTTTTAAACGATACTTATCTGTTAGATGAACATCCAGATAGTATGGGTTACTATACAATTGGTTCAATACCAAAAGAAATCGGAGCAATATATAAATTAGATATAGAAGCTGAAATTAGTGGAGTAACGGGAAGTTGGTCAGGCAGCGACTATTTAACGCAAAGAGCTATCGTTGATTCTTTTTATGTTGTTTTTAAACCTGGGCAAGGCCCCTTTGATAAAGGAGGTTATCATATTCATATGGCCTTCGACGAGCCTGGTGACCAAGTGAATTTTTATCACCAAAAGATTGAGGTGTCGAGAAATGATACTATGCCTACTTATAAACAACCTGACTTTGTTCAGATTTATGATGACGAATTAGTAAATGGACAGTATTTAGATTTCGAAATTAATCATAACCCTTTTTTACTGTCAGACACTGTTTCAGTGGCCTTTTCAAGTATTACTGAGCCAACTTATTTGTTTTACGAGAATATTAATCAATTGCTTTTTGAGACCATTGGTATAGGTGCTGCTCCACCGTTTCCTTTAAGAGGTAACTTGATTAGTCAAAATGATAATTTTGAAAATTCGCTAGGGAATTTTCAAGTGAAAAATATTTTTGAAAAAGTGATAATTATAGAGGAATAATATCACTTATAGATAAAATCTTAAGTCTATAAATTACTCCGAGATTCTACTTACTTTTGCATAGCAATAACAACAACTATGTATAAAGCAATCATACGCCCTCTATTTTTCTGTTTCGACCCAGAAAAGATTCACCATTTTGTTTTTAAATCACTTAAGGTATTGCATAGCATTCCTGGAGTTCCTGCTCTGAGTAGAGCTTTTTATAAAGTGAATGACGATAGGCTTAAAAGAACCGTTTTTGGCTTGGAATTCGAAAACCCTGTAGGCTTGGCAGCAGGTTTCGATAAGGAGGCAAAGTTGTATAATGAGCTTGCAAATTTAGGTTTTGGTTTTATCGAAATCGGTACATTAACACCTAAAGGGCAAGTGGGTAATCCTAAGCCACGTCTTTTTCGTTTACCCGAAGATGCTGCCTTAGTCAACCGAATGGGATTTAATAACGAAGGTGTAGAAGCTGCTGTTGAGCGATTGAAAAAACGTAAAACTAAAGTCTTGATAGGAGGGAATATTGGTAAAAATAAAGTTACTCCTAACGAACAAGCCAACGATGATTATTATAAAGCATTCCACGCTTTATACGAATATGTAGATTATTTTGTGGTGAATGTAAGTTCGCCAAACACACCTAATTTGCGTGAGCTTCAAGATAAAAAGCCTTTAACGGCTCTTTTAAAAATGTTGAAGGATGAAATGGCGACTATGCCAAATCATAAACCGATACTCTTAAAAATTGCTCCAGATTTAAGCAACGAGCAATTAGACGATATCATCGATATTGTTTCCGATGTAAAAATCGAAGGAATTATTGCTACCAATACAACTATCGATCGCTCTATGTTAATAACAGAAAAATCTAAAGTTGATGCCATTGGTGCTGGAGGTTTAAGTGGCAAACCTGTAAGAGCTCGTTCTACAGAAGTAATTGCTTATTTACATCAAAAGTCAAATGGAGCTTTCCCAATTATTGGAGTTGGTGGTATTTACACTGCCGAGGACGCTATTGAGAAAATGAAAGCTGGAGCGAGCTTGGTACAAGTATACTCAGGATTTATCTACGAAGGACCTTCTATGGTGAAGAAGATTTGTAAGGGTATATTAAAAGCAGGAATCTAACAAGGATTCAGTCCTTTTGTCCTAGATTTAGCTACATTAGAAGATTAAATTTGCAAAGAATAAAAAATGGCGCAGAAACCATCCATACCAAAAGGAACACGTGATTTCTCTCCAGCAGTAATGTTGAAGAGAAACTACTTAATGGGAGTAATTAAAAAAGCTTTCCAAACCTTCGGCTATTTACCTATCGAAACTCCTTCTATGGAGAATCTTTCTACCCTAATGGGGAAGTATGGTGAAGAAGGTGATCGTTTGATTTTTAAGATTTTGAATTCGGGTGACTTCTTGAAAAAGGTGGATGCGAATGTTGATTTCGAAGCTAAGAAGATGATTTCGAAGATTTCGGAAAAAGCTTTGCGTTACGATTTAACCGTTCCTTTTGCACGTTATGTGGTGCAAAACCAAAACGAGATTGCCTTTCCTTTTAAGCGCTATCAAGTTCAGCCAGTATGGCGTGCCGATAGACCTCAGAAAGGGCGTTTCCGCGAGTTTTTTCAATGTGATGCCGATGTAGTAGGTTCGCCTTCTCTTTTATACGAAGTAGAGTTAATTCAGTTATACGATACCGTATTTACTGAATTGAAATTACCGACCATCATTAAATTGAACAACCGCAAGGTATTGTCTGGAATCGCTGAGGTAATTGGCGAAGGCGATAAGCTAATTGATATTACGGTTGCCATCGATAAATTAGATAAGATTGGTTTAGAGAAAGTAAAAGAGGAAATGCAAACCAAAGGTGTTTCAGGTTCTGCTATCGAAAAGCTTGATCCAATTTTGAATATGAAAGGCGATGCCAAGCAGAAATTGGCAACAATGCGAGAGGTATTAGCCGACTCAGTTATTGGATTAGAAGGGGTTGAAGAAATTCAAACCGTTATAGATAAAGTAGAAGTGTTAGGTTTGGATAGCGCGGAATTAGATTTCGATCTAACCTTAGCTCGAGGTTTAAACTACTATACGGGTTCTATCTTCGAAGTGGAAGCCAAAGGCGTTCAAATGGGAAGCGTCGGTGGTGGTGGTCGCTACGATGACCTTACCGGAATTTTTGGTTTGAAAGATATGCCTGGAATTGGGATTTCTTTTGGTTTAGATAGAATTTACTTGGTGGTAGAAGAGTTGGGTTTATTCCCAAGTTTAGAAGCTGATTTTACACAAGTACTTTTTGTGAACTTTGGTGAGAGCGAAGCAGATTACTGCTTAAAAGCTTTAAGAGACTTGCGCAAGGCTGGGGTCAATTCTGAATTGTATCCTGATGCTGCCAAGATGAAAAAGCAAATGAACTATGCCAACAAAAAGGGAATCCCTTATGTGGTATTAGTTGGAGAAGATGAGATGAATAGCGGTTTGTTAACCGTGAAAAATATGAACGACGGTACACAATCTAATGTATCTGTTGTTGATTTGATAAAGCAATTAAAGGCATAGATGCAAGAGAATATACATCAAATAAGTAGAGCTCAGTTGAGCTTCGTGGATTTACAGTCTATTGTTTTAGAAGGTAAATCAATTGAGCTTTCACAAGATTCGATAAAAGCTATCGAAAAATGTAGAGCTTACTTAGATGAAAAAGTAGCGAGGACAGACAAGCCTATTTACGGTGTAAATACCGGTATTGGTTCGCTTTGTAATCACCGTATTTCTGAAGAAGATTTAAGTCAGTTACAAGCTAACTTAATTATGTCTCACGCTTGTGGTACAGGAGAAGAGGTTCCTCACGAGATTGTGAAGTTGATGTTGCTATTGAAAGTGCAGTCACTTTCTTATGGTAATTCTGGTGTGCAGTTAATTACGGCTCAGCGTTTAGTTGATATGTATAATAAGGACATTCTTCCAATTATATACCAACAAGGTTCTCTTGGAGCTTCAGGCGATTTAGCTCCTTTGGCACATTTATCACTGCCATTAATTGGAATGGGTGAGGTCTTTTATGAAGATAGAGTACAACTAGCCTCTGTAGTATTAGAAACTCTGGGATGGGAGCCGATTGTGATGAAGTCTAAAGAAGGTTTAGCTTTATTAAACGGTACACAGTTTATGAGTGCTTATGGATCTTGGTCTATAATGAAGGCATATAAACTTTCTTATTTAGCAGATTTAATAGCAACAATTTCTTTGGAAGCATTTGATGGGCGTATTGAGCCATTCGATGAGTTAATTCACTTTGCACGTCCTCATAACGGACAGATTAAAACTGCAGAGCGTATTCGTGAGTTCTTAGAAGGTTCTGAATTAATTGAAAGAGAGAAGGAGCATGTTCAGGACCCTTATTCTTTCCGTTGTATACCACAAGTACATGGTGCTTCTAAACAAGCTATTAAGCATGTTTCTGATGTGATGATGACCGAAATCAATTCGGTAACCGATAACCCAAACCTATTTGTTGATGCCGATAAGATAATTTCTGGTGGTAACTTCCACGGTCAGCCTATCGCCATTCCAATGGATTATTTATCTATTGCACTGCACGAGTTAGGTAACATTTCCGAAAGACGTATTTACCAATTGGTATCTGGCTTAAGAGGCTTACCTGCTTACTTAGTTGCTAAGCAAGGCTTGAACTCTGGATTTATGATTCCTCAGTATACAGCGGCGAGTATTGTTTCTCAATCTAAACTGTTGTGTACACCAGCTTCTGCCGATTCTATTGTTTCTTCAAACGGACAAGAAGATCACGTGAGTATGGGAGCCAATGGCGCTACTAAATTATATAAGATTGTAGAGAACTTAGAGCGTGTCTTAGCTATAGAGTTGATGAATGCAGCTCAAGCTATTGAGTTTAGAGAAGAGAAAACTTCTCCTTTCCTACAAATGATTTTAGATTCTTACAGAGAAGAAGTAAGCTTTGTAGAAGACGATCGATATTTACATAAGGATATTATGATAACCATTGATTTCTTGAGAAATCTTGAGATTGATACAGATTTGATTTACTAGAAATTACTAAGTGTAAGGAGTAAAGTACTATGCCATCCTTCATTCGAAGGATGGCATTTTTTTGTTTAGACACCGATGATTGATTAGCTGTTCGCTATTATGCGGGGTTATATAACAAAAAGAAAGCCTCATTAGAGGCTTTAATAGTTATGCGTGTATATATTATTAACTCCCTTTAGTCACGAGCATATCTTTTATACCACCAACAGAGCTTAACACACCCGTAGCTTCGTAAGGGATGTAGATAACTTTATTATCTTGGCCTGAAGTCATTTCTTTAAGTGTTTCTAGGTACTTCATGGCAACTAAATAGTTGATTGGATCACCAGTTTCATGTACTGCATCCGTTACTACTTTAATAGCTTTAGCCTCTGCATTTGCAATTGCAATACGTGCTTGAGCTTCACCATCAGCAACTAAAATAGTGGCTTTCTTTTCACCTTCTGCACGATTAATATCGGCTTGTCTTGCCCCTTCAGCCTCTAATACTTGAGCTTGTTTAGTACCTTCAGCTTCAAGAATAGTTGCGCGTTTATCACGCTCTGCACGCATTTGTTTTTCCATTGCCTCGCGTATATCCATAGGCGGGTTAATGTCTTGTAATTCCACACGATTTACCTTAACACCCCACTTATTCGTAGCATCATCCAAAATCTCTTGGAGTTTTGAATTAATAGTATCTCTTGATGATAATGTATCGTCTAAATCCATCTCACCAATCACATTACGCAAAGAAGTTTGCGTCAGCTTTTCGATGGCTTGCGGTAGATTGGCAATTTCATAGACGGCACGAACAGGATCCATAATTTGGAAGTAGATCAATGCGTTAATCTCTGTCACGATATTATCGCGTGTAATTACATTTTGTTTTGGGAAGTCGTAAACAGCTTCTCTTAAGTCTATTCTATTTTCCTTTACATACCTAACAAGAACATTACCCATTGGCCCTTCTGTGGAATAACGCCAAATTATTTGACGAGGCTTATCTAGAAAAGGGATAATAATGTTTAATCCAGAGTTTAGTGTACTGTGATATTTCCCCAAACGTTCAATGATAATTACTTCCGATTGTTGAACAATTTTAATTCCACCAACAGCGAATGCTACGGCGAATAAGGCTATTAATACTGCAATGATTGTAAGTCCCATTTTATATCTTTTTTACGGTTACTATTGTACTTTCTATTTCTACAATTTCTACTTGTGTATGTTCTTCTATAATATCGTTGTTGAGTGCATGTGCTCTCCATTGGTCACCATCAATTGATACACGCCCTTTGTTGTTTGCATTGTCTATAGTATGGGTTACAAGCCCAATACGCCCCACCAAAGCATCGGTATTGGTTTTTATTTTATCCACATCTCTCATCCCTTTCTTGTAAAGTAAGGGGCGAATTAAAAACAAACTAATGAGTGTGGTGATAGCAAACATCACTAGTTGGGCATCCAAATCGTAACCTAAATAGGCGCCAATAGCCGCACTTAGGGCACCAATACCTAAGCAAGCAAATATAAAGCTAAGGCTGAAAATTTCGATGATAAATAAAAGTATGCCGAGGTACATCCACCAGTGCCAGTTAAGAATGTCTTCCATGTAGAATTATTAAAATGATTATAATTTATAGTTTTCCGAATATACGGTTTTTAAAGCTATACCAAATAGTGTAATTATTATTCTGAAATACTCTTGATTATGACAGTTTTCAATTCAATTACCAACAACCCATCTTCCTCAAGGTTTTAGTTTCACATATTACCTAACCCCTTGAATAGCCTCCTCAAGCGACTTTCGTTCAGGGAAGAAGTCCATTAATTTCTGCAATACATTATCTACTATGGCATCAGGACAAGAGGCGCCACTAGTTAATAGGATGTCAATAACCTCTTTATTAGGTAGGTAGTTATGTGTTTTTAGAAGGTTTTTATTGTGGAAGTCAAAATGTTGAATTTCATCTTTACTCAATATTTCTGAAGAGTTACAGATAAAGAATGTTGGAAGTTTTTCTTCACAAAGCTCTACTAAGTGCGAGGTGTTTGAGCTATTGTACCCACCCACCACAATAGCTAAATCGGCCTTTTCACGAAGAAGACCATAAGTAGAATCTTGATTTTCGTTGGTCGCATAACATAAGGTGTCGCGGGTGTCAGCCATATGCTCCTTACTGTTTTCTTTACCGTACTTCTCCTGCATGGTTTCTTTTAAGAAATTTGCAATTGCCTGAGTTTCGGTAGCAAGCATGGTCGTTTGGTTAATCACTCCAATTCGTTCTAAATCTATTTGAGGGTCGAAACCTTCACTAAATTTCCCTTTAAAAACTTCCTTAAATTCGGATAAGGCTCTCTTGCTGAGAATAAAATCCGCTAATACCTCAGCTTCGTCTATATTCTTAATAATTAGTGATGCTGCATTTTGCTTACTATAAGAATAGGTAGCTCTTGTTTCCTCGTGATTGTGTTTACCGTGTATAATTATCGTGTGATTTTGTTTCCCTAATTGATTGGCACGTTTCCAAACTCTTGTTACAAAAGGGCAGGTGGTATCGTACTTCTTTGTTTCTACACCTTTATTTTTCAGCATTTCTAAAACTTCGAGAGTGGTCCCAAATGCAGGGATGATGATTACATCATCGGAAGTTATCTCATCCCAATTAATCAGTTGATTCCCTTCAGTATCCATGATAAATCGAATTCCATGGCCTTCTAAGTCATTGTTTACATCTTGATTGTGAATCATCTGACTCAAAAGGAAAATTCTTTTCTCTGGGTTTTCGGCAATAGCTTTGTAAGATATTTCTATCGCATTCTCCACCCCAAAGCAAAAACCAAAATGGCGTGCGATGTGCACCCTTAAAGAGCCAAAATCCAATATGGTAGGGCTAAAATCCTTCTTTCTAGGGTCTTGTTTCTGACGAACCTCTTTAATTAGACTAATTATTGGGGAACGATAAAATTTTGGGACATCGAATTTCTTCATTGCATATATTCTCTGTGCCACAAAAATAAGAAATTACTTATTAGTAAATGGTCAACAGTGAAGAGTGAATAGTTTTGAGTTCTACGTATTGAGTTTTAAGTGGTATTTTTTTTCAGCTAAAACCTAACACCTTTTTCTGTCTTCCGATTGTAGTTTTACAAATTGCTGCAAGGTTTAGAGATCTTTAACAAGGGGCAATCGTTGAGCAATTATTTGTATTTATTTCGTATATTTGCGCACATTTTCTAATAAGGATAGCGGAGAACTTTTTTATATAAACCCTTTTGCCTCTATTTTAAAGCTGTCCGTAGGTGAAATACAAAAACCCTTTTTCCATGTCTGAGGAGAGAGTAACAAACGTAGAGGAAGTAGTAGAAGCTACTCCTGTAGTTGAGGCAATAGTTGCCGAAACAAAAGATTTTGATTGGGATGCCTACGCTGAAGGTGGTCTTGCTGCATACTCTGAAACTGAGTACAAGCAGTTTGAGACTATGTACGAAGCAACGCTTCCAGAAGAAAATCAATCTGGTGTTATCGATGGTACAGTTTTAAATTTAACTGACCGCGAAGCTATTATCGAAATCGGTGGTAAGTCTGAAGGTGTGATTTCTTTAAACGAATTCCGTTACAATCCTGACTTAACAGTTGGTGATACGGTTGAAGTTTTAATTGATCAATTAGAAGATAAAACTGGACAATTAGTTTTATCTCACCGTAAAGCCCGTTCTATCCGTTCTTGGGATCGTGTGAATACTGCTCACGATAACGAAGAAATCGTTAATGGTTTTGTTAAATGTCGTACTAAAGGTGGTATGATCGTAGATGTATTTGGAATTGAAGCATTCTTGCCAGGTTCTCAAATCGACGTGAAGCCTATCCGTGATTACGATATTTACGTTGGTAAAACGATGGAATTCAAGGTGGTTAAAATTAACCATGACTTCAAAAACGTTGTTGTATCGCACAAAGCGCTTATTGAGGCTGATCTTGAACTTCAGAAGAAAGAAATTATTGGTAAGCTAGAAAAAGGTCAAGTACTTGAAGGTACTGTTAAGAACATTACTTCTTACGGTGTATTCATCGATCTTGGTGGTGTTGACGGTTTAGTTCACATTACTGACCTTTCTTGGAGCCGTATCAACCATCCAAACGAGATTGTTGAGTTAGACCAGAAAATTAATGTCGTAATTCTTGACTTCGACGAAGGTAAAACAAGAATCCAACTTGGTCTTAAGCAACTTTCTGCTCACCCTTGGGATGCATTGGATACTGACTTAAAAATCGGTGACCATCTTGAAGGTAAAGTAGTAGTTATTGCTGATTACGGTGCATTTGTTGAAATCATGCCAGGTGTTGAAGGTTTGATTCACGTTTCTGAAATGTCATGGTCTACTCACTTGAGGTCTGCTCAAGACTTCATGAAAGTAGGTGACAAAGTAGAAGCTGAGATCTTAACTCTTGATAGAGATGATCGTAAGATGTCTCTTGGTATCAAGCAAATGTCTAAAGACCCTTGGTCTGACATTACTGAGAAATACCCTTCTAAATCTAGACATACAGGTATCGTTCGTAACTTCACTAATTTCGGTGTGTTTGTTGAATTAGAAGAAGGTATCGACGGTTTGGTTCACATTTCTGACCTTTCATGGACTAAGAAAGTGAAGCACCCATCTGAATTTACTTCTATCGGTGCTGATTTAGATGTAGTAGTTCTTGATCTTGATGTTGATAACAGAAGATTGTCATTAGGACACAAGCAGGTTCAAGATAACCCTTGGGATACTTACGAGACAATCTTTGCTGAAGGTTCTGAGCACGAAGGTGAAATTACTGAGGCGCACGATAAAGGTGCTACTGTTCTCTTTAAAACTGAAGGAGTTGAAGGATTCGCTCCTGGAAGACATCTTGAGAAAGAAGATGGTTCTAAAGCTGGAAAAGGTGAGACTTTGAAGTTTAGAGTGATTGAATTCAATAAAGGTTCAAGAAAAATCATCTTGTCACACACGATTCTTTTCAAAGAAGCAATGGCTGCTGAGAGAGAAGTTGTGAAGAAGTCCACTAAAAAGAACCTGAAATCGATTCAATCTAAAGTAGAGAAGTCTACATTAGGTGATCTTGATGTTTTAGCTCAGTTGAAAGATAAACTTGAAAAGGGAGAATAATTCCTTATCAATAAATATTAAAAGCCTCTTCGCATCTGCGTAGAGGCTTTTTTTGTACTAAAGGGAGGATGTTATTAGAAGAACATTAATATATTTGTCACTATGAGTGAAAAAATAATCTTCGATCAGAAAGAGCTGGATTTAAGCATTAATCGCCTTTGCTGGCAATTAATTGAAAATCATTGCGACTTTTCTGAAACGGTTTTAATAGGTATGCAGCCTCGGGGTTACCAACTGGCTCAAAAGATTCAGCAAAAATTGAAGGAGCTTACCAGTATAGATAATATTCTTCTTGGCTCTTTAGATATCACCTTCTTTAGAGATGATTTCAGAAGAAGGGGAGAACCTTTATTAGCTAATCAAACGGATATAGATTTTCTAGTGGAAGGCAAAAGGGTCATATTTATTGATGATGTATTGTATACCGGTAGGAGTATAAGAGCTGGTATGGATGCCATCAATTCTTTTGGTAGGCCCCAAAACATAGAGCTCCTAGTGCTAATTGATAGACGATTTAGCCGTGAGTTACCTATTGAGCCTAATTATGTGGGTAAAACAGTAGATGCTATTGATGCTGAAAGAGTTTTGGTGCAATGGGCTGGAGATAAAATTGAGAAGGATCAAGTAAGTTTGATAAGAGCATAGATTATGGGGAGTTTATCAGTAGACCATCTGGTCGGAATAAAAAGTTTAACGAAAGAGGATATTGTTTTAATTCTCGATACAGCTGAAAATTTTAAGGCTGTAATTAACAGACCAATCAAAAAAGTCCCCTCTTTAAGAGATATAACTATTGCCAATCTATTTTTTGAGAATTCTACGCGTACACGCCTCTCTTTTGAATTGGCAGAAAAACGCCTTTCTGCAGATGTTGTGAATTTTGCTGCAGCCTCCTCTTCAGTGAAAAAAGGGGAGACCTTAATAGATACGGTTAATAATATCCTAGCCATGAAAGTGGATATGGTGGTGATGCGTCATCCAAATCCAGGAGCCGCTAAATTCCTCTCAGAAAATGTAGATTCACGGATTGTAAATGCGGGTGATGGTGCTCATGAGCACCCTACACAAGCTTTGCTCGATGCATTTTCTATCAGAGAGCGGCTAGGTGATGTAGAAGGCAAGAAAATTGCCATTGTTGGTGATATTACCCATTCTCGAGTAGCACTTTCAAATATTTTCTGTCTTCAAAAATTAGGAGCTGAAGTGATGGTTTGTGGTCCTGCCACACTTATCCCTAAGTACATTCAAGACTTAGGTGTTAGGGTAGAGCATAACTTACGTACAGCTTTGGAGTGGTGTGATGTAGCCAATATGTTACGCATCCAGTTGGAGCGTCAAGATGTAAAGTATTTCCCTTCATTAAGAGAGTATACTATGCTTTATGGCTTAGATAAAGAGTTATTAGACTCCTTATCTAAAAAGATTGTAGTGATGCATCCAGGCCCTATTAATAGAGGAGTGGAAATTAGCACCGATGTTGCCGATAGTGATCAGGCGATTATCTTAGATCAGGTAGAAAATGGTGTCGCAGTACGAATGGCAGTACTTTATCTTTTAGCTGAGAAAGTGAAAAGAGTAGAAGCATGAGCTGGATAAAGCAAATTGAAGAGAAATATACTCTGTTGACTCCCGACTTTTTCGAGCTAGATAAACTGTGTAGAGCAGTTCAGGATTTAACAAGTATTGAAGCCGAAAATCGTATTCTAGATCTCAGAAAAGTTGAAATTACTGCCGACTTGTCCATTAATCTTAAAGCCCTTTATGAGAGTCATGCTGAAGCGCAAAAGTCGTGTATTGTGATTATTAACGACAAAGAAGACATGGGTTCATTAGAGGATTTTTTTGTCGTCGTGCCTACTATTACCGAAGCAATTGATTATCTTTATATGGAAGAATTAGAAAGAAACTTTTAAAAATATCCGATGAAAAAAATATTCACACTTTCAATATCAGTATTATTCGGATTACTCACGGCTTTTGCTCAATGTACTCCTGATGCTTCTATTACAGTTCCAAACATATACAATCCTGAAGGTACTACAGAAGTAGTGAATGGTCTTGATACATTATTTATCTTGCCTCCCGCTACACCAGATGTATCTTATGAGGCTATATTTAACATGCTGGTCCCTACAGATACTTTGGTGGATTTAACTGATTTTGGAGTACCTGGAGGAGTGTTAACTGTAGCTTTAATTGATTTATCACTTACAGGTATTGAGGGCTTGCCAGAAGGATTTACTTATTCTTGTGATAATGCCGAATGTGCATGGGTAACTATGGTTCCAGGTTGTTTATCAATTACTGGATTTCCAACTTTAGATCAGGTTGGTGAGTATCCACTAACATTTTTAATAGATGCTACCGGCTATGTACCTTTCTTTGGTGAAATGACTTTACCAATTCCATTAGAGAATTATGTACTTTCTATACAACCACTAGGCTTGGAAGATGGTCTTCAGAGTTTTGCTTTCGAAATCCTGAACGTTTCCCCAAACCCTTTCTCTAAAGAAACAAAGTTTGTAGTTTCTACAGCCGATGCAAAGCAAGTTCGCTTACAAGTTTATGATATTCTTGGAAATAAAATAGTAGATACTTTTCACCCTTGTGATTCGAAGTCTTATACTGAAATTTATTTCTCTGCAGACAATTTGCAAAGTGGATTATACATGTATACACTTTCTAATGGGAAGAATATTGAGACTGGGCGCTTGATTGTAAATAAGTAGTCTTTTACATTATTATATGAAAAGCGCCTGAGGGCGCTTTTTTTTTGGATTTTTTTTGATATATTATTTAAAAATTCTCCCTATGAAAAGTTTCTACTTCTTCCTACTATTATCGGCATACAATTTTTAGTGTTGCTCAAGATAATGCGTCCCTTTATCAGGGAACTAGCATGATTCATATCAAATCTACAGATGATGGTTTACTTACTAATTTAGAGTCTTTAGGTGCGATTAATCTTAGTTGTAGGACACATTCTCAAGGTTCAGATTTTATTGTAGATATTCAAACGATTAATTGGCTTATTAATCAAGATGTTGAGTATACACTTAAACATGAAGATGTTCAGGCAAAAATTATGGCAGAAAATGCTTTAATGGAAATATTAAGAGCTAATAAGTCGAATGATGCATGGTACGATGTTTATAGGACTTATGATGAGGTGATGGATAAGTTTGACGTTTTGGCAAGTCAGTATGAAATTGCCAGTAGCATAAATTTGGGTGATAGTTATGAAGGGAGAGCTATTAAAGGCTTAAAGATAAGTAGTGGTGGAACGAATAAGCCATCTGTGTTTATTAATGGATGTCAGCATGCACGTGAGTGGATTACGGTAATGTCTACTAGCTATATTGCAGAAAACCTCTGTGCTAATTATGCTTCAGACGATTTAATGAATAGCATACTCAATTTGGTGGATGTTTATATTATTCCAATTGTAAACCCTGACGGATATGTCTACTCTCATACTACCGACCGGTATTGGAGAAAAAACCGACAGCCTAATGCGGGCTCGTGCATGGGAACCGATCTCAATAGAAATTGGGATGCTGATTGGAATGGAGGGCAAAGTACAAGTTCATGTTCAGACATCTATGTGGGAACAGCTCCTTTTTCAGCAGTAGAGGCCAATCTGCTTAAAACATATATGGAGTCAATTGGCAATTTAAAGGGACATTTAGATATTCATTCTTATTCGGCTTTGGTTTTAGGACCATGGGGTTATTCCAATAGCCCCAGTCCAGATCATGAAGAAATTGTAGAATTGGGAATCAATATGAATACAGCCATTTCAAATACCCATAATTACAATTTCACCTTTGGAACGGGTGATGCAAATGGCAGTATTTATTTGGCTAGTGGAACTATGCCTGATTGGTCTTATGATGGATTAGGAGCTTTGGGTTATACCTACGAACTACGACCAGCTTCGGCTTCCGGTGGAGGTTTTGAGTTGGCTGAAGATCAAATTATAGAGGCTTGCGAAGAAGCTTATAATGGAGTTGTGGAAATGCTCTTATGGGCAGCTGATATGCAGACGGGGTGTACCGATGCCAATGCTCTAAATTATAACCCTGAAGCAACTATTGATAATGGGTCTTGTACTTACCCTTGTACTGCTTCGGAATTACAGATTAATATTGTTGCCGATAATTATCCCTCGGAGACAACATGGCAAATAACCTATGAGAACGGAGAATTTATAGCTGGTGGCGATGTTAATGGTGGAGTTGTATGTTTGTCTGAAGCGTGTTATACTTTTAGTATTTATGATTCCTATGGCGATGGAATTTGCTGTTCTTATGGTGAAGGATCTTACACCTTGTTATTAGATGTATTAGGAATTACTACTGGTGGAGATTTTGATTCGGAAGAGTCAGTTTATTTTTGTGTAGAAGAAACAATTATCCCTAATACTGAGACACAAACAATTGAGCTACCGCAGGCATGGTACATATTTTCTTCTTATATACAACAAGATATCCCATTATTTCAAAATACACTAGAGTCTATTCAGGAACAGGTTATTATAGTCAAAGATAATGAAGGGATGTCCTATTTACCTGATTGGGATTATAATGGTATTGGCAATTTCGATTGTAGTCAGGGTTATTTAATAAAGACAAGTCAGGCAAGCTCGCTTAGCCTCTCGGGCACAAAAATTCAGCCAGAAACTTACCCTATTAGCTTGAGAGAGGGCTAGAATATAATTTCATATTTACGTGATAGTCCATCAAATATGACAGAAATGCTTGCGACGATGCAAAGTTCAATTATTATTGCAAAAGACTATACGGGAGCCGCTTTCTTACCCGATTGGGATTATAATGGAATAGGTAATATGAATCCGGGAGAAGGCTATCAAATTAAAATGTCTACGAATAGCGAATTGCTCTATCCTCAAAATGATTAATCAGCTTAGAATGTTTAAATTTGATTCATATCGAATTAGATTTAAATGAGTTTTGAATTAACCATATTAGGCTGTAGCTCAGCTTCACCATCTTTTCATAGAAACCCTTCGGCACAAGTGTTAAATGTTGAGGAACGCTATTTCTTGATAGACTGCGGTGAGGGGACCCAAATGCAGTTGCGAAGGAATAAAATTCGGATGCAGAAGATTAATCATATTCTGATTAGTCATTTACATGGCGACCACTATTTTGGATTGGTAGGTTTGTTGTCAACATTTCATTTGTTGGGTCGTCAAACAGAACTTCATATACATGGCCCTGAAGCGCTCAAGGATATTGTGTATACACAGTTTAAAGCTTCGAAAACCTATTTAAAGTTTGATATGTATTTCCATGTTCTAAACTTTAAGGAACCAGCATTGGTATTTGAAGATAAGAAAGTGGACGTGTACTCTTTCCCGATGAAGCACAGTGTAGAAGCTTGTGGATTTGTAATTAGGGAGAAGATGAAACCTAGAAAAATCAATCGAAAAGCAGTTGATGATTATGAAGTGCCGCTTTATGAGCTCAATAAGGTAAAAGATGGTGCTGATTTTGTGATGGAGGATGGTGCTGTTGTAGAGAATGCAAAACTCACCTTTGATCCTAATCCTTCTTTATCCTATGCCTATTGTTCCGATACGGCATACTATCCTGAAATCTGTAAGTCTATAAAGGGAGTTTCACTATTGTATCATGAGGCAACGTTTGCAAACGACCATAAAGATTTAGCCAAACAAACAAAACATTCTACTGCAGAGCAAGCTGGCTTAATAGCGAAAGAGGCAATGGTTGAGCAATTAATCATTGGTCATTACTCTGCTCGTTATATGGATTTGAATGTGCTTCTTGATGAATCTAAGGAAGAATTTGAAAACACAATCCTAGCACAGGACGGATTGAAAATTAGTCTGAGACCTTGATTCTCTCCTTTAAATAGCCCCAAATTTCTGAAGGTTCTTCGGGATTGAAAAAGACTGTTTCGGGATCTCTTCGAAACCAAGTTAATTGTCTTTTTGCATACCTTCGAGTATTCTTTTTGATTTCTGAAACGGCTGTTTCTAAATCAATATCACCATCAAAATAACTGAATAATTCCTTGTAGCCTACAGTCTGTAAGGCATTTAACTCACGTAGTGGGTAAAGCGATTTTGCTTCTTCTAATAAGCCCTCTTCGAGCATTAAATCTACTCGTAGATTAATGCGTTCATAGAGCAATTCTCGATCTCTGTTGAGAATAATCTTTACAGTTTCGAAGGGTCTATTTGCTATTTGTTTTTTTCTGAAAGAGCTAAAGGTTTGTCCACTCGTTATGCATACTTCGAGCGCTCTAATAATACGATGAGGGTTGGCTTTATCTACAGTCTCATGGTATTCTGGATCTAGCTCTTTTAACTGTTGCTCTAAAGCTTCTACTCCCTCTTCACGGTGTCTTTTATTAAGCTCACCTCGTAAGCCCTCAGTAGCTCTCGGGAAGTCGTCTAAGCCTCTACATACCGCATCTACATATAATCCCGATCCACCAACCATTACTAATACATCAAACTTTTGGTGAAGCTCTTCAATCTTCTGAAGTACATCTCTCTCAAACATTCCCACGCTATAGTCGTTTTGTATGCTTAAGTTGTGAATGAAATGATGTGGGACTTGAGCTAATTCTTCTTTACTTGGAACAGCTGTCCCGATACTCATCTCTTTAAAAAACTGTCGAGAATCGCAGGAGAGGATTTCGGTTTGAAAATGTTTGGCAACATCAATTGAAAGAGAAGTTTTTCCAATGGCAGTAGGTCCTGCTATGATTATCAGGTATTTCTTCTTCATCAACCTAAGAGCTTAAATAGTTTTTTTACCAAATTGATTTTACCCTTGTAAGGTGCATATCTAAATGGTAGATCAATCCAAGTAGCTCTGTTGACAATTCCTTTTTGGTGACTAAAGGCTTCAAAGCTTTTTGCGCCATGATAGGAGCCAATTCCCGAAGCACCAACCCCACCAAATGGAATCTCAGGGCTAGTAATGTGAATGATCGTATCGTTAATACAACCCCCGCCGAAATAGAGTCTATCTAAAAATTGTTGTTGAGCCTTTTTTGAATCTCCAAAAAAGTAGGCTGCAAGAGGTTTATCGAAACTGTTGATTTTTTCGATAATCGCATCTAGGTCAGAAAAACTGATAATTGGCATTAATGGTCCGAATATTTCTTCCTTCATGATGGTGTCATTCCAATTAACATCATCTATAATTGTCGGTGCAATGAAATGTTCCCCGGCATCTATGTTGCCACCATAAACGATTTTCCCTTTGTCCATCAAGCTAATTATACGTTCATAATGTCTGGCATTAATAATTCGTGCATAGTCATTACTTAGTTTTGCTTTTCCTTCTAAAGCTTTATCGAATTCAAAGCTGAGAGCTTTGATTAATTCGTCTTTTTGACTCTCGTGAACACATATATAATCAGGAGCAATACAGGTTTGTCCGGCATTATACAATTTACCCCAAGCAATGCGCTTAGCACTTAGTGCTATGTTAGCTTTTCTGTCTATAATTACAGGGCTTTTACCCCCTAATTCCAAAGTGATAGGAGTGAGGTGTTCTGCAGCAGCTTTCATCACTATTTTACCAACAATAGTACTTCCTGTAAAGAAGATATAGTCCCATTTCTGAGCTAGTAAATATTGGTTGGTTTCAATAGCCCCCTGAACAACCGCTACATGAGCAGGGTTAAAGATCTCTGAAATTAATTTTTCAAGTAGTGTGGAAGTATTGAGCGTTATCTCTGAAGGTTTACAGATAACACAATTCCCTGCCGCAATTGCCGCAACTAATGGGTTGATAACTAGTTGGAATGGGTAATTCCAAGGAGCCATTATTAAAACTCTTCCGTAAGGATCTTGATAGATATAATCCTTAGACGGAAAGTTTAAAAGTGAAGCCTTAACTCTTTTTGGCTTTGCTAATCTCTCGATATTTTTAATGAAGTAATCTAATTCAGTAATTACTACAGCTATCTCAGAGGTATATGCTTCAAATTTAGGTTTTCGTAAATCAGCATAAAGAGCCTCAAGGATTGCATCCTCATTTTTAAGGATTGCTTTTTTTAGTCTTATCAGAGCCTTTTTTCTAAAAGAAACATCAATTGTATTTCCTTGTTTGAAAAAGTCATCTTGTTGGCTAATAAGGCTGTCAATATGCTGCATTTATATTATTTTTATTGGTCAAAATCGTCAAAGCCTTCAAAGATATCGTCTTCAAAAGGGGTACTTCCATTGGATTCTGAAAGGTCTTCGTGTGTTTCAAATTGCTTTTCACCACTCTCTGCTGGCATCAGCCCTTCGCTGTAAATTAGTCGTGGGTATGAAATTCCAGATTTAGGCTCGTCTATCTCCATCAATTCTACATAAAATGTCCACATGTTTAGGAAGTCGTAGATATAAAGAAATTTATCTCCTTTTTCAGAGATCATTTGCTCTAAAGACCAATCTCCCATCACAAAAGATTTATCATCTACAGGGAATAGGCTAATCTCATCACCTTGATTCCAATGATCATCACTTTTGTAAAAAGAAGCCATTTCGCCACCTTCCATTCCAAATCCTTGAATAATAGAATTGTGAAAATCTTCGAAGCTAGATGTACTTTCAATTTCGATATCTCTAAAGACATCCTGATTGTTTTCGTCTAATATGACACGGAAACCGTATATGGCCATTTTATTGTTTTTTATAAAGATACAAATCTTTGATTATCGGATGTGTAAATCCATTTCCTTAGCTTTTTCAAGCATATAAGTATGTGCAGCCTCGTAGTCGTTCGGAATAAGCCCATCAAGAATAGCTTCTCGAATAAGGTTTTTAATATCCCCAACGGTTTTACAAGGACTCAAATTAAAAGTATTCATAATGTGTTCACCAGAAATTGGTGGCTGCCAGTTGCGGATATTATCGCGCTCCTCTACGTCTTTTAGCTTCTGACGTACTATATTGAAATTATTGAGGTAGCGTTTTACTTTTAGTTCATTTTTTGATGTAATATCAGCTTCACATAAGAGCATCAAATCATCAATGTCATCACCTGCATCAAATAAAAGTCTTCTTATTGCAGAGTCACTAACTGTATCTTTGGATAGAATAATTGGGCGAAGGTGAAGAAGTACGAGCTTTTGAACATACTTCATTTTATCGTTCAAGGGAAGTTTTAATCTTTTAAAGATTTTAGGAACCATCTTAGATCCTAAAAATTCATGTCCGTGGAAAGTCCATCCGTGCCCATCTTCAAAGCGTTTGGTAGGTGGTTTAGCAATGTCGTGCAAGAGTGCTGCCCATCGCAACCAAAGATTATCTGTATGACGAGATAAGTTTTCTAAGACCTCTAAAGTGTGGAAGAAATTATCCTTATGCCTTTTCCCGTCCAACACATCTACACCGTGTAGTTCTACGAACTCTGGAAAAAATTGATGTAAGAGTTTTGTTCTGAATAGAAGCTTAAATCCCTTAGAAGGATTTTTAGCAAGTATGATTTTATTCAACTCATCAATAATGCGTTCTTTAGATATGATTTCCAAACGCTTACTGTTTCTCTCTAATGCTAATAAGGATTCTTCTTCGATGGTGAAATCGAGTTGGGTAGCAAAACGAACTGCTCTCATCATTCTCAAAGGGTCGTCAGAGTAGGTGACATCTGGGTTTAAAGGGGTTTTAATAATCCCTTTTTCTAGATCAGCCATCCCATCAAAAGGATCCACTAATTCGCCAAAACGATCTGCATTGAGACAAAGTGCCATGGCATTGATGGTAAAGTCTCTTCTGTTTTGATCATCTTCTAAAGTCCCATCTTCAACGATAGGTTTTCTAGATTCCTTGCGATATGATTCTTTACGTGCGCCAACAAATTCTAATTCCAAATCTTTATGTAGAACCATGGCAGTTCCGAAATTCTTGAAAACTTGAACTTGTGGTCTTCCATGGAGTTTTTGAGCAACTTTTTTAGCCAAGTCAATTCCGCTACCCACACAAACGATGTCTATGTCTTTAGGTTCTTTTCTTTGTAGTATTACATCTCGGACATAACCACCTATCACGTAGGTTTCCACACCCATCTCGTCGGCACACTCCGAAATACAAGCAAACACTTTATGTTGAAGATGCTCTTTCATCCTTATTCACGTATAATTTTAATTAAACCACTATTGTCTAATTTGATAATCATTGAGCTTTGATTCATGCTCTTATCATCTTGGCGCAAATTTACGATATGATCTACAGAATTTTTTATTTCAGCATCAATCATATCGAAACTATTAGCTTGCTTAGATCCACTTTTATTGGCAGAGGTGGAAATTAGTGGAGCATTTATTTTTCGGATCACCTGTTGGCAAAAAGCATCTTTCGTTATACGGATACCTATGCTATTGTCATCGTTTACAGCACTAGGAGCTATCCCTTTTGGTTTATCGAAAATAATGGTGAGTGGTTTCTCAGTAAAGTCAATCAAATCCCAAGCAACCACGGGAACTTCTTCAATAGTTCTTTCCAGACGCACATCGCTGTCAACCAATACAATTAAGCTTTTAGCTTCACTGCGTCGTTTGATTTGATAAACCTTCTGCACGGCCTCTTCGTTAGTAGCATCACATCCAATTCCCCAAATTGTGTCGGTAGGGTATAAGATAATACCACCAGATTTGAGTACCTCAACAGCTTTTTCAACTTCCTCACGCATCACCTGTACATTTTACGCATTTTATACTTTCTGAAAAGGGATAATTTTCTACTTTCAGGAACTCCATTTTTTTGGATGTATACCTCAATTGCATCAACCATTCTTTCGGATGATTTCCCATCTTGATAAGGGTGGTAGTTTGCAATGATTTCAGCCCTCTTGTCAGCTAGTGGGTCTAGCTCAAAATTACGAGTTACTCTTTCCGATAAGTGCTTGTAAGTATTTGAGTTTTCCCAAGACTCTTTTGGGCTTCTAGTATTAAAGGTAATAACTGGTTTGTTTAATAGTAAAAACTCGTAAACAACTGATGAAGTATCACTTATCATCAGGTCGGATAATAGTAGGAACTTCAGTATGTTGCGATTTTCTATATATTGAATATTGCGATATTTATCAGCAATAGATTTATAGGTCTCAATTAGGTCGTTAGCCATCAAGTCGTGAAACTTAATCAGGATCAAATAATCTGGATTTTGGGCCAGATTTTCAATCTCATTTTTAAGCTGTGGAGCTGATGTTAATGAGGGCGAAAAGGTAGGTGCGTACAGGACTATTTTCTTCGCATTATATTCCTTTAATAATGCTTCTTTTTCAGCATCAAATTCATGCAGACTTTTACTGTAATCATCCAACTTCGACCAGCCTGTTTCAATCACATCAAAGTCTTTATATTTTTTACTTAGCTTTTTAAAAGAATTGGTGAAATAAGGCCCTTGTGTTAAGTATAAATCGAAGTAGTGACGAATTTTGAAATGTCCTTTTTTCTCCCCTGCTAAACCGTGGAATATTTGAACTTTTAAGCCTCTAAGATTATATGGCACCTCATTTCCAGGGACCAAAATGGCGTCACTTGAAAATTCATCTAAATCAGCAATAGAACTCGTATGAGCATCATCTTGATAAGGAAAGTCAGAACATATTTTATCAGTTACATACCACAAAAATGAGTGTTTCTTCTCTTCTAACACCGCTCTGATAGGAGCTAAAATGCCAAATGCATAGGGGTTTTCACAAAAGAGAATAAACTTCATTTTAAATTAAAATATGTTCTTAGCATTTTCTAGGTCTTCTTTAAAGTCTACTTCAATACAATCGTATGCAGAAATGTCAACAGCCTTAATTTGCAGTCCATTGTCGCGAATGGCGAGCTCCAAACCTTTTTCAAAATAATCTTGAAGTTCACATTCTTCTAATTTGGCTACAAAATGACTTAGATCGTTGGAAGAGATAAAGTTGATTCCAACAGCTTCACCCAATCCATTTTTCACCTCTTTAGACAACTCATTTACATAGCCATTTTCTATAGTATATTTTACTTCTTCATCGGCTACACGTGAAGTATTTACGGAGATAAATGAATGGTCAGCATCAATATGTTCTTTGAGTACATCAAACAGTTTGTCGTCAAAAACAACATCTCCATTCAACCAAAGCACGGACTTATTCTTGTGCTTTTTTAGGGCTTTCAATAAGCTCTTAGAAGTATTCGTTCTGTCAAAAAACTGATTGTAAACGTAGGATACATCGGGAAAACGCTCCATAATGAGATTCTTTTTAAAGCCCACAACGATACTTACATCATTGATGTCGAAATGTTTAGACAAAGCAGTCAATTGCCTGTGCATTATACTCTTGCCATCACTCAAAGGAGTAAGAGGCTTTGGGAATGGGTTTCCAAGACGTGAGCCTATACCGGCAGCTAGAATGATAATTTTCATACTTTTGTTTATTTATGGCCTTTATTAATGAGCCATAGTTTGATGTATCGTGTAAAAATCGTGTATGCGTATAAACTAGAGATGAAAAAACCAGGAAATCCGTCTAAAAAACCTCTTCTGAAAAGGTAGTGGTTCACAAATCTATAGGCTGGTTTAGCGAGTAGAAGGTAAGGAGTGACCTTTTTGTTTTTTGCAGCTAGTATTTCAGCTTGCAATTGAGCAATCTTATTCTTTTTATTAATAAAGCTGTCAAAGTCTTTATAGGTATAATGATCTAGTTTAGTCTTTAGGTAAGCGGTCTTTTTAGCTGTCACAATCTCCTCGTGAACCAGCTTGCCATTATACTTACAGTACTCGCGTTCAATAAGTCTGATGACTTTATCGTTCTGCCAGCCACTGTATTTAATTTCTCTCCCTAATAAGAAGTTTCTTCTGTAAATCCAGTAAGCACTGGCTTTAGGTTCTTGGGCTATTACTTCTTGAATTTCATTCTTTAAATCGTCTCCAATACGTTCATCTGCATCAAGAAGTACCACCCATTTATGGCTTGCTCGCTCAATTGCATAGTTTTTTTGATTGGAGAAATTATCGAAAGTTCTCTGTAAAATTCGAACTCCATGCTTTTGAGCAATTTCTAAGGTTTTGTCTGTGCTAAATGAGTCGATGATAATGACTTCGTCGGCAAATGATACGGACTGTATCGCTGCTTCAATATTCACTTCTTCATTATAAGTCGGTATGATTGCCGATAGTTTTAGCATTGACGCTCTTATTTGGGAATTCTAATTTCTATTGAGACATGCAAAAATATGTTTTTTATAAGGATATACGGTGGCTCAGAGTGAAATTATCTATAAGAACAAATTCATTTTCTAATTCTGCGAGTTTAAATAAAATTGTATTTTTGTGCGAAACATCACAACAAGCCCCAAAATGCTTACATTAAACTTTAAAAACATTAAAAAAGCGCGCAAGCTTCTTTTTTGTGCTACTGATTTTTTGAACAGTTACGGTATCAAGTATTACCTAGAAGGTGGTACTTTATTAGGTATTGTTCGCGATGGCGATTTACTGCCTTGGGATCACGATGTAGATATTTCTATTGATTATGCCGATGCGGCACAGTTTTATAAATTGCGTTGGAGGTTTTATCTAAAAGGCTATAGAGTTACCTGTAGAAGAGGGATTCAGTCTTATGGACCTATCAAGCCAAATGATTACAGAATTTTCAAGGTAAAACCTCTAGGTTTTTCATTCTTTAAAATGTTCTTCCCAGCTTTAGTTGACAAGATGGTCATCCTAGATATTTTTGTGAAAACTACCGATGATGAATTTACCTATTGGCAATCGATGGGGAAGATATTGAGAGTTGACAAATTACACTACGAGGCTCAGGAACTAGTTGAACTGAATGGTAAAAAGTTAACAACCCCAAACAATTACAAGGATTACCTTACAGCCAAATATGGAGATTGGTCGATTCCTGTAAAGGAATGGCTATGTAAGGAAGATGAAAAAGCAATAGTTAGGTAGCGATAATTAAACCGCTACACTATGATCTCTTAAAGCATCGTTCAAGGAAGTTTTCTTGTCGGTACTTTCTTTTCTTTCACCTATAATTAATGCACAAGGAACTTGGTAATCTCCTGCAGGGAAAGATTTGGTATATGTTCCTGGGATTACTACAGAACGCGAAGGTACATAACCTTTATATTCTACAGGCTCAGATCCACTTACATCAATAATTTTTGTTGAAGCTGTTAGAACGACATTCGCGCCAAGTACGGCTTCTTTTTCTATTCGAACTCCTTCAACAACAATACATCTTGAGCCAATAAAAGCATCATCTTCAATGATTACAGGTGCGGCTTGTAAAGGTTCTAAAACGCCTCCAATCCCAACACCACCACTCAAGTGAACATTCTCGCCAATTTGCGCACATGATCCTACAGTAGCCCATGTATCAACCATAGTACCAGAACCAACGTGAGCCCCGATGTTAATATAAGAAGGCATCATGATGACTCCTGGAGCAACAAAGGCACCATAACGAGCAATGGCATGAGGAACAACGCGAACGCCCAATTCAGCATAGTTCTTTTTCAATTCCATCTTGTCGTGAAACTCAAAAGGGCCAACCTCAATGGTTTTCATTCCCTGGATAGGGAAGTACATCACCACGGCTTTTTTGACCCACTCATTTACTTGCCAACCATTTCCGGTTGGCTCAGCAGTTCTCAAACGACCTTTGTCGAGGTGTTCTATAACTTCTCGGATAGAATTTTGAGTGGAAGCTTCTTTTAGTAAACTTCTATCCTTCCAAGCTTTTTCTATGATATTCTGTAAATCTTTCATGTCTTTAAATAAAGGGCTAAAATAAGAATTAATTAGTGATTATTATTAGTCCCTCTTATCATCTTTATCTAGAATGAAAAATCTCTGGATATTGGAAGCTCGTTTTTGGTTTCGTCAGCAATAGGCCTTTCAAAATTATCATCTAGTTTTTGATGAAACAATTTAAGCCATCGTTAAAAAGTTCTTCACCAATAGCTAAGGGTAGGTGTTTAGGGAGAGGTATACCTCAATAAGACTCGGTGCCCAACAAGATCGAAGACCAGAACTCGTACATTATTGACAAGTGACTTCCCCAATGAACTTTGGCAAATTCGTTTAATATTGGACTATGAAATTAAATGGAAATTCACTTTATAGTTGTGATAATAATCATTAATTATAATGCCCTCTTGATTTATAATAGACACTAACTATGAATTCTTTGAATAGAACATATCATTATACACTTTCTTATAATAAGTATTAATAAAGTATTGTCATAAAAAATTTAAGGGCAGCTAAGCTGCCCTTAATTTTTTTGTTTAATTAATTCTAATTTCCCTTTTAGTGGAATTCCTAGAATCCTCAGACTTCGGAAGTGTTAGAGTTAATAAACCATCTGAGCAGGTAGCTAATACACCTTCCTCTGAAACGGAATTAGGTAGAATGAAAGAACGACTACATTCGTTGTAATTGAACTCTTGCTTAGTGTAGCGTTCTTCATTTTGTAATGTGTATTTTTCGCAGTTAGAATCAATAGTCACTAAATGATCATTGATCGCGATGCTCAAATCTTTCTTAGCCATTCCGGGAACGGCTAGTTCGATGATAAACTCATCGTGTGTTTCTTTGATGTTGGCCATTGGAACCTTGCCATACATCCATTCACTTCCGGCTGCGTAGCCTTCGCGAGATTTTGGTGCCCATTTGTCGATGTCAAATAATTCCGATACTGCGGAATAACTAACAGGCCTAGCACCATTTTCTGATTTTGTGCTTGTAAACATACCTTTTTATTTATTTGATTAGTATACAAATGTATTGAAATTTCATATAAATGCATATAGGTATAATCACCTAATTTACTGAAAATCAGGCAAGAGTTGTCTGGTAGGTCGTCTTCATTTTTTGATGACAAATAGTTTTGATGTTTTTTATTCATCCAATCAATTTAAGCATTGTGATTCAATGCTTATCTTTGCATACTATGGCAAGACTATTAGCATTAGATTATGGAACCAAGCGTGTTGGTGTAGCAGTTACCGACGAACTTCAATTAATTGCATCGGGGCTTTGTACTGTACGTGCACACGATTGCATGGATTTTTTAAAAGAATATCTAGCTAAGGAATCGGTGGAAGCCATTGTGATGGGAATGCCTACGAATCTGAAAGATCAAAAAACAGATGCTACGCCTTATGTTAAAGGCTTTGCCAAGCAGTTAAGGAAGCAATTCCCGGAGATGACCATTCATCTTATTGATGAGCGTTTTACTTCGAAAATGGCTTTTCAAACGATGATTGATAGCGGTCTGAAAAAGAAAGATCGTCAGAATAAAGCTTTAGTAGATGAGGTGAGTGCCACCATCATTTTACAGTCGTTTATGGAACAACAAAATTTCAAGTTTTAAATATGTTTTTACCCATTGTTGCCTACGGAGATCCCGTACTAAAACAAGTAGGAGAGGATATCGATGCCGATTACCCAAAGCTTCAAGAGCTCCTAGAGAATATGTATGAGACCATGTACACCTCGCATGGTGTTGGATTAGCAGCCCCTCAGATTGGCTTAGCTATTCGCTTGTTTATAGTGGACTGTTCTCCCTTTGAGGAAGATGAACCAGCCTTAAAAGGTTTCAAAAAAACGTTTATCAATGCCGAAATCATTGAAGAAGTTGGTGAGGGTTGGTATTTTAATGAGGGCTGTTTAAGCATTCCTGATGTTCGTGAAGATGTTGAGAGAAAGCCTCAAATTACCATCCGTTACCAAGATGAAAACTTTGTGGAACACACCGAAACTTTTGAGGGTATGGCCGCGCGTGTAATTCAGCATGAATACGACCACATTGAAGGAATTCTTTTTACCGAGTATCTTTCTCCATTGCGCAAGCGCATAATACAGCGTAAATTAAACGATATTATGAATGGTAAAATAAGCACTGAATACAGAATGCGTTTTTACAAAGCTAAAAAGAAAAAAAGATGAGATTAAGACTCCTCTTCTGTCTAATTATATTATCGTTTTCTTCTTGTAAAACAGAACAAGATAAAGCGCTCGAAAAAGTGATGTCTTTAGAAATGGAATTGAAAGCTCTGGAAGATGCCTCTACAAATATGGAATTGGCTTCGGAAGTAGTCTTTGCTTACCAAGAATTTGTAAAAGCATATCCTGAGGCTGTTGAAAACCCTGGATTACTTTACAAGTGTGGTGAAGTATATAAAGGAATGGGAAAAGACTTGATGTCGGCGAAAGTGTTTTTTCAAGTTCAGTCGAACTACCCGAATACCAAATATGCTCCTATGGCTTTGTTTTTACAAGGACATGCCTTTGAAGCAATAGGTCAACGCTTGACTGCTAAGACTATTTATGAAGAGTTTTTAGAGCGCTATCCAGAACATCCTTATTCAGAACAAGTAATTGGTATGATTGCCTTACTTCAATATTCTGATGAGGAATTGATTGAGCAATTTCAAAAATAATGTTGAGGATTTCACTTCTTGCTATTAGCTTGTTTTTTTGCAGCTTTTTAAAAGCTCAAGAAGTGGACCATCCTATTTATTTAGCGAAGCTTTCTGAAGCGCTCACTATCGCCGATTTATCAGATTATACTATAAATGCTAAACAGGCATTTCAGACTTCTCTAAATACAAAGGGCAAGGGCTTTATTCAGTCTTTTGTTGAAGTTCAAACAACAAATGAACATTTGCTCAATAGCTTATTAGCTGATGGTCTCATTCAGTATTGGGAGCCAAAGCGTACCCAGCGTTTACATTATATTCCCTCAGACCCACGATTTACCGATCAATGGCATTTAGAGCAGATACAAGCCCCTTTAGCTTGGGATATCACTAAGGGAGATAGTGCTGTTGTAATAGGTGTTGTCGATTCTGGAGTAGATTATAACCATGAAGATTTAAGAGAGAATTTAGCCTATAATCACCAAGATCCTATTAATGGGGTTGACGATGATTTGGATGGTTATATTGACAACTATTACGGTTGGGATTTTGGTTCAAACGATTCAGATCCTATGGTTGATGGAGGTGCTTTTTTAGCTCATGGATCTAGTATTTGTGGAGCTCTTGGAGCTCGTACTGACAATGCAATTGGTACGGCTTCTCCAGGATTCAACTGTTATTATTTACCAGTTAAGATTACTGATGTTGCTGGGAATATTATTGACACCAATGCAGGTGTTCTTTATGCTGCCGAGCAAGGAGCTAAAGTGATCAACTGTTCTTACGGTAGTTACGAGTATAGCCAAGCTGAAGCTGATATATTCAGTTTTGTTGTCGAGAATTACGATGTACTTATTATAGCCTCTGTTGGAAATGATAATTTAGATAGTCCTGTTTATCCAGCAGCTCTTGCCAATGTAATTGGAGTTTGTGCTACTGATGAATTTGATCAGAAGACCAGCATTTCTAATTATGGTGACTTTGTAGATATCGCTGCTCCGGGCGATGCTATTTTAGCACCCTTCATACAAGATTCGTATGCTGTAAAAAGCGGAGCTTCTATGGCTACAGCTTTGGTGTCGAGTGCTGCAGGCTTGTTGAGAGCCTATTACCCCGAAGAGAAGGCCGTTGAAATTCGCAGGCGATTACTTCACTCAGCTGTAAATATTGATGGACAAAACCAAGGCTACGAGGCAAAGTTAGGGAGCGGTCGATTGGATATTTATGAAGCTCTGAGGTATAATCAGGCCAATGCATTTGAATTCTCCTTGTCGCCAAATCCATCATTAGGAGATTTTATTTTAGATTTTGTGCCAAATTTAGCAGGGAATTACGATTTTCGCATCTTCGATATTTTAGGGAAATTGATATACCAAGAAGTTCTTTTTGTTGGGGCAGCTGGTATTAGCAAAGGCTTTAATTTAAGCCATATAAAACAAGGCTTTTATACGATGGATGTTTCTGGTGAGGATATCACTATGAGCTCTGGTATAATTATTGTGAAATAGCCAAAAACAAACAAACACAAAAAGATGAATCTGGAAGGAATTATTGCAGTTACTGGAAAACCAGGCTTGAATAAAGTGATCGGACAAACAAAAAACGGTGTTATCGTTGAAAACTTAGCTGATGGGAAAAAGACGACGATGTCTTCGAGCTCTAAAATGAGTGCACTTCAAGACATTGCTATCTATACATATACAGAGGAAATTCCTTTAGTAGAAGTTTTAGAAAAGATTAGAATTAAGGAAGAAGGAAAAGCCACTATCGGTCATAAGTCATCATCTAATGTGTTGATTACTTACTTCAAAGAAATCCTTGAAGACTTTGACGAAGACAGAGTATATCCATCAGACATTAAGAAAGTAATATCTTGGTATAACACCCTTCAAAAAGCTGGTTTGGCAGTTGAAACTGTTGAAGAAACTGAGGAGAAAGAAGATACTCCTGCTGAAAGGAAAGAAGAAGTGAAAGCTTAATGTTTTTTGGCTTGCTCATTACTAGTTGATCTTGATTAACTATTAGCAACCATAAAAAATGCTTAATTTTGAAGGCCCCTTAGGGCCTTTTTTTATATCTAATTTTTGAAGATGACACAGAGAAACTTTTTACCGACTGAATTTAGTATTACGAGCTGGGAGCAGGTTCAAGTATATTTTGAAGATTTGAAAAATCGAGCGATTGATTCCGTTGCCGATTTACAAAAGTGGTTGCAAGATAGAAGTGAGTTAGAAGCCGTTCTAGAAGAAGATATGGCTTGGCGTTATATCAAAATGAATATTGATACGACCGATACTAAACTGCAAGAGGCTTTTCAGTTTTTTGTAGAAAAAATAAGCCCCAACACTGCTCCTTACGAGCATGGCTATAATACCAAATTGGTAGAATGTCCTTTTCTAAACGATTTAGATGCCGAGCATTACAGAATCTATTTGCGTTCGGTAAAAAACGACATTAAACTTTACAGAGAAGAGAATATCCCAATCTTTACGGAGCTGACCAGCAAGGCGCAAAAGTTTGGCGAAATATCTGCAAAGATGACCGTAGAGATTGATGGGGAGGAAAAGACACTTCAGCAAGCTTCGGTGTATTTAAAAGATACCGATAGAACCAAACGTAAAGAGGCTTTTGAAAAGATTAACGAGCGTCGATATACCGATAAAAAAGAGCTTAATATTCTTCTTGACGAACTGATTGAGAAACGACAAGAAGTAGCCGCCAATACAGGATTCGATAATTTCCGAGATTATAAGTTCCAGTCGATGGGGCGTTTTGACTATACCAAAGAAGACTGTTTTAACTTTCATGAATCTATAGCAAAGGAGATTGTTCCTTTAATCGCTGAGATTCAGAAACAACGAAAAGAGGATCTTGGTTTAGATAGTTTAAAGCCCTGGGATATGCAGGTTGACCCTAAGGGGAACGAGCCTTTAAAGCCCTTTAACGGAGGTGAAGAGTTACTAGAGAAATGTATCGACTGCTTCGATCGTATTCGTCCTTATTATGGGGAGTGTATTCGCGAGATGAAAAAGATGGGTCATCTAGATTTGGTCTCTAAAAAAGGAAAAGCTCCAGGTGGATTTATGTATCCGCTATACGAGTCGGGAGTTCCGTTTATTTATATGAATGCCGTAGGCCTATTACGCGATGCGGTAACTATGGTTCACGAAGGTGGACATGCCGTACACTCATTCTATACCAAAGATTTAGATTTGACTGCCTTTAAGAGTACTCCTTCGGAAGTTGCCGAATTGGCTTCTATGAGTATGGAACTGATTTCTATGGAGCATTGGGATGTCTTCTTTAGCGATAAAGAGGCTTGGAGAAGAGCGAGAAGAGAGCAGTTACAAGATGTATTGTCAACCCTTCCGTGGGTAGCAATGGTCGATCAGTTTCAACATTGGTTGTACGAAAATAAAGAGCACAGCCATGAGGAGCGTCAAGAGGCGTGGGCGAGTATCTCCAAACGATTTGGTACAGGCATGGTCGATTGGACTTCGTATGAGGAGTATCATAAAACGGCTTGGCAAAGACAGTTACACATCTACGAAGTGCCCTTTTATTATATTGAATACGGTATGGCACAATTAGGAGCCATTGCTGTTTGGCGCAACTATAAAAAGGATTCTGAGAAAGCTTTAGATGCCTACGATGAAGCCCTGAAATTAGGTTATACCAAGACTATTGGCGAGATTTATGCCAAGGCAGATATCAAATTTGACTTCTCGGCGGATTATGTAAAAGAGCTTGCTGACTTTGTGAAATCGGAATTGAATGCCCTAACTAGTTGTTAGTTTTTAGTAGATGGTTGTCGGAGGGGATTTTGTCCAACAACCAATAACTACCTACCAACAACCACGAACCAACAACCAAAATGAACACTAGAGAAAATCAGTTGCAGGCTTTTGGAAGGCTTTTAGACATCATGGATGACTTAAGAGCTCAATGCCCTTGGGATAAAAAGCAGACTATGGAAAGTCTTAGGCATTTGACGATTGAGGAAACGTATGAGCTCTGTGATGCCATTTTGGAAAACGATC
>Ga0207966_1000194_pt1 | contig 34632 bp, 31 predicted proteins | sample Knorr_S23_td_NAD_FD_185611 | JGI IMG/M metagenome (GOLD analysis project Ga0207966, IMG submission 185611) | Marine microbial communities from Southern Atlantic Ocean transect - Knorr_S23_td_NADW_ad_2500m_LV_B (SPAdes) (version 2) | ecosystem: Environmental > Aquatic > Marine > Oceanic | place...
TTCCTTAATACAACAAACCGGAAATAATAGTTGGATTGGCTTTAGTGATATAGCAACGGAAGGAGATTGGGTATGGACCACTGGAGAAGATGTAGTTTATACTAATTGGGCAGCAGGGGAACCCAATGATCAAAATGACGAAGATTGTGCGGAAATGTATGGGGATGGATCCTGGAATGACAATCAGTGTGATTGGGATAGAGCGTTTATTATGGAAGTTGATAACTATATTGACTTGGAATTCAGCAATTTCACCATCGAATTAAATGGTGAGGAAAGCGCAGAATTAGCAGCAGGTAGTCCGCTTGTAGTTACAATCACTTTTGATTCTGCAGCAGCAGAACCCAATGCTGGTTTGATGCATATCGTTTATGATTTTAACATGGATAGCGAGTTAAGCGATACAGATTATGTCGTCGTGGGAGATATTATAATAGTAGATAACGATGAGTTTGATGAAAACCCGGCAGTTGGTATTGTACAAGCTACATTCGATCCGAATGATCCTTGGGATGATGATCAAGGTATTTTATTTTGGCTGACTATGCAAAATACAACCTGGTTTTTTGCGGGTTTAGATTTTGATAATGGTGGATATTATGATGTTGCAACATTGGATGTAACTGGTTGGAACCCACCTGGAATGGGGGCCTCTATATCGGGTAGTGTAGATCCTGCTACTCCTAACTTATTGACTTGGGCCTGGGGGCCAGATACTTATTATTATCCTCATGCTGCTATGACGGATGCTAATGGTGTATATGAGATGGATACTGATGTAGGACAATATGATGTTTATATGTGGGATATCTTTGGACAGCTAGGTCCCAATATGGTCATAACTCCTAATTATCAGTGGGTTGATGTAGATGGTGGTGTAACTGATGTTAATTTTGAGTTACTTGAATTGACCACTATGGTTTACGGAGTGGTCGCAGATGAAAATGGTAATCCAGTGATGGATGTGGGCATAAACTTTTGGAATGATGCATTAGGGATATATGGATATAGCTGGACAGGTGAAGACGGTTTCTATGAAACATGGGTATTAGGTGATAATTATTACTATGTTAATGCTTATGCAAATGGATATTATGATTTCTACGCAGATTCAGTTTATATAGATGATAGAGACGACGTTGAGTATAATATAACATTGGAAAGTTACGGAGATGTTAATTCCGTAATTAATGGTTATGTCTACGATATGTATGGTGAGACAATACCCTATGCCAATGTAGATGCTTGGTCTGATGAAATAGGTTATGGCGTTTATACTCAAACAGACGATTATGGTTGGTATTCTCTGGAAGTCATAGGTGGTTATGATTATTATGTGTATGCTTGGGCTGAGGGGTTAGAATCCTATATTGAGTTTGCATATGTCGGAGAAAACGAAGAAATCTGGATAGATTTTTATCTCTCTGACCCATGGTATGAAGCACCACCAGAGATTTTATACGCGGGAGACGTACCCAATGATCAGGGTCGCCAGATGCGTCTGGTCTGGTATCCTGGTCAACCTGGATATTGGAATTATTTCACACAATATTCGATTTGGCGCCTGGTTCCAGAAGCTCCAGAAGAATTATGGGATTACGTTACTACTGTACCTTGGCATGGTATGCAAATGTATAGCACAGTGGTGCCAACGTTAGGTGATTCTACTGCTGCTGGAATTTATTGGAGCATGTTTATGGTTACGGCCCATACGGAAGATCCCAATTATTTCCTTGATTCTTGGCCAGCTGTTGGTTATTCCGTTGACAATTTACCACCGGGTGTTCCAACTGGGTTTACGGCTGCTATAGGGGGATCAGGGATTGAATTAGTTTGGGATATAAGTAGTGATGAAGATTTTCAATACTTTAGATTGGATAAATCAAATGATGAAAATTTCGGCAGTTACCAATCTATTGAGACTATCAATACAACGTATCTGGATACAGAATACGAGGTTGGCGTTACACTTTATTATCGCATATCTGCCTTAGATCATTCGGGGAATATAGGTGAATTTTCACCAACGGTTGATATGACAGTGATGTGGGCTGATCTTGAGAATGCTATGCCGAATGAATATACCATTCATCAGAATTATCCTAATCCGTTCAACCCTTCTACAACGCTTCGTTACACTTTGCCAGAGCAAAGTGATGTAAAGATTGCAGTTTATGATATGATTGGTAGAAAGGTTAGAACCTTAGTTAATGGTTCTCAGGATGTAGGCTACAAGTCAGTGATCTGGGATGCTACTAATGACTATGGTGAACGAGTAGGTGCTGGGATCTATCTTTACCAGATACAGGCAGGTGCGTTTGTACAGACGAGGAAGATGGTGTTGTTGAAATAATTGGTTAGTTTGTCCGGACCCAGCGGATAGCATACGTTCTATACTCTACTTCCGCGGTCGGAGGTTTTTGAATCACGATCTTGAAATTGGCAGTCTGTCCAGGGTCAATTGATGTATCACTGATAACACCTGATTTATAAGTTATCATGGCGCCATTCACAAAAGCTGAATCCTTGGCCACTAATTGAGTCGTAGGAGACCAGAGCTTTGCTTCTGTTCGCACAAAGTCTGCTCGAATTTCACCAGTATTAATTACTGTACCGACAATTTCTTCGCGATCTGGATATGCGTTCACAAAAGGATCTCCGACCAATTCAACCTTAGGGCCAGGGGGGCGTTCCTGCTGTACTGAAATCACTTTATCTTTTGTAATTACCAACCGTCCAAGTGTAGTCTGGATAAATAATTCATCTGCATTTTCATCAATTATTTCTCCTAAAATAACGGTACCATTTGTCAGTTCAATACGATGCTGCATATTAGGAACCTTAATTAGGTTTATAATATCCTCGTCCACTGTGGGCATACTCTGATATCTTTCAATAATTTTTACTATGGCTCTCAGTGAATCTATCTGGTTTTGCAATTGCTTGATATCCGAATCATAGTTGAAAAAGGGCTTACCAAGAGGAAGAATAGCAAGTGTATCTCCATCGTCTCGTAATTCTGGTATGGGTATCAGCGTGGTATCCGGTACAGTTAATGCTGCTGTATCCTCTTCCACAATTTCAAATGGATCCTCAATCTGGTCTGCAGTGGTAATATCCTGTGCCGAGCCAAATTGAATTAACAAAATGATTACAATTATTCTATGGTACAATGTATTGACTTTCTTTCATGTGGGCGGTAAATGCTAATCGACGTATCTTTTCATGATACACATCCCGTTTACCCAACCTACCGACCATTTGAACAATCGAACCATGTAGTGTATAGTTTTTTGCATCTGCTAATAGCGGAAGAAATCTTGGAATTACATTTGGATTATTTAATCCTCCTAGGCTTTCAATAGCTTTTTTTCTTAAATCAAGGGGCAGATCATCAGTAAGACCAATTTGGATAATGGCTTTAAATACTTGCGGGTCGTCGAAATTCCCCAGTGCTTCTAGTAGAGTATTCAAGAGACTGTAATATTCGTTGCGCCCCATATTATATGTATTTAATAGAGCCAGAATAAGGTTCTCTTGTTTCACACCGCGCATAGTATTCAAAGCAAATTCCCGTACTTCTAAATTGGTGGCGGGGTCATTTAACAATTCGGCAAATGCATTAGCCACATCAGCAGGATTTTTCTTACCAAGAATTTCTACTGCACGGTTTCGCACACCGATTTTTAGAATTGGATTTCTTGCTATACTAACAAGTATTGGAACCACTTCTTCTGTTCCAATTGCCCCCAATGTTTCGGCTAATAGTTGATCAGTCCGTTCAACATTAGCGTGAGCAATCTCATAAAGATCAAGTAAAGCCAATACTTGGTCTTCCACACGGATTTTATTCAGGCTTCTTACCAGTGTCATGTGGAGACTATTAGTCTTTAGTTCAATATTTTCCATGCCTTGGATCATAGCCTCCGCTGCCTTAGGATTTTCTCTGAATTTCGTTAGCAGTTTTATGGATTCCTCCATGAAAGTTATGTCTAATGCTTCTCCTCCTGAAACCATTTGGGCAATCGCATTGAGTGCCGTGGGATGTTGTGAGTCTCCAAGTACTCTACCAGCTTCGATACGTGCCTCGAAGGGAAGGCTGCTATCATTATATATTGAAATCAACTCTTCAAGAGCCTGAATCCGACCATCTTCGTAAGCAATCCGTAATTTATCGATTAATTCAAAAGTCACTCTGGGGGCTTCTTCTTGTTTACCAGGGAAAATCTTTTTGATAAATGAACAACTATTGAGGGTGAATGATAGCAACACTAGCAGGATTAATCCCTTCCTATGCTTCATGCTCGCCCCATTTTTTGAGTGTGAGGTCAGTACCATCAAAATAGCCATACGTAAAAAATGTTAGCCAATCCCCAAGAATAATCAGTTTTCCATTTTCAACTGACTGATCAATAGCCTGATGGTAATGCCCTAAAACTAGATAATCAAATCCTTGCCGAACTTTTTCCCTCGCAAGTTCAGTCATTTCATCTAGTACGCGCTGATTATATTCATCTGAATGATCATAGTGTTTTCCGCGCTTAGAAATCCAGCTGGCAATCTTGAACCCGATGTTCGGGTGAATCCAACGGTAAGCCCAAATAAACAATCGACTGTGAATTATACGCTTCAATAATCTGTATCCATGGTCCCAAGAAAGGTGGCCATCACCATGGGAAATGTAGAATTTTTTACCATTTAATTCCAGCGTTACATCGTTTTCATATGTTTGTGTTGTCAAATGTTTTTTAATAAAATCCATAACCCAGAAATCATGATTCCCAAGGATATAATGAATTTCAATGCCAGAATTTTTCAAGGTATATAGTTGATTGTATATGGGGAAATAGCCTTTTGGAATTACATCTTTGTATTCAAAATAATAATCGAATAAGTCACCATTGATAAACAGCGTTCCACCGGTATGGTGTATATGATCAAGAAAACGATTAAGGTGTTTTTGATGATCTGTTTCGCCATCGGACCACTGATCCATAAGATGTACGTCTGAAATAAAATAGACCGGCAGTTGCATACCATTTGAAACTAAACTGTATGATTTAGGATAGGCAATCAAATTCAATTTATCTTCTTTTTAACATTAATGTATAAATATTGTCCAAATTTTCGAACTTGTAGAGTAAATTATAATACAGTTATTATGTTTAGGTTAATTATAGTTATTATGATCCTCGCTTGTCAGCTAGCTGTAGGTCAATCATTCGGACAAAATAAGGTCCAGTATAGAAATTTTAATTGGTCTTTTATCACAACTCCTCATTTTGATATCTATTATTATGGTAATGGTTTCGATCTAGCACAGTATACTGCTGAAAAAGGTGAAGAAGCTTATGAGCAGATATCGAAGCACCTGCGCTGGACGTTACGAAAACGTGTACCAATAATTATTTATCACTCACATAATGATTTCCAGCAAACAAATGTTATTTTACCATACATGCAAGAAGGAATTGGTGGCGTTACTGAGTTATTCAAGAACCGTGTAGTTATTCCTTTTGAAGGTGACTACTACCAGTTTCGTCATGTAATTCATCATGAACTAGTCCATGCTGTAATCAATGACATGATTTATGGTTCAGCACAGAACGTATACTCAGGGAGGGTAAAGTTGCGCGTTCCGCTGTGGGCCAATGAAGGTTTGGCAGAATATCTTTCTATGAACTGGGATACACAGGCAGATATGATTTTACGTGATCTAGCCGTTCATGAGGAAATGCCTACAATAGAGCAGTTGGAATCTTTTCTTGCATATAAGGGCGGGCAATCAGTCTGGCGATTCATTGCCGAAAAATATGGACGGGAAAAAATCGGTGAAGTATTCACCGCAATGAAATTGACCCAAAGTGCTGAGAAAGGCTTTGAAAAAGCAACAGGAATGGATTCCGAGCGGCTGACAAAACAATGGCATAAATACTTGAAAAAAGAATATTGGCCAGATATAAATGGTCGTGAAGAAATCGAAGATATCGCTGTCAGATTGACGGACCATAAAGAAAAAAATAATTATTATAACATATCACCGGCGATTTCACCTGACGGCAGTAAGATTGCTGTTCTGGAAGACAAATCAGGGTTTGCTAACATTTCCCTTATTGACGCAGCGGATGGGAAAAATATTCGCAGACTGGTTAAAGGTAATCGATCCATAGATTTTGAAGAATTAAAATGGCTGCAACCCGGTATATCATGGTCTCCAGATAGTAGAAAAATAGTCATTGCAGCAAAGGCTGGCTCACAGGACGCATTGTATTTAATTGATGCAAAAAAACCGCGCAATAAGAAAAAACTTACCTTTGATTTGGATGGTATTTTTTCAGCAGCCTGGAGTCCGAATGGGCAGCAGATAGCATTCGTCGGTAATAAGGCAAATGCCAGTGATATATATCTTTATGACCTGGAAAATAAAACACTTATTAATCTGACAAATGATATCTATTCGGATTCAGAACCAGTATGGAGTTCCGATGGTACTAATATTGCTTATGTTTCCAGTCGTAATAAAAACGAAAACAATTTAGCTGATCCCGATTTACCTCTATTCGAAATAATGCATTTTCAGACTGACATTTTTATTTTTGATATTTCAAATAATTCTTCCCAAAGAATCACGGATACTGATGCCAATGAAAATTATCCTGTCTGGGCAAAGACGGATAATGTGCTGTTTTATACATCTGACGAAAGCGGTATATCAAATCTATACAGGCATGGTATGGATGACGATAAGGTTGAACCATTAACTAACATACTTACCGGTTTATTCCAAATTAGTCTTTCTGATGATGATGAAGTCATGGTATTTGCAGGATATTCAGATAATGGTTGGGATATCTTTCGTTTAGCAAACCCAATGGATATGAATGTTATTGAAATCAATTCAACACAATTCATCAATAACAGAAAATCGGTAGATGAATTTCTGGTAGATTTCCGTCGCAACAAATCAACTGGTATTAACACTAATCGAACTTCAGGAAGAGATTATTCCAATTATATTTTTGCGCCGGAGTACAAGAATTATAACCAAAATACTAATGTACCAGAACCTGATTCAGGTATGTTCGTAGTGGCAGATTCACTTATTTCAATAGATGGAGATTATATACCGCAGCCTTATAAGACTAGATTAACCATGGACATGGTCTTTGGTTATGCCAGCTATAGTAGCTTTTTTGGTCCCCAAGGGATGACGCAATTCGCTTTCAGTGACGTTTTGGGTGACCATCAAATATCTCTGGGAACCGAATTAGTCATAAGTCTGGATAAGAGTGATTATTATTTTACTTATGCCTATTTAAAAAATCGCGCGGATTATTTTTTCGCATTATTTCACCAGGCTGATGGGTACAATGATTATTATGGCAATCTTTATCGATTGCGGTATTATGGTACACAGGGATTGATATCCTACCCCTTTAATAGATTCAATAGATTTGATGCAGGTCTATCGTATAATAAGATTGACTATCGGTTATTTCAGCAGGATGTTATTACAAGACAATATTTTGAAACCGCAGGAGATGCTGCTGATGTTATGATGCTAACATCGAGTTATATATTTGATAATACCGTATACGGGTACACAGGCCCTATAGATGGTGTTCGTCATAATACCACATTGAGAATTAGTCCCGGAATGGGTGCAAGCGAATTGAAATACCAGACCATAAAGTTTGATATAAGGAAATACTATATGTTTAGCAGGTTCACAAGTTTGGCTGGTAGAATAACGTTTGGTAAAAGTTTTGGTCCTGATCCGCAAAAATTTATACTAGGCGGCTTACAGAATTGGATCGGTGGGCGCGGCGAAACATTTGGACGCAAAGATAATAGTCAATTCCGTAGTCAGCCAATTGACACCAGTAATACATCAATGCTGACTGATATTTATCTATCAGACTTTGTATTTCCTATGCGTGGTTATCGTTTTTTTGAAAGGACTGGAAGTAATGTTGCACTTATGAATCTGGAATTCAGATTTCCTTTGCTATTTGCTTTTGGTATACCTAATAAATTTGTTTTTAGCAACTTTGGCAGCTATCTATTCCTTGATGTGGGCGCTGCCTGGGATCATTTAGATGAATTCAAGGAAGTAGGCAATATGCGTCAGAAATATAGTGATTATACACTACCTGACGGTATAAACCCCGTTATAGCTGGATTTGGTGTCGGCGTGAAAATCAATTTAGTCTATTTTTTATTGAGGATTGACACAGCATGGGATGTTAATCCTGCCGGTTATTCCAAACCTCAGTATTATTTTTCCATCGGCACAGACTGGTAAACCCCCTTAGTTCTTGACAATCCATTCGGTCGGGGTCAATTTCCCAGCTGATCATGGCGAAATCTAAAGTTAGAATAGTATTTCTTTGTTCTTCTTGTGGTGATGAGTTTGCTAAATGGCATGGGCAGTGTCCATCCTGCAGTGAGTGGGGCACGCTAAGTGAATATAAAGTAAATACCAAATCACGAGCGCGATCTAATGGTCGACCGCGGGCCACGACAAAGCTGATAGATTTACTGGAAAAAGGCGAAATCAAAAGAAATAAAACTGGGATACCTGAAGTAGATCGTGTTTTAGGCGGTGGTTTTTTACCTGGATCCATGATATTGCTTGGTGGCAGTCCAGGGGTTGGAAAATCCACGCTGGCACTACAAATAATACCTGGTTTAGAAAGTAATGTATTATATGTGTCTGCTGAAGAAAGTGAAGATCAATTGGCCTTACGAGCGAAACGCTTAGGAATAGATTCAAATATGATTCAACTCTCAAGTGAGAATAATGCCCAAGTTATTTTGGATCAGGTCGCACACATCAAACCACAATTACTGATTTTGGATTCCATTCAGAATATATACAGCGAAAATATCGATTCGATCCCTGGTTCTCCTAGCCAAATTAGAGAATGCGGTCAACTATTTTTAACATTGGCAAAGCAAAATGGTGTATCCGTAATTGTAATAGGACATGTTACAAAAGAGGGTATAATTGCCGGGCCAAAAATGCTGGAGCATATGGTAGATACTGTATTATATCTAGAAGGTGACTCACGTTTAGACCATCGAGTTTTACGATCAGTAAAGAATCGTTTTGGAACTACAAATGAAGTAGGGATTTTCCAAATGAATGAACGGGGATTAGAGGAAGTATCAAATCCATCTGAACTTTTTCTTGCTGAGCGGGCAACAGAAGTTCCTGGATCAGCTGTATTTCCTGCCCTGGAAGGCACCAGACCTATACTGGTAGAAGTACAAGCATTGGTATCGAACGCAAATTTTGGTACACCGCAACGTAATGCCAATGGTATTGATTATAAAAGGTTAGCCATGCTTTTAGCCGTTTTGGAAAAGAGACTAGGGATGGTAATGGGTACAAAGGATGTATTTGTAAACCTGGTTGGCGGTCTTCGTATCAGTGATCCTACTGCAGATCTTGCAGTGATCGCAGCACTTGGATCCAGCGCGAAAGATAGTATCATCCCTCAAAATACAGTATTAGTCGGGGAAGTGGGTCTAGCTGGTGAAGTACGGTCAGTGGCAAAGCTGGATAAACGAGTAGCAGAAACTGAAGCTTTGGGATTTAAGCGGATCATTGTGCCGAAATCCAGCTTAAAGCGATTCAAGAGATCCAGTACTAAAATAAAAGTACTTGGTGTTTCTTCCGTACGGGAATTATTTGGTTACTTATTCTGACAGTTGAATTTTTCTATCACATCAACTGATCCTAATTCTTCTGCCCGAACTGGTACACTGAAGACAGATCATTCCCAAATAGATACACCTGTATTTATGCCCATAGGTACCAGTGGTGCTGTTAAAACATTACTACCGCAGGAACTCTATGATGTAAACACAGCTATTATTTTAGGTAATACTTATCACTTATTTCTACGCCCAGGTCATGATCTTATCCACAGAACTGGCGGTTTACACAAATTCATGAATTGGGGAAAGTCAATTCTAACGGATAGCGGGGGATTCCAGGTATATTCTTTAGCAAAATTGAATAAAATATCAGATGAGGGTGTAAAATTTCAATCTCATCTCGATGGTAGTAGTCATTTTATAACTCCTGAAATATCGATGGAAATTCAGCTATCATTAGGAGCGGATATTATCATGGCATTTGATGTTTGCCCGCCAGGGGAGGCAACGAAGGAAACGGTAATATCCGCTGTGGATCAAACAACAAAATGGATCAAACGTTGTAAAGATTATTTGGACAGTTCGCAAGCACCATATAATTGGAATCAGACCATGTTCCCCATAATACAAGGCGGTATATACCCTGAATTGCGTAAAAATAGTGTTGAGGAAATGGTGCCTTATAGTACTTGCGGGATTGGTATTGGTGGCCTAGCAGTAGGAGAGGATAAAATGGCCATGTTTGAGAATATTGCTATGTTGGATGAATTGTTGCCAGAGGATCAACCACGTTACCTTATGGGTGTTGGTCGACCAACAGATCTTGTCCGTGCTGTGCAGAATGGCATGGACATGTTTGACTGTGTCTTACCTACCCGTAATGGCCGTAATGGTCAACTGTTTACATCCCAAGGTGTAATAAATATTCAAAATTCCCGCTATCTGGATGATTTCAGTTGTGTTGATAAAGAATGCAATTGTCATTTGTGCAATGATTACACAAAAGCGTACCTGCGCCATTTATTTAACATTAATGAAATGTTAGGTTTGCGATTAGCTTCAATGCACAACATCACATATTATATGCTGTTAATGGAAACTATTCGGAAAAAAATCAATGAGGGTGAATTTTCAAAATGGTCAGTAAATTATTTAAATAAATATTCAAATGACCAAAGGATGTAATGGTGCCAAATATTGAAATAAGAGTTATCGACGCATACGTATATCGTATTACATCTGCAGGTTTACTATTCTTGGTTTTAAAGCGGGCTAAGACCAAAATGTATGAACATATTTGGCAGGGCGTAGCTGGTAAGATTGAGGATGGAGAAACATCATGGGAAGCTGCCACCCGCGAATTGAAAGAAGAAACAGGTTTAGCACCTATAAAGATGTTTGTTGCTGATCATGTCAGTAAGTTTTATGAAACAAATGGTGACCGAATCAATCTTGTGCCTGTTTTTGGAATTGAAGTAGATTCAAATAGCGTGAAAATATCCCAAGAGCATTGTGATTATAAATGGGTAGACTTAAATGGAGCGCTGGATTTGCTAGTATGGCGTGGACAGAAAGAAGCGGTCCAGGTGGTCCATGATATGGTGATTAGTAATGATGATCGAATGCGTTGGTCAGAAGTGACATTTTAAGGAGAAGAAACTATGTTAGATGTTGGAGTAAAGGCACCGAGCTTTACATTACCAGATGGTGATGGGACCAAAATATCACTCGATAATTTTAGAGGGAAAAAAGTAGTACTTTGGTTTTTCCCAAAAGCAAATACGCCTGGCTGAACTACCGAAGGCCAGGGATTCCGGGATGAACTCCAAAAATTTGAAGAAAAAAATGCAGTAATTATAGGTATGAGCGCTGATTCGCCGAATAAGCAAAAAAAGTTTTGCGAAAAACAGAGCTTTGAATTCGCCATGCTTTGTGATGAAAGGAAAAAAACTCTGCAAGCTTATGGGGTATGGGGAAAGAAAAAATTCATGGGTCGTGAGTATGAAGGCATTTTTCGAAATACCTATATCATTGATGAAAAGGGTATTATCGAAAAGGCCTATAAAAAAGTCAATGTTAAATCACATGCCCAGGATATTCTAGCGGATCTTCAATAATTAATTATTAAGATCCTTTACTTGGAACAAATTGGCTGAGTACATGGTAAAAAACTTTAACAACCTTTCATGATATCACCAGGAGAGAAACAATGAATAAAATCATAATTATCAGTCTTACTTCAATTATTTTGTTTAGCTGCGCTGCGAATAAACCAAATGATAGCGATAATCTTACACTGGGGACAGTTCAAAGCAAAATATTCAAGGGACAAAGTCAATCAGCAGTAATGGATGCACTGGGTTCGCCTAATATTATTACTAAAGATGCGCAGGGCAGAGAAGTATGGACCTACGACCGGATATTTCGTGATAATGAAGCACAATCAGGAGGATTTTGGTTATTTTTATTTGGCAAAAGTAGTTCGGCCAGTAGCTCTTCTTCAAAATCACTTACTGTCTTAATTACATTTGATGACAACAAAAATGTGCTGGATTATACGTATCAAAGTTTAAAATATTAGATGATCCACCGTTTATTATATCCTGCGACAGTGCAAGGCAAGGTACTGCACTTCGCATTGGTAGCCTATTTAAGTATTTCAATCATCGGCTGTACTGCACCACAACCAACCGTAAAGCCCCCTACCACTATAGCGCGGGCCATGGAGACCCGCACCTTCTCTAAGGATATGAAAACAGTTTTAAAAGCAGCTATAAATGCATTGCAGGATATGGACTATACCATAAACGTACTGAATTCGGATGTGGGGCTAATCGCTGCCAGCCGTACTACAGAACAAAAAAAATCAGAATTATCTCATGATGAAAATGAAGTAGAAGGACTTAGTGAAATCCAAAAAACATGTCTGATTATTTCTGCTGTTGTCATCGTCGCAATTATGTTGGGAGCAATTTTTGGAGGAGATGACGATGATAGTGGAAAGAATAGTAATGATAGATCTCCATTTCGAATAGGTGGCGGTGATAGTAAAGATGGTCCAACGGGTCCCCGAATTTATCGTTATAAGGTCACGATTAATCTAAATGACATTGATACTGATAATACCAAGATTCGAGTAAGTGCCAGTGGTGAAATCGAGCAAGATGGGAAAATCCTTAGCACCGGCGGCATCCATGAACTCGAATTCTTTCAGCAATTTTTTGCTAATGTAAATAAAGCCCTTTTTCTTGAAGATCAGGGTATATAGTTTATAATCAATACTTACCAATAATTTTATTATGAGATTCGAAACATTTGTGCTTGAACGCCAGCAGTCTATCTGGGAGAATAAAGTTGATTATAATCTATCTGAAAGTGGTGTACATCCCGGTTCATTAAATTCACTGTTTGACAAAAAATTTGTTGATAAGATAAATAATACCGAACTGACTTATGGTTTTACAGAGGGGTCCCTAAATCTGCGTAAGGCAATTGCTGATATTTATGACAAAACCAATCCAGATAATGTTCAGGTTTTTAATGGTTCTGCCGAAGCCAATATGGTTGCCTGTTTAACATTGTTAGAACCGGGTGATGAAATGATATACATGGTCCCTAATTATTTACAAATTCAAGGATTTTCCAAAGGGCTTGGTGTTGATGTAAAACCATTTTACTTGCACGAATCCTTAAATTGGAAACCGCAATTAGATGAGATCAAGAACCTGGTCTCGAGTAAAACAAAAATGATCTGTATTTGTAATCCCAATAATCCCACTGGGTCTGTGTTGTCAAAGAACATGGTTTTTGAAATTGGTGATATAGCTCGTCAGGCAGGTGCGTGGATTCTGGCGGATGAAGTATATCGTGGCGCGGAATTATCCGGGGAAGAATGCACATCTTTCTGGGATATTGGCTACGATAGGACGATTGTCAATTGTGGATTATCAAAAGCGTATGGTTTACCGGGTTTGAGACTGGGCTGGTCAATTGCCAATGAGGATTATATTCAAAACGCTTGGGCGACCCATGATTATACATCCATTGCAGTCGGTAGATTAAGTGATGCCATCGCGACCCATGTACTCCAGCGAACTAACAGGAAAAAAATTCTTACTGCAACACGTACCACCTTAAGGAAGAACCTCGACCTGTTTCAGAAATGGCTGGATCACTGCCCAGGTAGATTCCGGTTCATCCCCCCCGAGGCAGGTGCGATGGCATTTGTCTACTATGAATTTGATATAAACTCAACCAAACTGGTAGAAAAAGTACGGGACGAGGTGAGTGTAATGCTTGTAGCTGGAGACTGGTATGGTATGGATCGATATATCCGCTTTGGGTATGGCGCGAAACAGGATGACCTAAAAGTTGCATTGGACAGAATTGATCGAGTGTTTAATACATTATGATTACTTTTCCAGATGAAGTACAGGCTGCATACAGTCGTTCGAAAAATATAATCCGTAAGACACCTTTAGACCATTCACCATCACTAAGTAATATCATTGACGGTGATGTTTATCTAAAGCTGGATAACATTCAAAAAACAGGTTCGTTTAAATTCCGTGGCGCCATTAGTAAAATGACTTCCCTCAATGAAAAACAAAGAAAAAAAGGTGTTGTAACTGCCTCAACCGGTAATCACGGAGCCGCAGTTTCGCTTAGCATGAAAATTTTAGGCATAAGTGGCAGTATAATCGTTCCTGAAAATATAGCGCCCAATAAAGTAGAGAATATTAAAAATCTAGGCGGCACCGTTGAGTATTTTGGCAATGATTGCCTTGAAGCAGAACAACGTGCCCAGGAAATTTCTGTGACTACGGGTTCGACATACATATCTCCATACAACGATCCTATGATTATAGCAGGTCAAGGTACAATTGGTGTAGAGCTAAATGAGGATCTGAGCAATATTGATACGGTCATAGTTGCTGTAGGTGGAGGCGGTCTGATATCTGGAATAGGTGGATATTTGAAAACAGTGCAGCCAAACCTTGAAATGATTGGTTGTTCTCCAAAAAATTCCTGCGTTATGTATGAGTCCCTACAGGCAGGAACGATTTTGGATCTGCCATCAAAACCAACATTGTCTGATGGTACGGCTGGCGGGGTTGAAGAGAATTCCATTACGTTTGCAATATGTAAAGAAATTATAAATGATTTTGTTTTGTTATCTGAGGATGAAATTGCAGCTGGTATTCGTAATGGGCTGGAAGATCACCACCAATTGATTGAGGGGTCAGCTGGCGCAGCAATTGCAGCTTTGATGAAAAGAAAGACTGAATTAAATGGTAAAACAGTTGTTATCGTTATATGCGGAGGGAATATTAGTTCCAATACATTACGGGGAGTATTGGCATGAGAATCGTATCCCTGGATGAGATAAAGGCGGTACTTCCCAAGATAGACCTTATGCAGGAAATTGAAGCCGGGTTCAGCGCTTATTCTAATGGCGAAGTGGTAGTTCCACCTGTCGGAGAATTAAATTTTGAACATCCTCCTGGTGATGTACATATAAAATATGGATACATTCGGGATGATGATGTGTATGTGATCAAAATTGCCTCCGGATTTTACCAAAACAAACTTCTTGGTTTATCAAATGGACAAGGAATGATGTTGGTGTTCGATCAAAAAAGTGGTAAACCGCTTGGTCTTTTGCAGGATGAAGGTTATCTGACCGATGTTCGTACGGCAGTGGCCGGTGCAATTTGTGCAAAGTACCTTGCTCCAAACAATATTGAAACAATTGGAATAATTGGAACAGGTATACAAGCTCGCATGCAACTGGAATATCTGAAAAATGTGACGGATTGCCGAAGCGCAATTGTATGGGGTCGTAGTGAATCAGCACTGGATCAATATAAAACCAGCATGGATGATACCGACTTTATTATTGAAACAACCATGGCCCTGGAACAAGTAACTGATAACTGCAACTTGATTGTTACTTGTACTGCCAGTGAAAAACCACTAATTAGAAAGGACCAGATTACAGGAAAAATTCACATTACTGCAATGGGTTCTGATACTCCCAATAAACAAGAACTTGAAACTAATGTTTTATCTAAAGCGGACTTGATTATTGCGGATAGCAGATTACAGTGTGAAGTTCGCGGCGAAATTCATCATGCAATAAGAAACAAAAAAGTATCCATGGATTCTATCGTAGAACTGGGAGAGATTATCAATGGGGATCGGCAAGGGCGGACAACGAGTTCTGAGCTTACAGTAGCAGATCTAACTGGTGTAGCAGTGCAGGATATAAAGATATCAAAGGCGGTATTAAAATATATTTAACCTGTTAATTATTGAGCATAGTGAAATATCAATATTATATTATTTTCATCGGAATTTTATTTACTTTCAATATTTATAGTAATGATTTGGCTCAGGAATATGTTGATATAGCTGGTGTTCAGTTCAAGGTAATAAAAAACGGTGAATCTAATCGACGCTTTATATGGATTCATGGTGATGAAAAAACTGCTGCAGTGCTACTAAAACGCCATTTGAAAGATAATTACGGTACAGCCTTTCTTATCGAGAATAGTAATCGGGAAGTTTTTATTAATGGTTATATGATGGATCCTAATCGAATTTTCTCGAAAGCAGGGGCGGAGAAAAATTTGATTAAATTTAATGACAAAATTTCAAAACCGGCTGTTGATCAATTGGTCAATTTAATCGCTAATGATAAAGAAAAGTTTTTTGATAAAATCACCCCTCCAAATGGAGGATTGTTAATTGCTTTACATAATAATCTTCGTGATTATTCTATAGATAAAGAAATCCCTTTTAGTACAGAAGTATCACTGAAAAATAGTGAGCATCCCCATCACCATAATTTTTTTATATGTACTAATCGGGATGATTATAATTTATTGTCTAAATCCCCTTATAATGTTGTTTTACAAGAAACACAGCCGAAGAAAGACAATGGATCGCTATCCTGGTTCGTCGCTCGAAAGGGCGTACGCTTTATAAATATCGAAACGAGATTGGGATATCTAAGTATCCAAACAAAAATGCTGCAATATGTTGAGGAACATTTAGAATAAATACTCTATATCACCAATCCTTTATTGCGAAATACTGTTTCATTATTTTTCTCATTCAGATAACCCATCATAACAGAATGACCATTAATCCTCATTTTTTTATTTCGTTTTTCAATGGCTGTCATGTGTATTGGCTTATCCCCGATAGATAATACAGCTGTATTTTCTGGAAGAATAAAAATAATATTTTTCTCTTTGGAAATTTCTGCCCACTCCATTTTGATAATATAATCCGGATTGTCAAACTGACCTTCCATCCCCAAAATTATTTTTGGATTATTACTTGTAATAGATGCCGCTGCATACAAAGGTAATAGAAGTTGTAGCACTGCCCAGGCTGTTGATTCTGGCGCAAGTTTTACAAGGAATGTATCATCTCTATTTAACCCTAAGTATTTTTGCAATCCATTCGTATTTACCAAAAGATTATAGTGACTAAGCTGAATTATTTTATCTGCAACACAATATATTAACGCTTCATGAAGCAATGCGGGCCTGAAAGTGGGTATGAATTCCGTTGAATAGTTTGTCAGCGATTCTATAGATGGGCAATTAGTTGCGTTAACTACGAATGAAGGTTTTATTCCATTTAAATCTTTTTTCCCCGAGGTTGAGCTTGCAAGAATAACTGTTGCGCCATATGCCCAAATACTGAATGCAATTATTTCGGCCATTGGATATTCTAAGTCATGGATAAATACCCTTTCTTTTGGCTGTAAACCATTTTCTCTTAACCAATTCGCACCTTGGTGGACCAGCCGAAGAAAATCCTTATTAGTTAGGTTATAATCGGTAAATAAAACCTGATGGCTGTACTTGACATTCTCTCCCTCTATTAATGAATATATATTAGGGTAGGGTACCATGAATTCGATCGGTTCAATATTGCCCATGCATTGGGCCTGGTAAATTCGGTCTGAAAGTGCTTCAGACATGGTTTGGATCTAATCCGGCTTGATTTTTCTTATTATTTCAAACGTATCTTTTGTTCTGGAATAGGTGTGTCCCGCCAGGCGTCCGACGGGATTTAATTTATCCAGATTGATACGTCCATCATCGTATACTTCATCATCAATGTGAAAAAGTACAACTGTGCCGATCACCACAAATCCGCCACCCGGTCCTTCATTACCAACAGGTACGATCTGGTTTAGTTTACACTCATAACTAATCCGTGCTTCCTGTACGCGGGGTGGTGAAATTTTTATACATGTTTCTGGTGTTAGACCAGAAACGGTAAATTCATTTATTTCAGGTTCGAAATCAGTGGCACAAGCCACCATCTGTTCTGCAAAATCTTCTGAAACAATATTAACTACAAATTCGCCGGTGGACTCAATATTATTCAGCGTATCTTTTGTTTTACCATCGTATCCACGGCGACCAGGTGCGAACATGATTGAAGGAGGGTTGGAACAGATACCATTAAAATAGGAAAATGGTGCCAAATTGTAGTTTCCATCTTTGGATTGGGTGGAAACAAATGCGATTGGTCGCGGTAATATTGAGCCTATCATAATTTTATGATTATCTTGGAAGGATGAATTCTCAGGGTCAATAATCATTGGTTCCAGGATAAAGGATAATCTTTATCATCTGCTGCTTTGGCAGCAGTAGTGATTGTCAACGGCTGAAATGTATCTACCATAACCGCAAGCTCGTTTGTTTCCTTTTTGCCAATGGATTCTTCAATCTTACCGGGTTGGGGGCCATGGGGTAGACCGGCAGGGTGAAAAGTGATCGAACCTTCTCCGATACCTTTTCTGCTCATGAATTCACCTTCTGCGTAATATAGAATTTCGTCAGAATCAACATTGCTATGCGCATAAGGTGCGGGAATAGCTTCAGGGTGATAATCAAATAATCTCGGTACAAATGAACATATAACTAAACCGGGAGCCTGGAAAGTCTGATGAACTGGTGGGGGTTGATGGATCTTACCTGTTATTGGCATAAAATCATTGATATTGAATACCCAGGGATAATAATACCCATCCCAACCAACTAAATCGCAGGGATGGTTGGCGTACTCATAAGTTTGATAACCATTCACCAATTTCAAATTTACTGTTACTGGCCCATTTACTTGCGGAATTACAAACTCCGGTGCGCGGATGTCACGTTCACTGTACGGTGCATGTTCTAATAGCTGTCCATGCCTGTTACGATATTTCACTGGAGTTTCTAAGGGACCATTGGTTTCAATTATAAATTGTCTCATTGTTTCCTGGATAGTCATTTGCCAGACCACACCGCGAGGAATTACTACATAGTCACCTTTATTCAATTCAAGGTTGCCAAAGTTTGAATATAGCATGCCATTACCATTTTGAATAAATATGACTTCGTCATGATGCCCATTGCGGTAGAAACTGTTCATGGACTCTTCAACATGAGCAGTGTGTAGTTCAACATCATTATTGTAGAATAATGACACTCGAGAACTGATGGCATCACCTGAGGATTCTAAGTTAAAAGATCTGATGTGGTGATGTCGGTGCGTGTCAATCCAAGCTTTCCTATTAAGTTTATGTAATTCCCCTATATTTGTTACATCGGTAGGCGGATTAAGATGGTAAACATTTGAATATAATGAACTAAATCCTTCACGGCTTATCAGCTCTTCATAATATAAATTTCCATCCTTATCCCGAAATTGGATATGCCTTTTTTCAGGTAATTGACCTCTTTGTTGATAGAATGGCATCTTGAATTATACGATTGTATTCTCTAAAACACCTATATGTTCAATTTCTAGACGTACTGCATCCCCCTTCTTGAGCCAACCGCCAGTTGACTCAGGTCTCAATTCAAGAATACAACCTGTCCCGACAGTTCCTGATCCAATATAATCTCCCGGTCGTAAATCAACATTCATACTGGCTCTTTCGATCATAGTGGGAAAAGAATGGTACAGATCATTTGTATTACCATCTGAAATGAGTTTCCCATTAACATGACAAGTCATCCGTAAATGCAACTTATTGTTATCCCAAGCATCTGTTAATTCATCCGGTGTTACCATATAAGGACCAAAACTATTCGCAAAGTCTTTACCCTTTGCTGGCCCCAAATTCAGTTGCATTTCTTCGCGCTGCAAATCTCGTGCTGACCAGTCATTCAAGATTGTATATCCAGCGATCATTTTATCTGCATTTTCTTTTTTTATATCTTTTCCGCCGTTAGCGATGATAATTGCAAATTCTAATTCAAAATCCAGTTCTTTTGTTCCGATTGGGTAGGGTACATTTTCCCCATGGCCATATAAAGTCGTCGGATTCGAAAAATAGAAGATTGGTATTTTATACCAGTCTGGATGCATTTCCATTCCACGCAACTTCCGTGCTGCTTTAACATGTTGCTCGAATGCATAAAAATCGCGAAACGTATCTGGATTAGGAACAGGTGGTAATAAACTAGCTTCACTTTCTTTTATTGCGATTGGTTTTCCGTTCGCTTCCAGTGATGACAAATCTGAATCTGGAATAGCCTGATTGAGTCCTTTCAATTTTGAGAAATTTATATCCCAATTACCCAAAGCAAGTTTTATGGTTGTTGGAATGGTCAGGAAGGTCGCGTCTTTATTATTTTCGTTTACCCATATGGCTGACCGGATTACATCAACGATCTCATCGTCGCGCTTAATTCCAAAACGTGGCTTCTCATCATCAATATTCGTATATGTAACAAATTTCATGAATTAAAAACTGTTCTCATTTATTTTCAGTTGCACTGTTAGAGGTTACCACGTTTTTCCTGCTCACTTTCAATGGATTCAAAAAGTGCTTTAAAATTACCTTTACCGAAACTATTGGAACCTCTCCGTTGAATAATTTCATAGAAAAGTGTGGGCCGATCCTGGATTGGTTTTGTAAAAATCTGCAGCATATACCCATTATTATCTTTATCAACCAGGATACCAAGCTCTTTAAGCACAGCTATGTCTTCATCAATTTCACCGACTCTATCGGTTAGTGATTCATAATAGGTTTTTGGTACATCGAGAAATTCCACGCTATTTTTTCGTAGTTTTGTGACTGTTTTAATTATATCCTTTGTTGACATTGCCACATGTTGTATCCCCGCACTTTTGTAGTAATCGATGAATTCCTGAATTTGTGATTTTTTCAAACCATCTGCCGGTTCATTAATGGGCATTTTGATTGTTTCATTGTCGTTTGCCATTACAGTGGACCGTAATGCAGAGAATTCTGTAGTAATATCTTTATCATCCACTGACCAGAAACGGTGCCAGCCAAACACCTTTTCATAAAAGTTGCAAACCGATTCCATTTCACCATCTGATTGGTTTCCAACAACATGATCTATATGTACTAGACCTGTTGGTTCAGCCAGTACATCTTCTTCAAAGACCGTGTATCCAGGAAGAAATACACCATCATAATTATTCCTTTGAACAAATGTGTGGGTAGTATCACCAAACGCCTTAATAGTGGCTACTACGGCTTCACCACGATCATCAGTTAATAATTTTGGTTTTAATATACTTTCTGCCCCACGGGTGGTGGATTCTTCCCATGCTGCTTCTGCATTGTCTACGGTAAACGATACATCTTTAATGCCATCTCCATGAGTATAGATGTGCGTGCCAATTTCTGAATTATTTTCCAGGGGGGAGGTTAAAATAAATCGCACTTGATTTTGCTTCAATACGTAACTCACGCGGTCTCTAGAACCTGTTTCTAGTCCGGAATAGGCGATTGGTAAAAACCCCAGTGCAGTGCGGTAATAATGCGCTGCTTGTTTGGCATTACTCACATAAAGTTCACAATGATCAAAACCATTTATAGAATAACTATTCATTTCAAATAATTAAATAATTGATGCCAATGTTTGAATAAACTGGTCATTTTCATGTTCCAAACCAATAGATATCCGAATGTATTCCGGCCAACCAAATGCATTTAACTGACGGACAATTATACCTTCATCCAACAATTTTTCTGCTATGCTTTTTGCTTTTTCTTCTGATTCCCAGAAAGTAGTTACAAAATTTGTAGCAGAGGGAATACGGGTGACACCAAGTTCATCTATCCTACTTTCAATTTTTGACATTTCATTTTTATTTAATTCAATTGTTTTTTCCATGAATTCGTTATCATCCAATGCAGCACAGCCTGCAACCTGGGCAAAATAGGACGGTTCGAAGGGAACCTTTACCTTTAACAAATTGCTAATAAGTGTTTCGTGCGAAAATCCATAGCCTATCCGTAATCCTGCAAGTCCATATGCTTTTGAAAAGGTTCGCAGCGTAATGACATTATCATATCGATATTTCATTGAATCAGGATATTCTTTTATATTCGTTGCAAATTCAAAATAAGCCTCATCAAGAATAACCAAAACACGTTCCGGGACATGTGCGTAAAATTTATCAAATTCTTCTTTTGTAATATAGGTGCCCATAGGATTATCAGGATTAGCAATATAAATGATCTTTGTATAATCATTTATTTTTTCCGCAATGTCACCAAGATCAATGCGATGATTTTTCATTGGCACCCAATGAATTGAACGGCCAGTTGCATTGGCCAGGACCCGGAAACCAATAAACGAATCGGCAGCGGCCACAATTTCATCATCACCCAATAAAAAGGTTCTCAAAATATTGGAGATTATGCCTTCCGACCCGGCACCAATTATTACATTTTCTATTTTAACATCGAATTTTTTTGCCAGTTTAGTGCGTAGTGCCATCCCAAAAGCATCAGGGTAGCGATTTACTTTTTGCATGGCGGATTCTATTGCTGCAATTGCCAGCGGTGCCGGGCCCAAGGAATTTTCATTGGAAGCAAGTTTAATTACTCGATCCAGTCCCTTATCACGCTTAATATCATCGATCCGTAAGCCGGGTTTATAACTGGCTAAATTTTTTATATAGGAAGGTACAAGTGGCATGACAATTAACGCTGTAAATTTACATAATTATACATAATTATTCGATCCTATCGTATTCTAGTTTTATTGATAAAAAACATAGAAATTGCTGATATGGAAATTAAAGGACCATTGATCAAGGGCAGCTTTATTGAGCGACCTAATCGATTTATAACAATAGTTAAAGTAGGAAAAAAATCTGTTAAAAGCCATTTGTCCGACCCTGGTCGCTTGCGTGAAATACTTACACCAGGGAGAGAATTATATTTACGGAAAGCAATTGAATCCGAACATCGAAAAACAGATTATAGTACAATTCTAGCTAAGTATAATGGGGAACTGGTTTCACTGGTTACTGCATTGCCCAATCAATTTGTAAAAGAATGTATTGATTCTAGGATATTATTGTTTCTGAAGGATTTTGAATTAGTAAAACCAGAAGTTGTGCATGGAAATCATCGTTATGACTTTTTATTGAAAGATAAATCCGGTGATCTATTTTATTTGGAAGTTAAATCAGTAACTTATGTTGAAAATGGGATTGCCAAATTTCCTGATGCAGTGACAGACAGAGGAAGACGGCATGCGCAATCATTGCAGGCTTTGGTTGAAACTGGTTTTCAAGCAGGGATTCTTTTCGTGGTGCAGCGATCAGATGCACATTCCTTTCAACCTATGTGGGAACGTGATCCAAAATTTGGCAAAGCATTGGTTAATGCTTATCAGGCTGGGGTACATGTATGGTGTATAACTACGCGTATTTCTAAAACGAATATGACATATGAGAAGAAAATTCCTGTAAATCTGCAGCCAATATGAGTTGGGTACGTAATTTATTGTATCCTTTCTTAGGTAGATTAGTATCCATTATTGTTCTGTTTTTTATTGGATCCTGTGCCGTTATTAAACCACCCAGCGGTGGGCCAAAGGATACGACACCACCGTTTCTAGTCTATGCAGAACCACCAAGCGGTACTTTACAATATAAAGGTGTGCAGATCCGGTTAGAATTTTCAGAGTATATGGATGAGTCCAGTATTAAAAAGGGAATTCGCGTTTTCCCGAATGTTGAAGGCGAGATATCAATAAATACCCACGGAACAAATCTTACAGTTGATTTTCCAGATAATCTGGAAGAAGATCAGACTTATGTAATAAATCTGAGTCGCAATATTAAAGATGAACATGGCGTGGAAATGGCTGAAGCAATTTTTCTAGCCTATAGTACTGGCGATAAAATTGACAACGGTTCAATCTCTGGTGTTGTTTGGGGTGATGGACCAATGTCAGTACACCTTTGGCGTATAATTCAGCAAGATAGTCTGGAAAATATTTTTCAGACGATGCCAAATTATTTCACTGATGTTTCAAATAAAGGGGGGTATAATTTTCAATTCTTATCTGCAGGCAATTATTTGCTATTAGCTTTGGATAGAAGTGCGGCTGGACTAGCGCTGGATACCCGCAGAATGAAGTATGGACTTTTCTGGCAAAAAATTATTGCGCTTGACCAGGACCAATCCATCACTGATGTAAACGTGATTACGAAGAAAGAACAACCCCAGTTAAGATTACAAAGAGGAGAATGGAATGGTAATAATTGGGGCAGAATAATTTTCAGTCGTTCATTAAATTATTTGAATGATAATTATTCCGTAATACTTACATATGATGATGGAACAATTGAATCACCTGTTAGTTTTCATGATCCTGAAGATCCAAATGCTTTGATATTAATTAGGTCAGACAAATCTCCTATTTCAAATAAGATAAGGATCAAGATTGAGAATATATTTATCGATAATGATGTGTTTTTGGATTCAGCATCAGTTTCTGTGGTCGTACCGCAGGATGATGAAAACTATATAGATTTGACTGAACCTAAAAAAGCAGTAACGATAACACCAACTGCTCATAAAGATACAGTATATCTGGAACTAAAATTTTCTGAACCCATACCTCACTGGGGGCTAGAGTATGAGTTATACAAAAGTGACACAATCAGTGTTAATGAAAAAATAGTTTACATTAATCCAATGTGGGTGAACATATTGCCCCATAATAATTGGGAACCAAGAATAAATTATACCTTAAATATATTTACTAGTGATTCATTAAAAAATATGGGAGGAACGTTGCTAGACTCCGTAATAACAGTGAATATAAAAACCACAGACTATCAGGGTTACGGGGGTTTGTATATACCGATCAAAGGAAAGTTAGACTCCGGTATAGGAGCGGTATTATACTCTATTGAAAATCCGGAACAGAAAAATATATCTTTCGTAAATTCACAAGCACGATTAGAATTTAACCAGATTCGAGAGGGCAAATATACTTTAACTCTTTTTTCTGATAGGAATAATGACAAAACTTATACTACTGGTACGGCAAAACCTCTTACGCCAGCAGAATGGTTTTATGTAATGCCTGATACAATTGAGGTACGAACTAACTGGGATATTGAATTGCCATCATTAAATATCCAGGAGTTATATTGAAAATGTACTGTGTAATTATGGCAGGTGGCAGCGGTACTAGGTTCTGGCCATATAGCCGAAAAAGTAGACCAAAACAAATGCTCAATATTCTGGGCGAAAAATCAATGCTGCAGATGACTGTCGATCGTCTGCGGAAATTACATAATGTAGAGGACATTCTAATTGTCACACGGGCTGACTTGGCTGATAGTATTAGAAAACATGTAAATGGTGTGCCTGCTGAAAATATCATTGTAGAGCCAGAAGGTAAAAATACGGCTCCCTGTATAAATTTGGCAGCACTACATATAGCTAAACGGAAAAAGAATAGTATTATGGGTGTGTTTCCTGCTGATCATCTCATTGTTGGACATAAAGAATTTGAGAAGGCAATAAACACTGCTTCATTTTTGGCCAAAAAGGATAATAGGCTAGTGACCATAGGTATTCAACCAACCTTTCCATCTATTGCCTATGGTTATATACAATATGAATCTGATAGTGAAATGGACCACATGAATGCTTACAGCGTAAAAGCATTTGCAGAGAAACCACACTTAGATCTGGCCAAGAGGTTTTTGAAAAGCAAGGATTTCCTATGGAATGGAGGCATCTTCATTTGGAGCATTGCTACCTTCATGAAAAATATCAAAATCCACATGCCCGAATTAAATGATCAAATTAATAAAATCAGTAAACGGATTGATAAGGGTGTTGGTTTTGATGATATCTGGTCCAAAATTACACCAGAATCCATCGATTACGGGCTAATGGAAAAAGCAGGGGACATTTATGTTGTCAAAGCCAAGTTTGAATGGAGTGACCTAGGTTCATGGAATATTATTCATGATATCAGTCCAAAGAATAAAGATGGGAATACAATTCGCGGAGATGCCCTTATACTCGAAGGGAAAAATAATTTTGTACAATCTAATGGGCAGTTTATTGCTCTGCTTGGTCTAGATAATGTTGTAGTTATCACAACGGATGATGCTACACTTGTTGTTGCTAAGGATCGAGTTGAAGAAGTAAAAAATGTGGTAAAATATCTGCAGGATGATAAGAAAGAAAATCTGTTATAAAAATGTCTTCAAGACCTGAAGAACTAATCGTTATGTTTGAAGAATTGGCAGACCGGCTTAACATCAAACTCGTACAAGATAAAGGTGATTTTGCTGGCGGATCATGTTTGATAAGAGAAGAAAATTTTATTGTGGTCAATAAACGAAAACCACTGGAACAGCGCTTAAAAGTACTGGCAAGGGAATTTGGTAAAATAAATCTGGCAGATGTGTATTTAGTCCCCGCATTACGATCATATATCGAGGGTTCCTAAAGCGAATAGATCAATATTAATAATTCGTGAAATCACTTGATTTGTAAAGTGAGTTAAATTACAATTCTTATCCATTTTTAGAACATTAATCCGAGGAAACAATGAGGAAATTTACATCAGGAGATATACGAAATTTTGCTGTTGTAGGACATGGTGCAGTTGGAAAAACAATACTTTGTGAAGCAATGCTTGCCTGCGTCGGGGAGATCAACCGTATGGGATCAATTGAGGCCCAAAATACTATATCAGATTATCACCATGATGAACACGAACGACAAATATCAATTCACTCATCACTGCTGCATCTGGAGTGGATGGATAAGAAGTTCAACATTATTGATACACCTGGCTATTTAGACTTCATCGGTGAAGCAATTAGTTCCCTTGCTGTGGTAGATATGGCTGTCGTTTTACTGCATGCCGTGAATGGTGTTGAAGTAGGCTCAGAACAAGTGTGGTCATATGCTACAAAAAATAATATTCCTAAGGTTTTGGTCATTAATGGTTTGGATCGGGAACACTCAAAATTTGATGAAATTGTCCAGCAGACAAAAGATCATTTTGGGAAAAATGTATTTCCGATGCAGTTGCCTGTAAATGCAGGTCCTGGATTCAATCAGATAGTAGATGTATTACGAAGTGAACTAATAACCTACCAAAGGGATGGCAGTGGGAAATACTCGGAATCTGAATTGCCAGAAGAATGGCAGAGTCGTGTAGAGGAACTGCATCAAGAATTAATCGAATATGTAGCTGAATCGGATGACACTCTTCTGGAGAAGTTTTTTGACCAAGGAAATCTATCGGAAGAAGAAATGCGCAGCGGAATTCACCATGCTATTCAGAACCAAAGTTTCATACCATTATTTTGCACCTCTGCTACTGTCAATGTAGGTGTCACTAGATTGATGGAATTCATATCTAAATACGGTTCTTCACCAGTTGATCGTGGGACTGTAGTTGCGAAAGAATCTAATTCCGATGAAGAAGTATCGGTCGCTTTAGATGGTAAAGAACCAGTAGTATATGTCTTTAAAACCATCAGTGAAGCGCACGTCGGTGATTTATCTTTTTTCCGTGTTTATTCTGGCAGTGTTTACGCTGGAATGGATATACTGAATACATCCAGGGGTAAATCGGAACGTTTTGGCCAGATGTTCTTGCTAAACGGCAAAAATCGTTTAAGTGTTAATAACTTGAATGCTGGTGATATTGGAGCCGTTGTAAAATTAAAAGACACGCATACTGGCAATACACTTTCATCACAGAAATTTCGAGTGGTAATGGATGGTGTAGCATTGCCAAAGTCGAATATTCATATGGGCATTATCCCGAAGGCTAAAGGTGATGAAGAAAAATTAGCTGTTGGTCTCTCAACCTTACACGAAGAAGATCCTACTTTTGTTTATCACGTTGATCCAGAATTGCATCAAACTGTTATATCTGGTCAAGGTGAATTGCATTTGCAAGTTTCCGTCCAGCGGCTGCAACGCCGGTTTCACCTTGCGGTAAATACATTTAAGCCGCGCATTCCTTTTAGAGAAACAATCAGAAGAAAGGGTGAATCAAAATATCGACATAAGAAACAATCTGGAGGTGCAGGGCAATTTGCAGAAGTTTGGATGCGGATTGAACCCAAAGCGCGGGGTGAAGGGGTAGAATTCATTTCATCCCTTGTCGGACAGAACGTGGACCGCGGATTTGTTCTTTCTGTGGAAAAAGGTGTACAAGCTGCTTGCGTTGATGGTATTCTAGCTGGTTACCGAGTAGTGGATTTAAAAGTCGAATTTTATGATGGTAAGCAGCATACAGTTGACTCTAAGGACATTGCCTTTCAAATTGCTGGAAAAAGCGCCTTCAAGGAAGCATTCAACAGTGCGCAGCCATGTCTTCTTGAACCAATAATGGATATAGAGATCCGTATACCTGAAAATTTCATGGGTGATGTTATGGGTGATGTATCCAGCCGCAGAGGGAAAATTATGGGTATGGACTCAGAGGGAAGTTTCCAGGTTATAAAAGCTCAGATACCGCAGTCAGAATTATATCATTATTCAACTACAATTCGTTCATTGACTGGTGGACGGGGAATCCATTCTGAAAGCTTTAGTCATTATGAATACCTACCCCAAGAACTGCAGAAGCGATTTATTGCAGAGTCTCAATCCGATAATGATGAATATTAATGATGGATCGTCTCTGGGCACCATGGCGAATGGAATATGTCAGAAGCAGCAAGGAAGATGGCTGTATTTTCTGTACAAAACCAAAAGGTGATGATGACAGAGAATCGTTGATTCTCGTCAAGGGGCATCAATCTTTTGTATTGATGAATCTATACCCCTACAATAATGCCCACCTGATGATAGCTCCCTATGAACATGTGGACACCACAAGCACGCTGGATCAGGAAACGCTAAACGAAATAATGTGGTTCGCAGATGGCGCCATGGCAATCATGAAAGAAAATATTAATGCTGAAGGATTCAATTTTGGTGCCAATATCGGCGTTGCTGGTGGAGCGGGTATTGTAGACCATATTCATTTTCATGTAGTGCCCAGGTGGAACGGAGATACAAACTTTATGCCTGTGATTGGTAAGACGAAAGTACAGTTACAGGGTTTACAGGAAACCTACGATGAGTTGAAACCGCCCTTTGATCTACTAATGAAAAATAGATAATGGAGTATTTTACTCATTCCTGGTTGCCATACATATACCTATATGGTATAGGTGGAATATTCTTTTTTTCTGGTGTTTATATTGTTTGGCGCACTGGTGCAATTGATTTAAATAAACCCCATCATCGTATGTGGATGAAAATTTTCTTTTTGGGCTACGCCTGGTTTATGGCAATTCATGGTTTATTAACGATCTTTGCTTTGCGGTAGACTATGGAAACTTTCCATAATATTGGCACTTCTACAGACTGGATTGTAATGGTCGTTTATTTTTTGACTATTATGCTGTTCGGCACATATTTTGGCCGGTATACAAAGGATACGACTGATTTCTTTTTTGGCGGTCGGCGGTTTAGCTGGTGGCTTATCACTATGTCGATAGTAGCCACAGGTGTGGGCAGTCATAGTTTTGTAAAATATTCAGCCAAAGGGTTTGAACATGGTTTCAGTTCATCTATGACGTACCTGAACGATTGGTTCTTCGTCCCTTTTTTCATGTTTGGCTGGTTACCGATCATTGTCTATTCCAAGGTGCGGTCAATTCCTGAATATTTTGAAAAAAGATTTAATCCATCAGCAAGATTCCTAGCTACTATACTGCTCCTGCTCTATATGATTGGGTATATTGGTATTGGCTTTTTAACGCTGGGTAAAGCCATTATTCCGATGCTGCCAGAGGCATTCCATATTTTTGGAACTGCGCTGGATGTTACACTGATGCGCGCTATTGTTGTGATAGCTGTTATTACGGGTGTTTACATCACCTTTGGGGGCCAAACCGCAGTGATATTCACAGATCTTCTGCAGGGATTTATTCTGATATTTGCAGGTTTTTTGTTATTCGCTATTGGTATCGCATATGTGGGGGGTGGTCAGGTATTTTGGGACCTTTTACCTACTACATGGAAGTTACCCCTCGCGAATTTTAATGAGCCCTCCAGTTTTAATTTTGTCGGGATATTCTGGCAGGATGCTGTGGCAGGATCTGTTGGGTTTCTATTTATGAATCAAGGATTACTGATGAGATTTATGGCCTGCAAAAGTGTGAACGAAGGCCGCAAAGCAGCAGCCATAAATATTTTATTTGTATTACCGTTATCGGCTATTGTGGTAGGAAACGCCGGTTGGTTAGGGAAGGCAATATCTGCTCTGAGTCCCGATATTATAAGTCCCAACACTAGTCCTGACGAAATCTTTGTTGTTGTGGCTAGTATTGTTACAAGTCCTGGTGTATTTGGTTTTGTTATGGCGGCACTTACAGCAGCATTGATGTCTACAGTGGACACACTAATCAATGCCACCGCAGCTATATTTGTAAATGATGTCTATCGTCCATTAATGAAATATTTTCGAAAAAGTCATGGTGACAGAAAAACAAGAGATAAAACTGAACTTTTTGCTGCTAGATTAACATCAATTGCGATCACTGCAGCAGGTGTTTTATCTGTGTTAGCTTTTGTTCAATTTCCAACGGTCTATGAAGCACATGGGTATTTTCATTCAACACTAACACCACCATTGGTTGTGGCGATATTTATGGGTGTGTTCTGGAAGAGATTTTCGTCAGCAGGTGTTATCACTACATTCTTGGGTGGTGTGGTACTTATGATTTTAGGGGCCAGGTATCCAGAGATGTTAATTGCTCCGTTTGATCACGGTATAGAAATGAATCCTAGTTATCCCTATTCTTATATTCGGGCATTATACAATCTGGTTGTATGTGTAGGTGTTGGCCTTTTTGTAACCTACACATCAAGTCTGCAAAACCGGTTTATTACTTGGGTAAGAAATACCAATAATGGACAACCAATTATGTTGCTGATAACTATATCCGCCACAATAGCTTTTTTCCTACTGGTTTTTGGTATAACTACGTTTGAATTATTCTACCCTGTTATTGTTATCATGTTTGTACCATTGATCGTCATCTATTATGGACACTATGATGAAGAATTAGCCACAAATGGTCTTACTGTTTGGTCCATTGCTGCTGCGAAAGCAGCATTTAAAGGTTCAACTCCGAATGAACTAGTAGGAGAAAAAGTAGAAGTACATTTTAAACTACTGGACAATGATATTGATAAAGTATTGTTTTCTAAAAATGATCTTTCGCGAATGATGGCTGAAGTCGGTGATCTTGTGTACCTATCAGATAAACGAAAATGGTTGGGAGGCTTAAAGTCCATCCATTCAGAATACGGTGAACCACATGATGAGGAAGGTATTGTATATATAAACAGGGATCACCTGGATCATGGTCTTTTTGATGAGGGAAGATCTTTAATTGCCGAAAAGGAAATGTAGCAATTTGAACGAAGTTTAAATTAGTCTAAATTTGCCGCGCTTATTTTGATAAATCACCCATTCCGGAGTAGCTCAGTTGGTAGAGCGAGTGGCTGTTAACCACCAGGTCGGGGGTTCGAGTCCCTCCTCCGGAGCATTAAAGCCTTGACAATTCAGGGCTTTAACTTTTTATATATCATATTGTTTAACCAAGGATTTTATATATGATTTATTTTTTAATAAAGGAGTATCAGACTCCATTTTAATACTTGTAGCAGCAGCAGCCCAAGTTGCAGCCTGTTCAGGTGTTAATGACAATCGCATATATACATAACTAGCACCGCATGTATCACCCCGGCCACTGCGGCCAACTATTTTTTTCGATTTGAATGGTTTTTGAATTATTTTATTGTTAGCATATACCAATATACCGTCCTTGTGTGTGATAATAATTTCCTTTGGTCCAAATGATGCAAGAGTTCTTGCACTTGCAATTAAATCAGTTTCTCCTGATAAAAATTGTGCTTCCACAGCATCTGCTTTCAAGTAATATACAATGTTTAATATTTTTTCTTTTTCCTTCCATACACTATTCATAAGTGTACCATCAACATTTTTTTTTCTAATAAACCCTTGAAGATCAATACCTATTAAAGATTTATTATTTCTTAAGCTCAAGATTGTTTCTTGATCAACTTCATCTCTAACAGAAGCATTAATTAAGAATATTTTTGAATCAATATCATCAAATTGATTGGCAGAGAATGATCCTGCTGACTTAGACATAATTAGCGTGCGATTGTCCCAATCATTAGTAGGATAAATTAATTTTATATGTGTTGAATCAGTAGTATATGTTGGGAATACATCTACTCCTAGATTTTCAAGATTTTTTATAACATGTTTATGATTTTTATTTAAACGTGTTATTGCAGCTGTTTTTGCACCTAGCGCAATTGCAGCATGTGCTCCATAATTAAAACCACCACCATCTACTTGTTTGGTTCCAGTAGCGGTGATAATTGTATCATTTGTATAATTACCAATTAGCGTTATATCATATTGCATATTTTCTATCCAAAAAGATTAATATTTGTTAATCCATTATTAAAGTAGGAAGCCACAAGACTAATTCGGGGAAAAAAGTTATCAAAAACAATGTAATTACATTCGCTATTAGAAAAGGAATAGCACCCCGAAAAATCGTATTTATACCAAGTCCTGAAATAATAGCACATACATTTAAACAATTGCCAACTGGCGGTGTACAAGCTCCTACAGCCAATCCGACGACCAATACAACACCAAACAATACCGGTGAAACACCAGCTTCAATTATTCCAGGTAGAAGGACAGGGGTTAAAAGCAAGATCGCCGGGCTAACATCAATAAATGTACCGGCAGCAAGAATTATCAATATAACTAGAAACATCATTATAGTGGGTGGGAGCCCCATAGCAATAACAGAGTTTGCTATGAGTTCAGGAATGTGTTCAAAAGCAAGTATCCAGATAAATACTTTAGAAAATGCTATAATAATCATGATTTTAGCACTCATCATAATGGATGAACGTATTGCATCAATAAACGAACTGACTGTCAGATCTTTGATTATTATAAAGCCGATTATTGCAGCATAAAGAACACCCATGGCAGCGGATTCAGTTGGTGTAGTGATACCTAGGACGACAATACCTATTATAAAAATTGGCATAATAAGGATATATACTGATCTCAAGGTTTCAGAAAAAAAATCCTTAAGTGTAAAATGTTTGTTTTCTTTGGGATAATTTTTCTGCCTAGAAATCCATAAAGTAATAATCAGCTGTAATACACCCACTATAATCCCAGGAATGACACCACCTAAAAACATACGACCCACCGATACCTGAGCAGTAACTGCAAAAAGAACCATGGGAATACTGGGAGGAATAATCATACCCATAGTTGATGATGCGACCGTAAGGCCAGCTGAAAATTTTTCTGGATATCCTCTTTTTTTCATTTCAGGAATAAGAATTGAACCAATAGATGCTGTATCAGATGTAGATGAACCAGAAATGCCTCCAAAAAGCATACTGGACGCAACATTAACTAATCCTAATCCTCCGCGAAAACGACCAACAATAATCAAACAATAATTTATCAAACGCGAAGTAATGCCGCTTTTATTCATTACTTGTCCCATAAAAATAAAAAGTGGTAGTGCAATCAGAGCGTATGAATCCATACCAGCAAAAAGTCGTTGAGGTAAAACCTGTATAAGATCAGGTTGATATAGGAAAAAATACGCTAGAGTTGAAAGGCCCAAGGAATAAGCAATGGGAACACCAAGAATAAGAAATATGGTTAGACTGATTAAAAGTAAAAACAAATTAACTGTTATAATTTTTTATTTTTTATAGAGTCAGATGATAGAGTTGATGCAGAGTAAATATCATTACGAAATACTGATATAAGTGAATTCACACAAAAGATGATTGCAATTCCACAACCTATAGGAATACTAAGTTGTGCAACTGCACGAGGAAGCCCAGTAATAGGCATTGTATACCCCCCAGTAATATCAATCCATTGAAAACAATACCAGAACAATACAGCATTGATTGTAGCAATTAAAGAAAGTTGAATTATTTTCAGTGTTTTAACAAATCTCAAAGGTAGCATATCGGCAAAAACTGTTATAGAAATATGTTCGTTTTTACCTAATGCTATTGCTGCACCGATTGCTGTCGAATATATAAAGAAAATTATAACTATTTCATTCGCACCTGTTATGGATGTATTAAAACAATACCTCAAAACTACAAGCATTACCGTTATTCCGAACACAGCCAACAAACATAATGAGATCAAATCTTCTAGTGTCTGCATAAGTTTAGTGTGGAAATTTTTCATGGTATAATCTTCTTTAGTATGAACCTTGATTATGAATTAATCTATATTACCTAGCTGCTTCTCGAGCTTTGTCAATTTCTTCGAAACTAAAAGATCCTTGATCAACAAAATATTGATAGACGGGTATAACTGCTTTGCGGAAAGGCTCTAATTCATCATCTGTGAGATAATTTACTTCAAGATGTTGAGCAAGTTTTTGAATGAATTCAGATTCCTGTTTACGATTTAATTTATCACTTATTGCAATGGTCTCTCTTGCTACATCGTCAAAGATTTTTTGTAAATCATTAGGTAAACTTTCATACCATTTAAGATTTACCATAAA
>Ga0207966_1000209_pt1 | contig 33275 bp, 9 predicted proteins | sample Knorr_S23_td_NAD_FD_185611 | JGI IMG/M metagenome (GOLD analysis project Ga0207966, IMG submission 185611) | Marine microbial communities from Southern Atlantic Ocean transect - Knorr_S23_td_NADW_ad_2500m_LV_B (SPAdes) (version 2) | ecosystem: Environmental > Aquatic > Marine > Oceanic | place...
GGGATGAACTACGCGACCAAGCACGCTTCAGAAATGTGCAACTGTTTGGGGACATGCCGTTCTTCCTAGCTCACGATTCTGCTGATGTCTGGGCGAACCAGCACCTGTTCCTGCTCGAGGAGAGCGGCGCTCCTGCCGTCGTCGCGGGCGTTCCTCCCGACTACTTCTCGGAGAAGGGGCAGCGCTGGGGGACAGTGCACTACGACTGGGATGCACACCGCGCAGAAGGCTTCGCTTGGTGGAAGAGTCGAATGAAACGCATGTTCGAACTGTTTGACATAGTGCGCATCGACCACTTCCGCGCCATCGATTCCGCATGGGCGATTCCCGCCCATCACCCCACTGCGGAGCATGGCGAATGGGTGGAAGGGCCCGGAGAGGAGTTGCTCGAGGCGATTCTGGAGGCCTCACCCAAAGGAGGACTCGTGGCGGAGGATCTCGGCATCATCCCCGATTCGGTGGTGGAGATGAGGAGGAAACATGGCCTGCCGGGAATGGCCGTGCTGCAGTTCGCCAATGATGATGCTGACAACCCGCACAATCCTGAGAACCACACTGAGGACATGGTGGTCTACACCGGAACCCACGACAATGACACCACTGTGGGGTGGGGGAAGAAGCCGGTCAGGGAGATGATCACCACCGCACTCGAATCACCAGCCGAACTGGCAATCATACCACTCCAAGACGTGATGGGGCTGGGCTCACATGCGCGCATGAACACCCCCGGCACCCAGGAGGGGAATTGGAAATGGCGATTTGAGTTCACCCTCCCATCGGGACGACATACAGACAAGTCTCCGGATTTGGATGACCTGGACAAGGACGACTGGAACTGGTTCGGCGAAGCTGTCAGGCTCAGCGGACGCTCATGAGCGAGAACACCTCGGTCAGATGTGGCGCTGCGCCGGCTGGTCAGTGATGTGCAGGCAGTATGAATATGGCCTCGGGCTTGGAGCGCAGCGTATGGCCGTGGCATACCTGAGTGCCGAGATCGGGCTGTGGTCCGACCTGCACACCTACTCCGGCGGCTTGGGGGTTCTCGCGGGAGACCACGTCAAGTCGGCCGCAGATGCCGGAATCGACCTCGTTGCTGTCTCCCTCTTCTATAGACAAGGATACGGAAGACAACATCTCGATGGCTCTGGAAATCAGTCCGAGACCTATCCCGAGATGGATCCAGCCGAACATCTGTCCGATACCGGAGTCGAGTTGGCACTGCCACTTGACGGCTCCACGCTGCACTCGCGCATCTGGCTCGCGGAGGTCAGGGGGGTTGGTGGACACGTCGTCCCGGTCTATTTCCTAGACACCCGGCACCCAGACAACGCTCCTGAGCACGCCGCGCTAGGGAACCGACTCTACGGTGGAGATGATGCGACTCGCCTGCGACAGGAGTTCCTGCTCGGGGTCGGGGGAATCCGCACGCTCAAGCTGCTCGGGCACTCTCCGATACGGGGAATTCACCTCAACGAAGGGCACTGCACATTCGCCGCTCTGGAGATGCTGGCACAGGGGTGGTCACGTGACGAACTCTCGCGAAGTTGCCTGTTCACCACCCATACTCCAGTCCCTGCGGGACACGACCGCTTCCCTTGGTCCGATGTCGCGTCGGTTCTCGATGGTCTACTCCCTGATGATGCCCGGGCGCTCACAGGCGATGATGAAATCTGCTCTATGAGTCATCTGGGAATAGCCCTGGCCGGACAGGTCAATGCTGTTTCCAACCTCAACGCGTGGGTGGCCTCAGGAATGTTCGAAGGGGTGCACATCGAACCGATCACCAACGGGGTCCACCACCTGACCTGGACCTCACCATCACTGGCTGGAGTATACGACGAACACCTCTCCAACTGGCGCTTCGACCCCACTGTTCTGGCACACGCAGGCAAGATTCCCGACGAGGCGCTGCTCACCGCTCGCTCAGGGGCGCGGGCGGTCCTGCGCGACCTGGTGCATGCCAGCACAGGGGTTGAGTTGGACGAAAGCAGGCTCACCATCGGCTTCGCCCGCCGCTTCGCCACCTACAAGCGCGCCAATCTGGTGTTCAGCGACCTCGAGCGTCTGCGGGCGCTGGGCGCTGGCCGCATCCAGTTCGTGTTCGCGGGCAAAGCGCACCCTCGCGACGAGGGTGGCAAGCAACTGATCCGCGACATCTTCGCCGGCGCAGAGCAGTTGCAAGATGACATTCCGGTCGCCTTCCTCGAGGATTACTCGATGGCGACCGGCCTGGCGATGACCAGCGGTGTGGACATCTGGCTGAACAACCCTGTCCGCCCGATGGAGGCTTCGGGAACCAGCGGCATGAAGGCGGCCCTCAACGGGGTCCCGAACTGTTCGGTCCTCGATGGATGGTGGCCCGAGGCGTGCGAGCATGGCGTCAATGGATGGGCCATCGGCGCAGGAGAGGACGAGCGAGATGACGAGCGGGATGCCAATGCGCTCTACGAGGTTCTCGAGCACGATGTCCTGCCAGCATGGCAGGAAGGGCCGCAGCGCTGGGCCCACCTGATGCGTGCAGCGATCGTCACCAGCGCACGATTCTCAGGCGCGCGCATGCTCAGTGACTACCGCCGCTTCTACGACGACTTCAGCCGCGACGACTGAGCGTCATCAGGGCGAAGGCCAACACCGCAACGATCGCCGCAGCCACCAGAGCCCAGCGGATGACAGACGCATCGATGCCCCCTGACCCTTGGGCATCCCCGGCATCGTCGGCCGGCTCGTCGCCAGTGGTTCCGTTGTCCTGGCCCACTGGATCCGGCTTGACGGTCTGGTTGCTGCTCTGGTTGTCGGTCTGGTTGCCGGTGTCGTTCCCAGGGTCCGGATCCGGGGGGTCTGGGGGGTCTGGGGGGAACGTGCACGAACCGTCATCTTCGGTGGCTTCAGAGTTGAAATTCTCCGCTTCAGGGTCGGTGCATCCCGGTACTGGAGGGGGATATGTGCACGAGCCGTCGTCGTGGGTTGCTGCCGGGTCATGGTTCTCGGCGGCGGAATCCGTGCATCCCCAGACAGGTTCTGGTCCCGAGCCTGTCGGGCGGAAGCCGGCGATGATCGGCGCCATCTGGATTATGATCGGCAGGTTGTCAGAAGTGGAGTTGCCCAATGATGTCTCATCGATGAAGGTGCATGTCTGCATGCTTCCCGAGCTGGTGCTGCAAGGAACATTTCCGTGGACGGTGACATCCTTGTCTGAGAATTGGCGCACATACATCGTATTTCCAAGTCCAAGCGAGTCGCGGCTGGTCATGATGGTCCGGTACTCGCGCAACTGCGCATCACCTCCGTCGAGCGAGATGTATGTGGCACCCTGCATTCCGATCTCGTGTCTGCCACCGAACAGGTGTCCGATCTCATGGGAGACGATGCGCGGATTCATTCCAGCGAAGTTCAACTGGATGTAAGCCTCGCCTTCCGTGGCTGGAATCACAGCCGCTCCGCTGGAACCCGGACCGCCGTCGCCGCTCTGGCGCCAGTAGATGACGATGTCCGCCTCGGCATCGGAGCGCAGTGCCTCGATCTCCTCGAGGTAGGGCTCGTGCCAACTGAGACCCAGGCCGCTGTTCATCATCACTGACGACAATTTGTCCTTCCAGTCATCATCGATATGAGAGAAGTCGATCTGCTCGTGTCCTGAGACATTGAATACCGCCGGAATCCCACTGTCCGCGTAGACCCCTGACACCACTTCGAAGTGGGCGTCGAGGAATCCACCCATGGTTGTCTCACCGAACATCATGTCCTGCGAGATGGGCCACTCCAGCTGGTCGGCCGCCGGCTGTGGATAGATGACCAGGATGTCGACCAAATAGGGGTCATCGGGTGACGGTGGTTCGGTCTGGTCGTCACTCACCGACGAGAAGATGGTGACGCCGTTGGCCTCCATGCTGACTGTGGCGGCTCCGTTGGCGTCCACGGACATGCTCCTGTTCGCCACAAGGTCGTTGTCGGGACTGCTCCAATCTCCTGATACCCCGGAGAGATCGAATCCGACCTGCGTGGCCGGTCCACGGTTGAGGATGACCACGGCGGCATCGTCGGCGGTCTGCATGGCGTAGGCGAGCGTGTCGCTCGAGTTGTGCAGCGAAGTGTAGGTGCCGCGGCGCAGCGGCTCCTGTTGCGCTCGGATCGAACCCAGCAGCGAGATGTCCTCATGCAGAGCGGCCTCTCGCTCGTTCCATCCGCTGGAATCCCTCAGCATGTGGCGATTGTCCGGGTCGGCTCCGCCGTACTCCCCGTACTCGTCGCCCATGTAGACCATCGGGGCTCCGGGAGTGGAGAGCAGCCAAGCGAACGCCTGCAGCGACGCAGTGTAGGGGTCGTCCGTGCCAGGCTGACCCGGAAGGCCGTCCTCGACCCACTTGTTCCCCTCGTCCGCCGTTCCGGGGTCTGCCCGCGACATGAAGCGTGAGGAGTCGTGGCTGCCGACGAACGGCACCATCGTCGCTCCGTCGACATACTGGTCCTGACTGCGGGCGGTCCAGTAGTCGAGATGCTGGTAGTCCATCGCTCCGGAGGTGAACACGTTGTCCACGACTGCGTGATAGAGCACGAAGTCAGCCTGTCCGTCAAGGCCATGCCCCTCCATGTAGCGGTTGATCATGTCGTACTCACCCTGATTGGCGGCCAGGTCGTGACCAGTCCAGCCCATCGCCGTCTCGCCCTTCAGATAGTAATCCACACCACCGGTCTCGAAGCGCTCCTCGACACGTGTGGCGAAGTTGTAGACAGCGAGGTCGTCAACGTGCTTGACGGCGTCGATACGCGCGCCATCGAGGTCGAACCGTTCCAGCCACCAGAGACCGTCAGCGATCATCTGCTCCGAAGCGTCGCGGTTCTTCCAATCGAGGTCCGGCATGTAGCTGCGGAACCGGCAGTCGAGCCGATGCTCGGTCCAGTCGCAGTCCTCGGATCCGCACAGGCAGCCCTGAGTGAACCAGTCCGGATGGTCGCTGTAGTAGGGGTGATCCTCATGGACGTGGTTGACCACATAGTCCACCATCACCCGAATCCCATGAGAGTGCGCCGCTGACACAAGCGCCTCCAACTCGGCATCCGTTCCGAGCCGCGAATCCACCGCCCGCGGCTCCACCGGCCAGTAGCCGTGGTAGGCCGACACCCGATGCTGCCCGTCGCCGGCGAGTTCGGTGCCGTTGGCGGCGGAGTTGAACGGCGTCAGCCAGAGCGCGTTCACGCCCAGGTCGTCGAAGTAACCCGACTGGATCATCTGGGTGACGCCAGCGAAGTCCCCACCTTGCCAGTCAGCCCCTTGGGATGCGTTGGTGCTGGCTGGGTCATTGGAGGAGTCCCCATTGACGAAGCGGTCTGTCATCAGCATGTAGATGAGCGCATCTTCCCAGATGAAATCGGACTGATCACCGATCCAGAATGGCACCAGCAACTCTTCTGATATCCCTCCATCCTCATCGGTGGCGGTGGCGCGCAGCGTGTATTTTCCAGGCGAGAGCGAGTCGAGGAAGAAGGTCATCGACCAATCGTCTGGATTCCAGATTCCATTGACGGTGGATTCGATGAAGTCATGCGTCAGCGTGGAGGTGAACGTATCCGGAGGAGAACCGCGGTCTCCCGCCCAGAACAGGATCCGTCCTGTGAATCCGTCGTCGTAGGAGGAAGAGGCGAGGGTCAGCGCCGGGTTGCCCGTGTCATCGATGCGCACGATGGAGTTCTCGAACGCTCCACAGAAGCCACGGTAGGGGTTGTTGGCATCGAAGCGGTAGTCGTTCTGTCCGATAACGAACTTGTAGCAGTACATCCCCGGTTGCAGGCTCAGACTGGCTGACCATACATCGGTGTTCGCATCGAAGGTCAGGTCGGTATGTGTGTCCCAATCCCATTCACCGATCAGGCTCACGTTCGAAGGATGTCCATCGTACACAGGGTCTCGTTGCCATGTGAAGGTGGTCTGTGATTCCCTGATGCGCACCGCAGGAGGAAGCTCCACGGTCACGGTTCCAGTCATCTGGGGATGCAATGAGCATTCGTATGCGTATGCGCCAGGGGTGGTGAATGTGAAGGTGAACAGCCTAGCTGGGGGCATGATATCCGAATCGAACGACTCCGGGCCGCTGGTGCTGGTGACCGTGTGGCTGTTCGAGTCCAGATTGGTCCAGGTAACGCTGTCCCCGATGAACACCGTGATGTCCTGTGGGTCATAGGCGAAGTTCTGGATGTCCACCGCGTGGGTCGCCTCCCTGCCCTCACCTGCATGGACAGCCATCGCAGGCAGCAAGGAGAACAGCATCAGCGCGGCGAGCAGCAGCGGCTTCCAGCGTCCCAAGGTGTCACCTCTCCTCGAACAGTTTCGCTGCTGTATCAACGATTTCGTCGATATGCTTGCACAAAAATCCCTTGACGAAGTCGTTCGCCGGCTGGTTGTACGCCGTCAGCGGCGGAGCGTGCTGCTGCAACACACCGTCGTTCATGATGGCGATCCGGTCGGCCAGAGTCATCGCCTCGATCTGGTCGTGCGTGACGTACACGGTCGTCGTCCCCAATTCGTCGTGCAGACGGCGAATCTCAGTGCGCATCTGGTTACGCAGTTCAGCATCGAGATTGGAAAGCGGCTCGTCCATCAGCAGCACCTTCGGACGGCGCACCAAGGCGCGACCCAGCGCTACGCGCTGGCGCTGGCCGCCAGAGAGTTCCTTCGGCTTCTTCGCCAGGTGTTCGGAGAGCCCCAGCAACTCGGCTGCCTCGGTGACACGGATGGCGATCTCGGAATCGGAGAGCCGCGCCTCCCCCTTCTGCATCCTGAGGCCGAACGAGAGATTGTCACTGACCGTCATGTGCGGGTAGAGCGCGTAGCTCTGGAAGACCATACCCACATCGCGAGCGCCGGGGGGCAGGTCGTTCACCACGTTGCCATCGATGAGGATCTTCCCTTCGGTCACATCCTCGAGTCCTGCCAACATGCGCAGGCTGGTCGACTTGCCACACCCGCTGGGCCCCACGAGCACCAGGAATTCGCCATCGTTGACGGTCAGATCCAGGTCGATGACCGCCTCCGTTCCGTCCTCGTAGCGTTTCGTCACCCCTTCGAACCTCACTTCCACCATTCGCTCACCCCTTGACGCCTCCCGCTGAGAGTCCTTCGACAAGGAACCTCTGGAACAGTATGAACAGAATCACCACTGGAATGCTCACGAGCAAGGAGGCGGCGGCGAAGTCACCCCAGGACTGGCTGGTGGCGGAGATCATCGAAGATAGACCGACCGGAAGGGTGTACATGTCGTTGGAGGTGTTGAAGGTGAGCGCCAGCAGGAACTCGTTCCACGCCGCCAGGAACGAGAACAGCGCTGTGACCGCCACCGCCGGCAAGGAGAGTGGCAGGACGATCCTGCGGAAGACCTGTGGTTGCGTGCAACCGTCGAGCAGTGCCGCTTCCTCGAGTTCGCGGGGAATCGTGTCGAAGAATCCCTTGAGCATCCACACGCACAGGGGCAGAGCGGTTACGGAGTAGGCGAGGATCAGCCCGAGCGACGAATTGAGCAGACCGAGGGACTTCATCACCAGGAAGTAGGGCACGAGGATGATGATTCCCGGGAACATCTGCACCAGCAGGAAGGAGAACATCGCAGGTTCACGCCCCCTGAACCTGAAGCGGCTGAAGGCATAACCGGCGGGAACCGCCAACGCCAGCCCGAGCATCGTCGTGCCGATGCTGACCACAAGTGAATTTCGCAGCCATATCCAGAACGATTCTCCGCTCAGGACCTTCGAGAAGTGGGCTCCGGTGAAGGCGTCGAACACCTCTCCTCCGAGGGCATTTCCCGGCGAGATGGCGGTGTCGAGGATCCAGATGACCGGAATCAGCACCACCGCAACTGCGTGAAGCAGGACGATGTGCACGCCGGCGGCTGAAAGCCGCGGTCCGAGGGAGCGGTTGCGAGCGAGACCGCGCTCGGCTCCCTCGACGGTCATGTCACCTCTGACCCAGGCGGATACATGCGGCGCCGAGAGCCACCAGATGGCCGCGGCAGCAGGCAGCATCAGCCACGCCCTCGCCCACACGTCGAACAGGACGAAGTCGGACATGGCCAATCTCAGCAACCCGGATGCCATGGCGAACCCGGCGACGACGATGGCGAAGTCCCGCCGGGCGCCCTCCCCCTCAGCAGGCAGCATCATCAGCAGGATGCCGAGGATGCAGACGTCGAGCCAGGAGAGCAACATCCCGTCACTGCTGCGCAGCCACTCCACCGGGATGATCGCCAGATTGACGCAGATGGCGAAGGTGAGCCATACGCGCAGCGTCGAGAGTTCCACCGGGCGGTAATGCCGCTTGGCCAGGTCCGAACTCACACGACCGCCTCCGTTGCATTGGTCCGCTTCAGGTAGACCCAGGAGAATGCGACGAGCATCGCGAAGATGACCACCGACCACGCCGCGGCAACGCCGTAGGCGCCATCACGGAATGCCACGTCGTAGACGTAGGTGATGAGGATGTCAGTGGAGCCGGGTTCACCGAACCACAGGTCAGGACCGCCGCCGGTCATCAGGTAGATCACGTTGAACATGTTGAATGTCCAGATGAACCCGAGCAGCGACAGCGGAACCAACGCAGGCTTGAGGTTGGGCAGGGTCAGGTGCCTGAAGCAGTCCCACGGGCTCACACCATCCAATTCCGCCGCCTCGTACATGTCACCCGGCAAGGCCTGCAGCGCACCTGAGAGTGACATCATCATGAATGGTATTCCCAGCCAGATGTTGACCATGATGACCAGCGCCTTGGCTCCGGTCGGGTCATTGAGCAGGTTCAGGTCGGTCCCGAGCAGGTCGTTCACCAGTCCAGCAGGTTCCAGCATCCCCCGCCAGACGAGCACGGAGATGTAGGATGGAATGGCCCACGGAAGCAGCAGCACCGTTCGGTAGGCGGTACGGCCGCGGATGTGCTTGCTGTTCAGCATGATGGCGAGCAGCAGCCCGAATCCGACGTGCGCGGCGACGTTGACGACCGTCCATACCAGCGTGAACAAGGTCACCCTGAGGAACCCTGATGCGGTGAACACCTGCACGAAATTTGCCAGACCGACCCACGCCTGCTCACCCAGATGTGTCTGGTCAGCGTCGGTGAACGAGAGCCAGATGCCGTAGAACACGGGATAGAAGGTCAGGATCGCCAAGGCGAGCAGCGCCGGTGCGACGTAGAGGTGGGCCAGACGAGAGCTGGTCCTGCCGGCGCGTGCGTCCTGCCAGCGCAGGAATGACAGCAGGGCGACCAGCGAGACGGCGATCGCTCCGATGGCGAACAGGATGGGAGAGGTGTCCGGCGCAGGTGGAAGGACGTCCTCCACCTCTGTGGAGGCCGATAACTCGTGCAACAGGGCCCAATCACCCCCCCCTGACGACGCATATACCTCGATCTCGTGCATCTTGCCGGGCACCATCCCGGTGAGGTTGCAGGTCAACGAGGCGTCGGCGGCCCAGCAATCAGCGCTGTCCGGGTGCAACGAATGGTTCTCACCATCCACTACGAGCAGGTAGGATTCGGCCATCGGGTCCGAATCAACCGTGATCGTGATGCTGCGATATCCCGGGACAGGTGGGAAGGGGTCGGCCACCTCGGTTCCAGCCAGCATCGAGATGAGTTCGATGTTGGCGGCGGCCAGCGCCTCTTCGGCGGTGGCGACCCCGGTGTAGACCTGGTTGAATGCCGTTCCCATGGGAGAGTAGACGAAGGACATCCCTTGGGTCGATGGTGCTGGGGTGCCCTCGCGGGCTTGGGAGAGGAATCCCGAGATGACAGGATCGGTCGTGAGTTCCTCATCATCGTAGAGTTCGAGCGCGGTCGGCATCGTGTAGGTGTCGAGCGCGAAGTCGCGCTGGACTCCAGCAGAAGACAGCCACAGAGCGAGGTCGACCGCCGCGACCTTCTCGCTGCTCTGCTTGGTCACGGACCACCCCTTGAAAGTGACCAGTGGCGAGGCGCGCAGCCCGCTCTCGCTCATCACCGGCAGGAGCGCCTGTCCGACTTCGATCCTGCTCGCCTCATACATCGCCCAGTTCCACGGACCATCGACCACCATCGCCGCCTTCGACGAGATGAACTGCGTCTTCATCGACTCTATTCCCGTACCAGTGGCCACCACTCCATGCTCCTTCTCCAAGGCGATCATCCAGTCCATCGCTTCTGCTGAACCGTTCGAGTCGAGGGTGGGATTCCCCTGCACGTCAAACAGATGACCGCCGAATCCCTCCTGGAACGGGAACCACCAGTAGGTCTCCTTCACCGGCATGGCGAGCCCTTGGACATCGCCATAGGTCAGGTTCTCCGCCGCGGAGAGGAGATCGGCGCTGGTCCAGTTCTCATCAGGATGGTCGATTCCTTGCGCATCGAACAGCGCCTTGTTGTAGATGAGCGAGAGGCAGTCCTGGCTCGCCGGAACGCCCAGCAGGGCATCTCCGTAGTGCATCGCTGAGAGTGCCCGCGGGTCGAACTGGGCTCGTTCAAGCGGAGTCAGGTGGGGGCGCAGGTCCTCCAGCAACGGATAGCCATCGACGCGCACCTCGCCGATCTTGCCGAGCTGGTCGTTGGAGAGGCGCACCAGATCCGGTGCTTCACCGCCCTGCGCCGCGGTCATGAACACCTGATCTGCGTTCTCGAACGGAACCCACGTCGCTTCGACCGTGATCGACGGATTGGCCGCTTCGAAATCAGCGACTGCTGCGAGGAAGGTCACCTCCTCCTTGCTGTCAGCGTTGAATGTGTACCACACCTCGAGCGTCTTCGGGCCTTCATCGCCATCAGCGACAACGGATTCAGGGCCGGCGTCATCCCCACCTATGCATCCTGCTGACAGCAGGCTCAGAAGCAGCAGAATCGTCACTGACGCCCTCGACTTCACGAAAAGACGCTGGCTTGCGGGGTTATTGGCGTTCCTCATTCATCGCCTACGGCGATGAATGATTCCCCAGGAAACAGGTGAGGCCAGATATCTCGCAGGTCGTCTGAATCGACCACCGGAACACCAGCGTCAGTGAACGCATCATGAGCATCAGAGCGCCTCGGGTTGAAACCGATGAACTGGGACCCGGGGATGTGCATCGAGAGGTCCATGCTGCTGTCGCCGACCGAGACCAGTTCACTAGGTTCCAGTTTCCGTATACGAGCCAGTTTGTGGATCAACGTTCCCTTGTCGTGCGCGGGGACCGTCACCACTCCTTCATCGAGGAGATAGCCATCATCGTCGTACTGGAAACCGTTAGCCGCCCAATCATCCACCCCGAGCAACTTCGCGATGGAGCCGATCATCAGGTCGACCCCCGCTGATACGATCACCGACGCCACGCCTCGTTCGCGCAACGCCTCCACCACCTGCCGCGCACCGGACATCAGTTTCACGCCTGAGTAGCAGCGGAGCAGCTCATCGCGGTGAATCTGCGGCTGGACCGATTTCCACTGCCTGATATCGTCGGACATGAACTCGGCGTCGCTGATCTCGCCGGCGATGAAACGGGATAGCATGTCGGTGTCACCTGTGCCGAAGTGCTCGTGGATGAGCACCCACGAAGAGATGGTATCGGCGAGTACGCCATCGCAATCGAAGCAGACCACCTTGAGCGTCACTTGACCACCGAGGATGCGAGTCTGTTCCCGTTCATATCCGAATCGCCCCTACAAAGACGCCAGATATCCACCCCCTGCTCGAACGCTGGCGCAGGGAAGCGGTGTGTCGGACCACCCCGGGGCAACGCCCCAGGGTGGCCCTGCGTTCCAGCACGCCCCGAAGGGCGGGCCTTCAATTCAGACCGTAGTCCGCTCAGCGGATGCTGTTCGGGGTGGCGTCGTACTGCTTCAGCACGTACGCTGCCCCTCTCGGCACCTTGTACTGGACGTGGATCTCCAGGTTCTGGATCAGTCCATCGTTGTCGTTCATGCGGATGTAGATTCGGTCACCCTCGTTGAACGTGGTGATGCACGGTCCGGAGGCACAGTCGAGGTCGTCGAAGAAGGTGATCATGTTCGGGCTGTTCGAGGGCACCCGTCCATAGACCATCTCGCTGTCCCCACCGGGGTAGGGAGCCATCTGGGTCTGGTAGAACTGCTGACCGCTCGCGTTGGTCCACTGCACCGAGACGACGATCGCCTGTGTGGCGAGCGGCGTGGCGGCATAGGTCGCCTTGATCATCCAGAACCAGTTCGCCTGGTCCGCATCGGCGGTGTTCGCCTCAGCCTGGAAGGTCATCCGGGGGACACCCTTGACGTTGGTGTCCGCCAGCGAACCGGCCCAGACGTAGATCACACCTGCCAACACGACGGTGATCGCCACCAGCAGAATCGTTGCGATGACTGGGCTGACTGCCTCTTCGTCATCGAACAAGTTCTCCTCTTCGAACTCCTCGTCATCCTCGCGGCGGCGGCTGTTGAGCAGCAGCATGCCGACGAAGGCACCGACTAGGCTGACAGCCATCATTGTCGGTGCGAACGAGGTCACGCTCGCAGCTGCCCGCACCTCTACGATGAAGGGCAGGTTGCTACCGGTGTCCGTGGTCGTCAGGTTGTTGTTGTCCCAGTTCAGCTCCTCTAGCGCCGGTCGGCGGATGTTCGATGTCACGTACTGGCCTGTGAACGGATTCACAGTGAGCACATCGGCGAACACCTTGACCTCTGACGAGGTGCGGTTCAGCGTGACCCAGCCCTGTACTTCGGTCGAGCCACCCCACGCGGGCAGTGCCTGATCGCCGCTGCCGGGGCCATTGTCACCCAGGCGCACGCTGCTCTGGCGGACGTTGTCGACTGCGAACCAGACGCGGACGTCATGCTCGTAGTTGTACGGTGGTTCATCACCATCGTACTCCAGTCCCACCGTCACCGGCATCGTGGTTCCCGAAAGCACACCGTAGACGTTGTGGAAGTCGAACGGGTTCCAGCGGTCGGTGTCGAAGTGGTAGTCCGGTCGGGTCTCCTCGATGTTGTGCACACGGATGTACAGGTACTCGTAGTCGCTCTTCGGCTGGTACACACCGGTGGACGACTGGGTGTAGTCATACTGCGGTGGTGGTGTTGCCGTGTCGTTCATCCACAGTTTGATGATGCAGTAGACACCGCTCGTGGGCATCTTCTGATGGATGCCGTTGTCCGGGATGCCGTCGTTGTCGGCGTCCTGTAGCATGTCCCACTCTGAGCTGTCAGCGTCGGTCGTCGCATCATCGATGAGGTCGATCGTCAGCGTGTCTGCGCTGTTGTCGATGCTCAGGCTGAAGTAGTGGTCGTAGTTGCACGTGGTCGCCTTCTCTGCATCCCAGGTCAACTGAGCGATGGTGTGGTCGTTGTCAGACATCATCGCGGCAAGGTCGATCGTCAGGTTGTCCCTGTTCTCATCGTCCTCCATGACCATCCAGTACCACGCGTTTGCCGTGGCTGTGGTGCTGGTCATGGTACTGCCATTGGCCACCGTGACCGTCCTTCCGAGCGAGGCGTTCCATGTCAGGATGACTGGAGCGTCGTTCACCGGGTTGAGGGTGAACGGCACAGAGACCGTGTCCGCGTCGGCGTTGACGCTGGCACCGTCTGTCAGGTCGAGCACGATGTCGCACGTGCCACCAGCCTCGTTGTCCTCGTTCAGGTCGATCTCAAGGGTGTTCATGATGACGCTCACCGTGAACGGCACACAGTCGACCGGGTCGGTCACTGCCGACCAGGTGAACCTCTGCGGCGCAGTCTCGCTGTTGTTCTGCTTCGAAGCGTCCTGCTCCCAGGCGTCGTCCTTGACGAACTGGTCGCCGTTCGAGTTGCCGAGGTTCTTGCGAATCACGTCCCACGTGAGTTCGATGCCCGTATTGGGGTCACGTCGCTGAGGCTCGTCGTAGACGTTGATGACGTTGTTCACCGTGTCCTCGAAGAAGACCGGCACGCCGTCAGTGCGGTCGTGATTCCAGATGGTCGGCTTGTCGTTGACGTTCTGGATGCTCACCAGAATCGACTGTGTCCGCGATAGACCGTGGCCGTCCTCGACGGTCAGCAGCAGACGCAGGTTGCCGAACAGTTCCGGGTTGGTCGTGATGACCAGATCCTGTCCAATCAACGCGTAGGTGAACGCTGCTGACTGGTTACTCGGAGTGCTCGGGTCGTTCTGCACGGTCCACGTCAGCGCCGACGAGGCTTCCTGATAGTCATGCGCCTTGTCGGTCAGCGAGATCGTGTGTGCTCCCGTGTCCTCATCGTATTCGACGTCGTCGAGGTTCTGGATGATCGGCTTGGCGCGCAGGATGTCGATCGAGATCGCCTGATTCTGCGTCATCTGGAGGCCGTAGTAGTTACCCCAGTCCCAGTAGACGCGCTCGGCGTCCTTCACCTTCGCCATCACCTGATAGCTGCGGTCGGGTGTCGACATTATGCTGCCACCGAAGTTGAACCATGTGCGACGAATCAGCAGGAAGTCATCGAGCTGGCCGTCTGACAGGTCGCCGTTGTTGGCGTCGGTGTTCAGCGTGCCATAGTCGTAGAATTGCTGCGCGCAGTGGCAGGTCAGGTTGACCTGCTGCAGTGGGAAGATGCCCACCAGCAGTCCGGGTGCGGTCGTGTAGATCGGGTCCGCATGCAGCAGAGCGAGCCAGCGGATCATTCCCTGCGGGCTGCCGAGGCAGGTCCATGGGATTGAGAACTCGCTGTCCGCGTTGAACGCCGTCAGGCCGGGGATTCCCCAGCCGACGTAGAACCGGACGCCGGCGCACTGGGACAAGGTGGTGATGTCAGTCCATTGATTGCCGGTCGTCAGTTGCTTGATTCCCCAGTCGCCTGTGTCCTCAGCGAACAGTAGGTAGTCCGCCAGGAACGGCAGCGAGTGCGTCCCGAGCGCTGGTTGCGTCTGGGTCGGAGACCACATCCAGCTGCTGTCAGAAGTCGTGCTCCCTCCCGGTCGTGTGTCGAGGTAGATCATCCCGTCGAGCAGGGTGAATGTCGCGCCCCTGAGATTCAGGTAGAGGTTATCGGTGTCCCAGGTGATGCTCAACGAAGCAGTCTGGGTGAAGGCCAGCACACCGGGCATCGCATCGTCTGCGTCGTTCTCGGTGTATGCGCCTTCCCAGTCGGCCAGCGATCCATCGATGGTGATGGTGTTGCCACGCATCGACGGGCTGGTGTACTCAGATCGCGAGAAGTCAGTGAAGGTCCCTTGCGCCTGCGACTTGACCATCACTCCGACGTTGGTGGCCGGATTACCCATGTGCGTCACTGTCAGGTCGAGCAGGTTGCCCTCATGGATCAGCGACGTGGAGGTCATCGCCAGCTTCGACGAGGTCAGCGTGTTGCCCACGCTGGTGACTACGCTGTACGCGCCCGCGTCGATCTGGGTCGTGGTGTCGTCCCAGCTCATGTTCTCAATCGAGCCTTGCGCTCCGTAGATGGTCTTCAGCGTCGTGCTGGAGGTGCTCGTGCCGCCGTTCCAGCGGAAGTCTCCGTGGCCGGTGGTAAGCAATCCAATCGCACCCGAGGTGCTCAGGTCAGTTATGTCCAGCGTGTGACGAGTGGTCGAGCTCAGCGAGCTCAGGCCGACGCCGTAGGCACTGTTCACATTGATGGTGGCACCGTCAACCACGACGTTCGTGTTGACTGCATCAACGCCGACGAAGTCGGCGCTGATGATCGCGTTGCCCATCATCGTCAGGTATCCTCCATCCATGTTGACGCCGTTTGCGAAGCCGCTGATCGCCGTCCCGTTGAAGGTGAACTTCTCGTTGCCGTCCAGCGCATCGACACCGGTCGTGCGCAGGTTGGTGCTGGTTCCGGTCGAGTTGACCACGGTGATCGTCCCGGTCATCTGGGCGTGGTTGTTGCAGTGGTAGTCGTAGGTGCCTGCAGACGAGAAGGTGTAGACGAAGGTGCTACCCAGGTTCATGTCGCCACTGTCCCATAGGCCAGTGTCAGAGGTGGTCGTGTGGATGTATGGTGTTCCCGCGTAGTACTGCACTGCACGCCATCGGATCGAGTCACCTGTGTTGAGGGTCACGGTCTGCGGAGTGTAGTAATCCGCCATGATGTCGACCGTGCGCACGCCTGCAGCCGACCCGCCCGTGGCGGTGAAGCTGCTGCCAGTGTCCTCTATGTTGCATCCCTCAGAGACGAGCGCGTTGGCGGTCGTTGTCACATCGTTGCCATTCATGTAGATGGTGCGCAGACCGCAGTTCTCGAGCACGATGCCGAGCGCCGTCGGATTGAGGCGCCCGCCGGTGGCTGAGATGGTGTTGCCGTCGATGGCGATATCGCGGCCGGACAGAACGCCGTAGACGTTGATGCCGCCGTCGGCGTCGAGCAGGGTGTTGTCGCTGACGCTTCCCCAGCCGTTACGCAGGTAGATGCCAGCGTTGCCGGAGTTGCCGATGCCACGGATGGTGTTGCCGTCGATGTTGTACTCGGTGCCCACGCCAGCGCCTTGGCCGCGCAGGTAGATCGGGTTGTCAGCCGAGATGTCGTTGTTGGTGATGTCAAGGCTTGGACACGTCTGGTCCTGGGTGTAAGCGCCGTACTGCAGACGCAGGCTCCCGAAGACGACGTTGTTGTCGATCGTGTGGTCCTCGCAGTTGGCGTTGAGATACAGCCAGAAGGCGAGGTAGGTGCTGTCCTCGAGCACGTTGTTCGTCCACACGGCGCCGTCCGTGCCGTTGCCATTGTAAGTGGGGGAGTAGGCGTAGAAGTTCGAGTAGACCATGAGCCCGACGGTGCATCCCCACAGGACGTTGTTGTCAACGAGGTAGTTCGAGATGCCGTCATCGCCGATGTAGTTGCCAGCGCTGGAGATGCATATCTCCTCCTGGTAGACACCTGGCGGGTCCTCATGCGCCCAGTAGTGGACCATGGTGGTGTTGGTCACCCTGATCACCGGTTCTTCCACGTAGAAGCTGGCTCCGCTGCCGATCGAACCGACGTTGATCAACACGCTGTTGTTGACGTAGAAGTTGCCGTAGTTGTAACCACCGTAGTAACCGATGTTGAACAACTCCGTGCCCATGGCGCCGACGGCCGTCCATTGGACATCGTCGAAGTAGGCGTCGGCACCCTGCGGGTAGCCTGCATACATGTCGGCCCAACTGTTCGCGTAGAATCCTGTCGTGAATATCGTGGATCCGTTGAACGAGGTGTCCGCGGTGCTGAGGTACGTCCATGGCGAGTCGAGCAGGATGTTCTTGTTCTGCATGTTCGCCGGGAGCGCGTTGTAGTAGCCGTACTCGGTTATCGTTCCACCCTGGCCGTTGGACTTGACCCGCGATCCTCCCGTTGCAAGCCCGACACAGTCTTGCAGCACGTTGTAGGTCGCCGAAGCGAAGCTGTAGCAGACGCGGGCGTCGAAGGTGTTGGTCAACGCCACCGTTTCCTGGTTGCCCGGGGAATCGGTCAGAGTCAGGGCATGCCTGGCCCAGCGGAAGTCAGCCACTGTGCTGCTGTATGCCACCTTGGCAGCGGTCACCGCTTTGTATCCATTGAGGTTCATCCAGGTGGTGCCGCCGCTGTCCACGGTATAGGTGTTGAACCGCGACATCATCGTGCCGCTGGAATCAGTCACCCCTTGGTCGGCCTTTTGATTGTCGGCGTCGAGGATCACAATCGGCGTGCCGGCTATGGCGTTGCCATCGGCTGACAGGTCGATCTGCAGATTGCGCGCACGTTCGAATACCCCAGAGCCAGTCACGTCGATCTTGGTATCATCGACGGTGCCGTCGAGAGCGATCACCCTCGCAGAACCGGTGATGCTGACATCGTCGTTGTTGCCAGACCATGTGCAGTCGACGCAATTGACCGTGCCGCTGCCATCGGTCCTGAGACCGACGTCGTTGTTGCTCATCGTCAGTGAGTCGAAATTCCACTCACCGGTGCTGCCCGAGACTATGCGGACACCACTGCCCGCAGCGTTCGAGACCGCGCCGCCGAATTCGAGTTTCATGTCCTTCGAGAGCACCAGACCGTCCTGCGTCTGGCTGTCGAAGATCGCGTTGGTCACTTCGACATTCCCTGAGGCCGACTGCGTCATGCGCAGGCCATAGCGGCCACCGTTGACGGCGACGCCGTCCAGATCCGTGGACGCGCTGCCGCTGATGAGAACACCTTCGTTGACGGGTGCGTTGACGGTGACCCCTGAGAAGTCTGCTGCTCCCCTGTTGCCGCTGATCTCGATGCCCGTGGTAGAGCCGTCGATCTGGCCGTTGGCGATGGACGACATTCCGAACTCGCGTCCCCAGTTGGCATCCATCAGTTCCTGGATGGTGTTGCCGCCGCGGAAGACGAACTCGTAGCGGTCCTGGAAGTAGTCGGCGCCGTTGTGCAGGATGTCGAGGTAGGCGTGGGTGCCGACGATGGTGGGACTGCTGGTGTCGACGATCGGCCACGACACTCTGTAGCCGTTCGGGGGCGGAGTCTGGTAGGTGTAGGCGTAGTTGAGACAGACGTTGTAGTTGCCCCACATGCCGTTGAAGCCCTCAGGAGGCGTGAAGATGCCGCCCTGGTATTGGCTGCCGAAGTAGAAGCTCGGCCAGTAGTAGCCCCAGTAGTTGTACGGGTAGTAGTTCTGGTTGCCGGTCAGCCCATCGACGATGTCCAGCGTGAAGCCGAAGTCCGCCGGGTAGGAGTTGGCACCGTAGTAGGCGCCAGAAGCGGTGTACGGGCCGTAGGTGTTCAGGAAGTACCAGTAGTAGCCGTACTGATAGGAACCGCCGGGGTTGTACTGGTAGCCGTAGTTGTTGCAGTCGTAGCGAGCCCAGCCGTCGTTGCGCGTCGGGTGGTTCGGGTTCAGCCTGTTACCGTGATTCGAGTAGTCGCCGCCAGTGAATTCCGGAGCCTCGTAGTAACCGGTCATCTGCTTGCCAGCGGCGTTCAGGGTGAAGTTGGTGAGGCCACTGCCTGTGTCCAGCGCGATGCGCGCTCGGTCGTAGACACCGTAGTACTTGCTGGTCGCGTAGTTGTACAGCGGGTGGACGTTGCCGCCCGCGTATACGGTGTTGAACCCGTACTGGATGTAGTTGTACTGGGACGCCAGATTGGAGATGTCCATGTCGTAGGTCGTCCAGCCGCGATTCGCTCCTGAGAGCAGGGTGCTGCGGTAGATCGTCGGCAGCGTCATCCCGCCGTTGATCTCGATGCCGACCGTGTTGTTGGTCAGCGTGAAGCCGTTGATGGACGGTGCGGCGTTGATGACGGCGATGCCGGTATGGGCACCGCGGACGTTGACGTTGTTCAGGCTGCTGCCGGCGGTGTTCTCCAGATGGATGGCGGTGCCGGACTGCTGCACGTTGTACACGGTTCCATCGTTGATGGTCAGAGTTCCTCCGTTGACCCTGATGGTCGCCGTTGAACTGGATGTGGCCGCCGAGCCGTAGACTGCGGCGCCGTTGGACAGCGACATCGTCGCGCCACTGGGAACGTTCCACGCTCCGTTGGAGCGGACGTGCCCATCGCGTACGTAGGCGCTGTCGAGGGCGAATGTCCCTCCATCCTCTATGTTCATCAGCACACCGTAGTTGCTGTTGAACGCCTTCAGGTTGCCGACCTCGCCACCGCCCTCGGTGATGAGCATCTCACCGCCGTTCTTGATGTAAATCGTCGGCTGTTGGCTCGCCGTGTGGTTGACGATCATCTTGGTCCCGTCCAGGTGCAGCTTGCATCCATCGAGAACCAGATCGGTTGACAGCGTGAGCAACTGCATCGTGTAGATGTAGTAGCCGTTCATCGTGCTGGTGTTGGTCGCCAGCCATGCGCAGTCCTTCGTAGGACCGTTCCAGTCCTGCGGGAACGCTTCCAGCTTCAGGAAGATCTGGTCGCCGATGTTCAGAGGCATGGCGCACGATCCCACTGAGTTGGTGCAGGTGCTGGTGTACCACGCGTCGGCGGGTCCGGTCTCGTTCTGGCCGGCGCCGCCGGCGACGACTACCGAGTGGTCAGTGTAACTGTCGGTGACCACCGTGGAGCCGCTGACCCGCTCGATCTTGTCCTTGATCAGCCAGGCCGAAGCGTTGCCGGTGGAGTCGGTGTAGGTGGTGCCCACGGACATGATGTCGACGCCTGAGCTGTCGACCACCTTGGTCGTCACAGCGTGGTCGGCGACGAACACAGGTACGAGGTTCATCACACGGAACGCGGCCACGCGCGCGAACCCGCCCGCGTAGATCACACCGGATGACGATGTGACATCGACCCAGCAGGTGCTCGAGCCGGTCCAGCCGTTGCTGTCGGCGCAGTCGTTGCCTCTCCAGGTGACGCCGATCAAGCGTACGTCACCGTTGGTGCTCGCGACGGCGACATAGGCACCCATGTTGGTCTGGCCCGTGATGTCGATGCCAGCCAGAGTGACCTCGCCGTTGCGTGCGTAGACGATGTTGCCGTTGTTCGAGGTCCCTGACATGGTCCCGTCGGACACAGTCAATGTGCTGCGGGCGCTGGACGAGGTGCACGAGGCGGTCGCCCAGGTGCCGGCCGAGCCGCCACCCAAGGTGACGTCATCAGCGCGCACGCTCCATCCACAGCCGACGACTGAGATTCCGTCAGCGATCAGATTGCCGATCGCGATCTGGTCGCCAGTAGCCGCGGTTCCGGAGAACTCCAGATAGCCGCCGAGGTCGATGTTGGTCATCGAGGAAGGCGTCGTGCGCGTCATCGCGAAATTGCCTGTCGAAGTGACGTCGGTGATGTCGTATCCGGACGAGCCGAGCACCGTCGCGGACGAGCCGCCCGGTGCCAGCAGTATGCCACCGCTGTCCAGCGTGTCGATGCTGATGTCGTCGGTCGCGTGCGTTCGCAGACCCCAGGCGTAGCCCGGTGCCTGCACGTTGAACAGGCTCAGACTGGTGCCAGAGGTCTGGCTGCCGGTCTGGCCGACCGCGCTCCCGGCCTGTGTGCCGGACAGAGCGGAGGCGTCGATGGTCACGTTGGACAGTGACAGGTCGCTTGCCTCACCGAACACGCCGTTCACGCGCGAGTCGTTGAACCCGACGTTCTCGAGGTACACGCTGCTGCCGGTTCCGGTGTCGATAGCGCCATCGCCACTCCCTTGGAGGGTGTTGCAATCGCTGGCGCCGCCGCCGATCCATGTGAGCGCTGCGTTGTCGGGCAGCGCGACACAGGAGTTGCGCGCGCCGCTCATCGTCACGCCCGACAGGTCGAAGCCGGAGCCCTGACCGCTGCCGTGCGAGATCGCCGTCCCGACGTTCGTGAACGTCACGTCACTCAACGAGAAGTTGCCCACGTTGCCGTTGTAGTGCGGGTTGTTGCCGTGGCGACTGCCCGCGCTGATGGCGATGGACACGTTCTCGAAGTCAGTGTTCTCGAACACGTGACGGTCGTCGTTGTTGGCGGACGTGCATCCACCGTTGGTGAACGCGAATCCGAGTCCGGTTCCGCTGCCGATGCTCCCGACAGTGTTGCGGTGCGTGGAGTTGCCCGTGACGGTCAACTTGTTGCACGCCCCGGCGATGTCGATACCCTTGCCGTCACCGAACAGAATCTCGACGCCAGGCTCGATCGTGAGATCAGCCGTGACGCGGATGTAGTCGCCGCTCGGTACGATGCGGATCGGACTCATCTCGTTGTCCCAGATGGTGGGCACGGTGATGTCCGAGTAGACGTCCATTCCAGCGCCCTCGAACGGCACCATCTTGGTGCGGATGGCGCACTGGGTCTGGGAGTTGTAGTAGCAGTAGTATGCGCCATAGGCTCCGAACCAAGGAGCGATGTGCACCCTGTTGACGTACGAACCCGTGTTGGGCAACTCAGGCCAGTTGTTGTAGTACCAGCTCGGCGAGCCGTAGTACGTGATCATCTGCTGCATTCCGTTGCGGTAGGTGGACTGGGTGTTGGTGAACGCCATGTGGCCGTTGCGCCCGGCGTCGATCTTTCCGGTCGTGTTACCGCTGTATGAGGTTCCGAACCACTCGAAGTCGAAACCCGACGGAAGGTCGATCATCGTCTGGCACTGGTTGTAATACTGGTACCAGTAATACATGCAGTAGAAGACATACGGCATCCCGGTGGAGCTGCCACCAACTGAGTGTTCGTTGTAGTTGTACAACTCACTGTAACCACTGACGGCCATCCTCTCGTAGCCGTGGTTGTTGCCGTCAGTAGCGATGCGGTAGTTGTAGTTGAACTGGTTCACCTGATTGACGAATCCAGGCCCTCTCTCCTGCAGCGTGGCACCGATAGCCGTGCCGCCACCCTTCTGGTAGCCGATGCTCTCCCAGTTGTAGTACGGGTTGCTGTTCGGGTCGTAGAGCAGTTCGACCTCATTGGTCACGTCGTACATCCTCACCTGATAGTTACAGATGTAAGATGTGTAGTAGCAGTTCATGTCGTGCCATTCGACGGTGAACACCTTCGTCGGTTGGCCGATCGTATACGAGTAGGCGCTGCTGTTCACCCAGTTGTTCAAGTTGTCCTGCACGTGGATGGTGTACTCGACTGTGTTGGTGCGGTCCGTTCCCGGGATGCTGGCGGTCCAGTCGCACGGGCTCTCGCACTGGGCTCTGGTCTTGCCTGCTTCCTGAGTCATCGCGCGTCGTGTCCACCCCGACCAGGAGCCGGCGTCGGTGTCGTAGACGCGATAGAAGATGTGGGGTCCCTCGAGGTTGCCGTTGGAGTCGGTGCCGCTCGAGACGTTGACTCCGCTCGGGGGCTCTCCCACGTCCGACAGGCCGACGGTGACCGTGCGGTCAGCATCCGAGTAGGTGTCCATCAGGCCACCGTGCTCGACATCTGGAGGCCAGATGTCGGGCTGCGGTCGCACCATGCTGACCTTCTGCGTGATCGACGCGCCGGGCATCCAGCGACCGTCGTATCCCGGAGCCTGCCAGCCGTTGAACTGACGGTCGTACTGCCAGGTGGTGTAGGAGTAGAGACAGTACGGGTTGGAGCTGCTGGAGCTGGTGAAGTACAACGGGTGGTTGTTGCTGTTCACGCAGAACCAGTTTCGAGTGCTGGTGCTCCACGTGAAGGTCGCGTTCACGCTCAGCGTGCCGAACTTCATGGTGATGTCACCGGGGATCCGCACCGCAGAGTAGCCGTCGTCGACGTCCCTGCCGCCACCGTTGGTGCAGGTGGTGGAATCACAGGGCGTTCCGGAGACAGACTCGTCGATGCCCGTCGAAGTGTCAAGTCCGACCATGCCGAACTTGCCCTTGGCCGCGCTGTAGAACCAGATGCTGGACATCTGCGGTCCGTTCTGCGCGTTCATCGTGAGTCCGGGTTTGGTCTCCTTGCAGGCCGCGGTCTGAGCGCAGTTGGTGTACGAGTAGGAGTTGACCGATGGATTGTACTTCAGATTGTAGACGTTGCCTACGTTGAAGCAGGCGTTCTGACCGGTGCCGCACCTGGAGGTGTCGTACTCCCAGATGTACTCCTGGCTGTCCTCGTAGTAGGTCAGCTGCTCGTCGAAGTTCTGGTAGACCGAATAGTAACGGAACTGGTTGACGTTCGTTATCTTGATCTGCCACTTGTTGTTCTTCGTGCCGTCGGAGTTGAAGTAATCCGCATCCGCAGTTGGCTGAACGAAGTAGTTGTAGCCATTCGAAGAAGGCGCCGTGGGGTTGCTCGGCGAGCCAGACCCGCCGGACGGGTCGGTGGCGAAGTTCTGGTTGCCGGAGGTCCCGGAACCAGCTTGGCCGTTGATGTCCTGGAAGGCCATGAAGTACTGGACGTAGTCGCCCTCGTTCACGGCGGGGATCAACACCTTGAAGTCGCACCAGTATCCTGCCTGGCAGGTTCCCAAGGAGGTGGCGCGCGTGCCGCTCCAAGAGCCGTTGTTCACCCGGTACCAGATGTGCGGACCGCCGTTGGTGGTCGTGTCCACTCCAGTGCCGTCCATCAGCCCGAAGAAGATGGTGCGCGCTTCGGCCCTGTGCGTTGTGACTCCGGTGTAGGGTACGAAGTTGGTCTGGGGTGGGGAGGTGTCAGAACCACCGCTGTAGTCCACATGCAGAAGCGGGTGCTTGTTAGCGGTGGTGCAACCGTAGTAGCTGTAGTAGTTGGTGCTGCACCAGTACCACAGAGGCGTGTTCTGCGTGTTGCGGATGCCGAGGCCGACGATGTGGCCGTTACTGCCTCCACCGTTACCATCGACTGCGTCCTGTATGTCGCTCTCACCGTTGCTGTTCATCGAGATGGTGCGTACTGCGCCACCCTGGTAGTAGTAGGGTGGGGTAGCCAAGGCTTGAGAATTGCACGAACGTGCGCTGTTCCGTATCTTGCCGGACAATCCATTGACTCCGCTGTAGAGGTAACTCGATGGGTCGATCATGTTGCTCGACTGGCTGCCACCGGTTTTCAGGATGGTGCAATCGAAGTACTTGTTTCCGCTGCCCCAGTAGCCGCCGACGTTGGACTTGAAGTCGACGCTGTTCACCGTGGCTCCGGACGGCATTGCGTTGTTGAAGTCGTAGCGGTGCCATGCGTAGCGATACATGTTCGTGTAGAAGCTGCTGTAGCCGCAGTTTATCTGGTAGTTACCGGAACCACGGCAGGTGTAGACGAGGTTGGCGTTGTTGTAGACGTAGTAGTAGTCGGTATATCCAGACCATCCGTATGGCTGGTAGCGGTAGTAGAAGGCCCAGCCGGCGCGCTGGGCGCCTTTGTCCATGGTCGGGTCGATGAGGATGGGGTAGGAACGATTGTCCTCATCGAGCAGCCATGAAGTCTCGACCACGGTGATCAGCGTGATGACCAAGCCATCAGACCTGATCACGAACTTGCCGTAATACGGAGTCGGGTCGTTTTCGTCGTCGATGTGTTCGACATTCATGCTGGTGACCAGCGGCTGCGGAATCGTGAACAACGGCTCGCCGGTCTCGAGGTGGCGAATCGCCAGCGACTGGTTGGTCATCACGATCTCGTTGGCTGGAATCGCCGACTCACCCAGGAACAGGGCGTAGCCCGATGGGAGGTGCAGAGTCTCTGCGACCCCGAAGTATCCAGACTCCTTGAAGTGGTCAGGGATCATTGGGACGTCCCTGATGACCAGGTTCTGCTTCAACTGCGTTGAAGAGACGCTGTAGTCGAGATCGATACCGGTCAGCAGCGGGTAGCGGATCGTGTTGCCACCCACGTCGATCGGTGAGGTCGCCGGCTTCCCGGCGTACGGATGCGGAGAGAGCGTCTCCGCGTCCAGCATCACCACCATCGGCGACATGCCGATCGTGACCGGGTCGTAGTTGTCTCCAGCAACGACCTGCACACCACGCCCGACATCCTCGTCGAAGTAGACCTCGAAGGAGTTCTTGGTCACGGCCCAACCGTTAGGTGTGGCCTCCAAGTTGACGTCAATCTCCTCCCAGACGCCGTCTTCCATGTAGTGGACCGGCATCGGCGATACGAGGGCGTGGAGATCTCCATCCTCGCCAAGATACGTCTTCGCCGTCTCAGTCCGGTAACCCAGCAACTCGGAATCCGGCGAATAGCCGAACCCCTCGTAGTCGTCACCAGGCAATGGTATCTGGCCTGGCAAACTGAGCGGATCTCCGGAATCGGTGTCCTCCGCATTTTCTGTCTCGGGAGTCTGCAGTGTGTCCGTTGCGGGCGCCACTGCAGCGCTCCAGCTCATTCCAATCATCAGCAGCGTCAGCAGTAGCCAACTGCCGCCGATGGTCATCTTCTTTTCATTTGTCACCATGTTTAATACCCCAAACTGTCGTATGGCACGACTGGGCACGTTTTGACTTCGCTATAATGATATGGGTGCATACCATTTGAGTGACCGATTTAGAATGATGCACTGCGTAGCATTTAATGATAAAAAAAAGACGAAAATAATCTAGTACAAGTTGTTTGTATTACATGGTCCGAGTATATGAACTCAGAGAGTTTTGAGCGCATGGATTCGAGCTTCAACACCGGTCCACCTGACCAGCATGGCACTTCAACCGGTGTCACCTACCCGCATGAAACCGTTGCAGTGCCCCCCATCACGTTCGTCGGCCTTCCCCCCGTAAGGGTGGCGATCGGCGGTGGGCCGGACGCTTGCGGAGGCTGACAGAAGAGTTGGTTCCGCGCCGCCGCCCTACGGGCGGCGGTGCGCGAAACCGTTCTCGAATCTCTGGTTCGGGTCGGAACTTCGGGTGGGCTCAGTAGTCCCACTCCTCGTCGCCGCCTTCACCGCCGCCACGCGTCAGGATGAACGCGCCGGCGATCACCGCAACGAGCACGAGGATGCCGATGGCGATCCACGCGGACTGCGGGATGGGATCATCGCCGCCCTCCGTGCCGATGTCTGGAACTGTTCCCCAGTCGATGGTCTCGTCACCGACGACGGTCAGGGCGGTCGACGATGCGGCCGTCTCCATGTTGCCGACCGAATCCACGGCCGTCACCGAGTAGTGGTAGGTGCCTGCAGCGGCCGGGCGCCAGGACACGTGCGAGGAGGTCTTGTCCCCGCTCGCCGAGCAGCTGTTCTCGGCGTCCAGGAGTCCCTGCACCTCGTCGGCGTCGTGTTCGCCGATGGACCAGCAGACCACCCAGTGGTCCACGTCGCTGTCGTCGTCGGCGTTCCAGGTGAACGCGACGGTGTTGTCGGCCTCCTCGGCAGCCGCCAGATCGCTCGCTCCAGCCGCTGGGTCGACCTGTCCGTCAGCCGTCGCGCTGTCGCTGGCCACCGGGCTGCCTACGAGCTTGGCGCCGGACGAATCACTCTGGCCGTTCTCGACCTGCACCGTGTAGGAGTAGGTCGTGCCGTGCGTGCCGTAGATCTCCCAGGTGGTGGTTCCCAGCGCGAAGGTGTTGCGCGTTCCGTCGATGGTGATGACACCGAAGTCATCAACCCCGATGGTCGCTGCGTCGGAGACGCTCCATGAGATGGCTATGACGCCGCTGGGCTGCAGCGTGTGGCTCAGGCCTGAGATGCCCGTCTGGGGCGGCTCGCCGATGTTGGCTCCTGCGAACACCGCGTAGGTGGATGAGGCGCGGCTCGGGCCGTCGTCGTTGCTCCACGAGAGCATCATCGTTTCCGCGTTCACCTGGCTCTGCGTGGAAGGCATGCTCACCCATCCGGTCGTCCCTTGGTACCAGAGGCTGTATTGCGTGTCTGACGCGCCCGCGAAGGACACGTCCATGTCCTCCGAATAGACATCCGAGGGCGTCAGGATCGCCGAGACATCCGTGGAGAACGCGCCGACCGAGGTGTAACTGGAACCCGTTCCCGTGAGGTCCGCATCAACCGCGTCAGCGTTGCTGAAGTTCACCCACTGTGGGAGGCTGCCGTAGTAGACGATGTCGTACTCGACATCCACATCCCCGTCGAAGCTGTTGCTGAAGGAGTTCCACACCGTCAGTGTCACCGAGTCGGTGCTGGTGGCGCCCCAGTGGTCGGTCACGGTGACCGACACGGTGGGGGTGCCCTGCCAGAAATTGTTGACCTGGATGTCCGGGCAAACGTCGAGGGCGGCGCATGACATGAACTGGATGTCCTCTTCGAGGGTGTTCACCGACCAGTCGTACATCATCGGCTCCGCTTCTCCATCCATGTTAACGTCGGGCTGTCCCGTGTGCAACGCGCGCGCGGTGAAATCCATAGAGGTCCCCTCCATGATCGGCCCATCCGCGACCTCCATCGTCAGGGTGACGAACGGTCCGTTGTTCACCACCTCGTAGTGCGAGGTGCGGTCGTCGTTGGCCGAGTTCATGTCGACATGACAGTCAGGGTTGGTTCCATTTCCACAGTCGTTGGACGGGTCATTCCCCCCAGTCGGACCATCTGTGTCCGTCAGCGACGTGTCGATGAGGGTGATGCGCGCCGTGACGGAGAACATGCCTGGGTCGAAGATCAGCGCGTGGCAGACGGTCATCTCGGGAACACCGGGGTGCATCATCCCGAGATGCGCGTGCGACATCATCGCATCTGGGTCTGAAGGTATGTCGCAGTCGAGCACGGGTGGAGAGGTCCAGACCGTGTCGTCACCCAGGTTACGGACATCGAACGTTACCTCCCAGTCGTAGTTCACGTCATTTTCGCTGCCGCTGTGACTGATGGCGGCGTACAGCGCGGAGTTGCCCGCGTCCAGGCGTCCGCCCGGAGAGTGACTGGTTCCAACGGTGACGCCGGTCACAGCCACGTCGTGATACACGCCGAAGGCGGCCGTCAGGATGTCCTCGTTGTTGGCGTTGCGGTCGTCGACCGTGTTGTCGACCTCCTTCATCTCATTGACGATGTTGGCCTCGTGGCCAGGGCCGCCGTAGTCGGTGGCGACCAGTTCGTAGGAGAGGTAGTTCAGGAGTCTGGCGCTCACGTACATGGCGCACGCACCGGAGCAGTCCTCAGCGTTGCCCTTGATCGTGCCGCTGAAGGTCTCGGCGACCTGGAAAATCGGCACGTCACGGGTCCCGTTCGTGGGAGTGGGTGGCGGCTGAGACTCGTCAGACAGGTTGTGGTAGACCTCGACGCTTGTCGGGGTCCCCATCCTCGCTGTGAAGGTGCAGTCGTTGGGGTCTGGGCATCCGAGGCCCTGGAAGGTCGAGGCGTCGCCTCCCATGGCGTCCTGCAGCGCGAAACTGCCGCCGAAGGTGATCTCGAGGTCGACGTTGCGCGGGCTCCAGTCCGAACTGCCGTCGACCATCGCTGAGAGGGTGAAATCGTGGGGACCTGTCTCCGTGACCTCGCCCGTGTCATCTGGGTCATTATTGTCCCAAGTGAGGTCGAGACCGATGTCGTACCAGTTCCTGACCGTCACACCGAACTGAAGGTCGTTGTTGGTCAGGTCGCTGTCCTGGTCTCCCGGGTTGATTGAGATGGTGACGGTGTAGTCACCAGGGACGGTCGGGGACCACACCAGCGGGTCGCCGAGCGAGTTGCGGACGGCGTAGGAGCCATACGCAAGATAGTCGCCGGCGGCGAAACTGGCCGAGGCACATACGGGGTTTCCAGCCGAATTGATCGAGCCGTCATCGCACACCGCCCCATCGGGCGATCCGGCGGTTCCGGCGACCGAGGTCGTGGTGCCGGTTGGCGTCACATCGACGCTGACGTACAGCTCGGAGATATCGAGCGTACCGCTGTTGAGCACCACCAACAGGAAGTTGATGTCGTCGCCGACGTCGACGGCATTCCGGACACCGCCGGAAATATCGTACGTCGACGGTCTCGGTTCCATCGTGCCGAGGAGTTCAACCTCGTAACCGGCACGACCACCAGCTTCCTCATTCCATTCATCTTCCAGTTCGAACACACCTACGCTGGCCAGCAAGCTCGTTAGCATCAGCATGGCCATCATCAGACTCATCGTTCTCTTCATGTTTACAGTCCTCCCGCTGACGGGGTGCTCCGGCACCTTATCCGTTTGTATTTATACTGTGCGTACGAGATTGTAAAAAACCCCCAAAATAATCGCACATTGTAATTGGTTTTGGTGCATAATTTTTGTATCTCATTCCGCCGCCCGCAGAGCCTCTGCTGGATGAATGGAAGCCGCTCTTCTGACCGGCCATGCGGTGGCCAACAAAGTGAGAAGATAAGCGCCGAATACTATGAGCGAAATCTCCCCCCACGGCATGACGAACTCGGCACCTTCCTCCTTGAGGTATTTCACATACAGTTGCCAGTGGAATCCGATGCCCACAACTGCACCATTGAGGATGCCCAGCAGACTGACCCAGGTCAACTCGATCAGATAGCCGGCGACGACCATCCCGCGCTGGAACCCGAGGGCTCGCAGTATGCCGGTCTGGTGCTGTCTCTCGGAGACGTTGCGGATGGTGATGACACCCAGCCCTGCGATGCCCACCGCGAGGCCCAGAGCGAGGAAGGCCTGCAGCAGACCGAACATGGCGAAGATGAACGACTGGAAACTCTGGAAAATAACTTCGATCGAGATGACGAAATACCCTTCCTCGACGAGCGCGTACTGCAACTCCTTGGCGATGCTCTCCTCATCTTCGATCGAGGTGCCATCGGGCAGCGAGAACCAGATCGCAGAGGGCTCGGAATCGAAATAGTCGCGTGAGAAATTCTTGTTCACGCTGATGCCCGGTGCGAACCAGCCACTCTCCTCCTCCAAGACCGCAGCGACATACAGGGTATGGTTGACATAAGGATTGAAGGGGTCCTTGACGACGATCGCATCGCCGATGTTGTAGTCCATTCCTTCGAACATGATTCCCCGTTCACCCTGCCACTCCTCGACCGCCAGCTGATAGTCGATCACCACGAGAGATTCGTTCTCGAGCACCCTCAGCCACACCTCTTCAGGCGTCGAACCGAGTGCGGGGGACCAGGAATCCAGCGGTAGACCACCATGCGCGGTGAAATTGGCGTCGAATCCTCTCAAGGAGGTGTATTGTGAATGGTTCTCCAGGTCGTGTTCGGAGAGTTTGTGCGTCTGGATGACCGCGGTCTCGATGACCGCGATCGCATCGAAGGTATCCGGCTCGACATCGCCCAGATCCCACTGCGAGGTGTCGTCTCCCAGGTCGACGTCACCGAACGCGACAATCTCCCATTCGCCCTTGGCATTCTCCCCTAGATCGCCGATGTAGTTACCGAACATCGCAGAATAGCCCGACAGGACGACGACGGCGAAGACGACGAGGCTGAACATGCCCATCGTCATCGCGGTGCGGAAAGGAGTGGCCAGAGGGTAGGCGAGCGCGGTGGGCAGAACCGCGGCCATACGACTGGAGAGCGACGAGCCAGCGCGGGCGAGGGCGCGGGCGATTATCGGTGCGAGGCTGGTGAGCAGCAGCACACCGGCGCCCACCAGGAACAGTCCGAGCACGATGAATGAAGAGTCGCCGACCTCCATCTCGGCTCGCAATGGATCGGTCCACACCCCCCAGCCGAACATCGCCAGACCCAAGGTGGTCATGACCAACCGGGGTACGATGATCCTGCGACTCATCCGAATCGAACCGAACGTCACTGACTCAGGAAGCACCCGGCTCAGGACCATGAACAGAGGCGGTACGAGTCCGATCAAGAAGAGGAAGCCCGCTGTCAGCCACCAGGCATAGCGGGAGCCGGATTCGGCGTCACCGTACATGAAGGCGAGAATGCCGGAGATGACTCCAGCACCGAACAGGAACAGGCTGACGAGGATGGTCCACCACGGCAGGGTATCCTTGAGGCGGGTGGGGATGTCGCGCATGGCGGCGACCACGTTCATCCTGGAGATGTAGAACGAAGTGGCGAGCAGAGTGGCCCAGGTGACGAGGAAACCGGTGGCGAAGCCGGTCAGCAGGCTGTGCCACTCCCATCCGAACAGGATCGAGCCGCCGAAGGTGTCGGACAGCGCCTTGTCGAGGCCGGCCATCAGCACACGCGCCACGCCGATTCCGAGCACTGCCCCGATGGCGCTGGACACCAGTCCGATCACCGAGCCCTCGAGCACGAACATCGTACGCAAGTCGCCCCGCTGCATTCCAAGTGCGCGGGTCATGCCCATCTCGCTCTTGCGCTCATCGGCGAGCATCACGAACAGGTTCATCACCAGCAGGATGCCTGCGAAGATGACGAACGAACCGAAGATGAGGAACAGTGCGGAGAAAGCTGCTCCGGCACTCTCGGTCGCCGTGCGCACATCACTCTTCATCGGGATGACCTGGAATCCCATCGATGCCGCGGTGGTCATCTCGTCAGTCCAGGCGGTCAGGTTCTCGACCGCGGAATCGTATGCACCTGGAAGGGCGAGCGATGGCCCGGCGACCATCACACTGCTGCGGACCGGCTCCTCCATCAACAGCAGGGCCTCGGCATCCGAGACGTTGACGATGGCGACCGAGAGGTCATCCAATCCCGGTTGTCCCGGCGGCGCGGGCAGGGGAGGAACAGCGCTGGAGTAGTTGAGTTGCAATGGCTCATCGTAGCCTCGGGCAGCGGGCAGCAGTCCGAGCAGGGACAGGTTGGCTGGAGGCGAGAGGGCGATGCCGGTCGCCGACCACGCTGTCAACATCACTTCTCCGGAGGATGGCTCAGGCAGCCCGGTGCCGCCCCCGGTGATCGCCAGAGCGACCATCGGGATCTTGCTCACTCCGTCCACTGAATGCTGGTATGGGAGCCTGCCGCTGGTGCCGTTCTCATCGACGATGAAAGCGCCGTCGGGACCGCTTGCGAGGGTGCGGGAGTCGTCCGACCAGACAGCATTTCCATCTGCGGCCGCAGGAGGCTGGAGCGTGGCGTTCACGAAGTTGGTCCCGTTGAAGATGTAGAGGCCGGGGCCATCGACCCAGACACCGTCGCCTCCCACGGACAGGATGTCGCCTTCCGGCAGGCCGAGGTCGTGTGCTGAAGCACCGAGACCGGACAGGCGAGACAGGGTGCGAACAAGGTCCTGTCCACTCTGGTCCCAAGCACCGCCGCCGACCTCCACGAGATGGCGCATCGCCGGAGGATCCTGCTGCCACGCGCAGCTCGCTGACTGCTCGGAGAGAACGGTCAGGGGAATGGCGCAGGTGTGGCTCGACAGTGAGGCCTGCAGGCGGATCAGCAGCTGGTCACCTTCCACCGCCAACTCGCCGCTCTCGAACTGCGGGAGCGAGGAGACATCCAGACTTGTCCCATTCCACGAGATGTTACCCTCCTCGGCGAATCCCTGGCCATGCAACAGTGCTGCCGAGTCATCTGACACCTGCAAGGCGATTCCGTATGGCACCCCCGACGAACTGGTGACCGCCAGGGCTACCATCTCTCCGTCGAAGGCGGGCAGGTCGATGTCCCGCGACGGTATGTCCTCGCTGAGGGCCGAGAAACGCACCCCACTCGAATGAAGTGAGAGCACTGCGCCGTCACCGACCGATACCATTCCCGTGATCGCATTGGCCATCTCATCGGGAGGAATCCATTGGAACCATTGGCTGGTCTCGCGCTTCTGTACGGACAGTCCCGCGGGAGTCGCGTACCAATCAGCCACATCATCGACGACGAAGCCATTGACCTCCGCAGTGAGCAGCCCCGTCAGGTTGACTCCTTCGTGGCTGAGCCCTGCCAGAGGTGCCATCAGCATCTCGACCACCGAGGCATTGGGAGCAATGGTCGTGAGGTTCTCTCTCAGGCTCTCGACCTCGACGCCGCTCAGCAGACCATCACCGGCGGTGCTCTGGACGGCTAGGGAGAACTCGTCAGGAATCGTCGCGATATCGAGGCCTGCATCGATTCCGAGCAGCGCAGCGTCGAACGAGGAGTTGAGGCGGGGCAGAACCCTCTGCTCGGCGGCGAAGGCGTCGAGCAGTCCTCCGGTCGCTGACATGGCGATGCGGTTGATCTCCCCCGTGCGATGCCTCAACTCCTGCGCGACGGCGAGTTCGGTGAAGATGGCGGTATCACCACCTTGAACAAATCCTGTGGCCGTGGTGGACACGATCGCCT
>Ga0207966_1000210_pt1 | contig 33229 bp, 34 predicted proteins | sample Knorr_S23_td_NAD_FD_185611 | JGI IMG/M metagenome (GOLD analysis project Ga0207966, IMG submission 185611) | Marine microbial communities from Southern Atlantic Ocean transect - Knorr_S23_td_NADW_ad_2500m_LV_B (SPAdes) (version 2) | ecosystem: Environmental > Aquatic > Marine > Oceanic | place...
ATCCATCGATCCTGGCAGTCAGCGAAAGCCAGTTTTCGAACATCGCCTATGTCAGCGTAGAGGGAGGGGAAGCATCTGTCCTGCGCCTTTTACGCGGATTGCCTTTCGTTCGTTTTGTGGCAAGAAATCAGATGGTTTTTTTCTGTCACTGATGACAGGTCGTTGCCGCATATCGAATCAGCCCGAATCCTGGTACCACTTGTGAATGGCTCGAAAATCTGCCGCCAGCTGTTCAGCCGTATGGGGTGCCGTCAAAACGGCTTGGAATTCACCGGCTGGATTGATCAGCAAGATAGCGTTCGAATGATCTACCGGGTAATTGTCCCCGGCGCCCGAATGAACTTTGAAGCCAACGGCCAACTGGCTTGCAAAATTGTCGAGTTCTGCCTTGTTTCCCGTCACGCCGATCAGCTCGGGTAAGAAAAACTCGACATAGGGTCCAAGCCGATCCGGTGCATCACGGTCCGGATCGACCGAAACGAAGACGTACTGGAGAGGAGGGACCGGTTCGACCCCGAGTTCTTCGTCCAACTGAGCGAACTGCGCGAGCGCCATTGGGCAAAGATCCGGGCAATTGGTAAAGCCAAAATAGATCAGCGACCAGTGGTTTCGCAGCCGTTCGGCATCAAAATTCCTGCCCTTGTGGTCGATCAGCTGAAAGCCATCGATGGGCCGGGGTTCATCAAAAACGATGCCGTTCGCTTTGGGCGCAGGCGAACTGCCGGAAAATGGGGCCATCCAGCCAACCCAGACCCCCGCTCCGAGGACCAATGCGGCGACACTGGCCAGCAGCAATCCGTGTGATTTCTTCATTGTCGAGTCACCTACGACACTGAGTTGACAGGCCCGCGTTTTCGCAATCGATTCATCAATGGTGGGCAAATTCGACCGCGGCTATTCTCGTTAATTACAGTACTATACAGAACTTTGTTGTAGGAGCTTGTTGCGCGGGACTTGGAAACTTTACTCCGACCTGGCATATGTTTCACTGGAACGATGCACATGCAAAGGAACGTGTGGTGCCATTTTGCTTTCCTGTACCATCGTTTCAATACTGAACCATCGCAGTTCTGCCTTTGGTGAAAAACTAGCTGGTTTCGATCACCTTCGAACGAAACGACGAAAAAATGGATACAGAAAGGATAATCCGGATTGCTCCATTGATAAAGAAATCGGCCTCCCTCGGGCGCCATTCCAGTTCTTTGAAAAGTTCACGCTGGAGAGTCTGCCAGGGGGTCTCGCCGAATTCCAAATCCCCGCCGAAAAATGACCATTGATTGGCGTAGAAAAAATTCCCGGATGATCGTCCCGCAGTTGCAGTAGGTATTCGTTGTGTTGGGTAATAATGGCCTTGCTAACTTGTTTCATAACAGCTTTCGATCCAATCTCTTTCCTTTGCGCCAGATGTTTTCTTAATGTGCTAGGTATTTTGTTAACGCACAGTCGGATCAGCGCGTTGTTGCTCAGCTCGTCCCGAATCCAGAGCATCACCGATTTATAAACCCAATAGCAAAGGTCTGTCCATGGAGTTGGAGATCAATCCGAAACCTGTCCTCAGGGATTTTCAGCGAAAAAAACTCTATCGATTCGAGGAATCGGTACTCGAAAAGCATACCCTCAACCAGGTGTTGACTTTGGAAGGATGCACAGCACTTGCGCGAAAGTACAACCCGACGATCGTGGTCAAAGACGGTCGAGGGCGTCGCCACGCTGGGGCTTCTTTTGAGGACAACCTCATTACGTTGCCGATCTGGTCACGACAAACTGTAATTGTTCTGCATGAAGTAGCACATACATTCGTAGATGATCGAAAATATCCTTACCATGGAGCAGAGTTCGTTGGACTTCTGATTGGCCTGCTGTCCAGGGAATCAATTGGCACCATCGATACCAACATTGCAGGCGTGTGCCGTGCTCGACTGAGGTACGATGAAGCCTGGATCAATCGAGCGTTAGCAATGCCGGCCTGATCGACTCGGTGAGTTACATTGGGGCACAACGCAGACTAACCTTTGGCAACCCAACGCCTCTTTCATTACACTTTACCCTCTATCTGATCTTTCCACCCCATCTTCTCGTATGCCAAATTCTCTGCAAAGGCTTTCGTTTTGACCGCCAACTGTGACCTCATCGCCCGGCTTGAAAAGGGAGAGATCATCCTTCTCGATGGAGGAATTGGCACAGAACTCGAGCGATTGGGTGCCCCCATGGATCATGACGCCTGGTGCGCCGTGGCTCTTCAAACACACCCTCATCTTGTCAAGGAAGTTCATCGCTCATACGTCAACGCGGGTGCCGATGTCATTACCGTCAACACTTATGCGACGACCAAGATCGCCTTAAAAAGAGCGAAGATGGAAGAGAAGTTTGAAGAATGGAACCGATTGGCGGTTCGGTTGGCAAAAGAAGCTCTGGCAGAATGCAACCCGGGGCGATCCGTGTATGTTGCAGGATCTGTATCGACTTTTGGTTCCAGCTCTCGCTTTAGTGATTTTGCGAAAGACGGGACGAGCCAACTGAAACTCTGGTTTCGGGAGCAAGCGCAACTTCTCGTCGAAAGCGGCGTCGATCTTTTGTTGATCGAGACACTGGCCTCCGAATCATCCGTTATATCGGCTGCCCTCGAGGCAGTATCCGAATTTGATGTCCCCATCTGGGTTGCCGTCAGTTGTGCCCGAGATCAGAAGGCGGGTGAACTCTTCCTCGGGGCTAAAGAAAGCAACAGTCTATCTAAGAAATTTCATTCCTACCACGAACCCTTAGACTTTGCGTTGAATCAACTGGTCGCGCAGGGTGGGTATTCAGCTTTATTGGTAATGCATTCCGAAGTCGACGTCATTCAATCTGCAGTGAGAAGCCTTTGCGAAAAATATAAAGGTCCAGTTGGGGCGTATCCCAATGCGGGCTATTGGCAGCGGCCCGAGTGGATCTTCGTGGATCAGATCTCACCGGATGACTATGCTGCGACAGCCCGTACCTGGGTGGATGAAGGCGCTCAAATCATCGGCGGCTGCTGTGGCATTGGCCCCGAACACATTCGTGCACTGACCCGTCAGCACCGAACCGGTTGACTTGAGAAACAGTTCTTCCTATTGACGGGATCAACCGATTTCCCGGGTGGCCAGAATTGCGCGCATTCAAAAAATAGAGTACAGCCCCATGAGTAAGGTTGCTGGCGTTGACGACTACGTCTACAAATCAGCGAAAGAGCTGGAGGCGCTTTCGGTCTTAATCCTGTCAGCAATGGGTTGTGACGAAGAAACTGCCCATTTCGTCGCGCGCCATCTGGTCGACGCCAGCCTTAAAGGTGTCGATTCCCACGGGGTGATGCGACTCAACCAGTATGTCGAGCAGGCAAACGAAGGTTATTTTCTACCGATGGGTCGCCCGCAATTGAAACAAAACGGTCAGGGGGCGTGGCTTGTCGACGGCCAACGTGGATTCGGCATGCCGGCAATGCGCCTGGCTGTTGATACGGCCGTTGCGCAAGCGAAAAAACAAGGCATTTCTGCGGTGGGTGTAATGAATTGTGGTCACACCGGCCGACTCGGGGCTTTTTGCGAACAAGGAGCGCGGGCATCGTGCCTCATCATCCTCTTCGGCGGCGGTGGTCGTGGGGTCTGGCGGCAAGTTACTCCGTATGGGGGCGCCAAAGCGATGTTGCCAACCAACCCGTATGCGTTTGGCATCCCCGGTGGTGATAACGGGCCGGTAATTGTGGACTTCGCTACATCGGTCGGCGCTGGCGGCTGGGTGTATGCCGCCAAAAGCGCGGGGGGCGAAGTCGCAGACGGTATGATCGTGGACCGCGACGGCAATCCCAGCCGCGATCCGGACGATTACCTGCAAGGCGGCGCGTTGCTCCCGGCCGCTGGTCCCAAAGGCTATGGCTTAGCCCTGATTGCCGAACTGGTTGGTGAGGCCATGCTGGGCCCGGTGACCGTTGACCTGCATTGGATACTTCTGGCAATCGACGTCGAACGGTTCCGTGCACCCAGTGAATTTCATATGCGAGCGGAGGCCATACTGGCCGAACTTCGGGCGTGTCCTCCCGCGCCTGGTTTCGATCAAGTTGAGATACCGGGGGAGAGGGAACGTGCGATTGAAAGAAAGCGGCGATCCTCTGGCATCCCGGTTCCGCTCAATACTTGGCGGGCAATCGAGAATCTGGGGACGACCCTGGGTATACACTGAGTAACCGGGCGTCGAAACGAAACACCAGTGGGGGATTGTGGAACGCCGGGTGACTGGAGATAACCGGGTGCACCTGTCGATCGTGCTAGAGCAGAACAACACACTTACCAACCACCTCGCGGTCAATCAGGGCAGTCAGCGCAGCGCCACCACGCTCCAGGGGGAAACGGTGCGAGATATGCGGTTCGAGTTCACCCGCCTCGTACCATGAGAACAACTGCTTGAAGTTGTCATAACTTCGTTCTGGCTCTTCTTCTGTAAAGCGTCCCCAGAATACTCCGATCAAGGCGCTGCCCTTGAGTAACAAGAGGTTGGTTGGCGCCTTCGGTAGATGCTCACTATCCGCGGCGAAACCGATCACGAGGATTCGGCCGTTCCAGTTCACGCAGCGCAGCACCTGTTGAAACGCATCGCCTCCGATCGGGTCAACAATCACATCAGCGCCTCGACCCTGGGTCATCGACTTGACACGATTACGCAGTTCGGACCCCTCTAGGGAATAGTTGAGTGTCTCCTCCACCCCATAGAACTTCGCCAGTTGGGCCAATTTCTGGTCGCTGCCGCCCGCCGCAATCACGCGTGCACCCAGCTGTTGGGCAATATCCACAGCCGCGCTGCCCACACCCCCCGCTGCACCCAGCACCAGCACGGTTTCACCACACCGCAGCCGGGCGCGATCGACCAGCGCGTGATAACTGGTGCCATAGGTCAGGGAAAAAACGGCTGCGACGTCGAAATCCATACTTTTCGGGATCGGCAAACAGCGCTCGGCCCGAACGACAATCTCCTCCTGCATGCCACCGAATCCGGGCACGCCAACGATGCGATCACCCGCAGTAAAGCCACTGACGTCGCTGCCGATCTCAAGCACCTCGCCCGCGACTTCGCAACCTGGAGCAAAGGGGAAATCCGGTTTGATCTGGTATTGACCGCGGATCATCAGGATATCTGGAAAATTAACGCCGCAGGCGCGAACGCGCATCCGCAGTTCCCCCGGGCCTGGGGAACGGCTGTCGATCTCCTCCAGAGCAAGTACATCTGGCTCGCCGTATTCGCGACAAAGCAGGGCTTTCACGCCGGTCGTCGAATCATCGGGAGTGCCCCACTTCAAAGTCATTTCCCGCCCGATCGACCCCTCGCAGCAACCACAATGGTCGGGTTTGCCAGTTGACCAGGTACCCCGAACCGGTTCCAGTCTCGAACAGGTTGCGATTAAGACGACTCGTCGCAGGCATGAAACGAATGGAAACACCGGCTCGGCGTTTTCCCGAAGTATTGGGATTCGAACCATGGATCAGGTAGACGTCGTGCAACGAAAACTGCCCCGCTTCGAGTTCGATATCGACGGTTAGGCTTTCATCGACCGCGGGATCATTGACGTACCGATTTAATACGAACTCTTCGCGATCGCTTCGTGCATGTTCAAAATGCCGTTGCCCTCGGTGCGAACCCGGCACCACCCGCAGGCAACCGTTTTCGGCGGTGCTGTCATCGATCGCCACCCAGGCGGTACACGTTGCGAGCGGCCGGATCGGCCAGTAGTGCCCGTCCTGGTGCATTGGAACCTCCATTCCGTCGTCCGGCGGCTTGCAAAAAAGCTGACACCCCCACAGGATCAGATCCGGACCGAGAATCTGTTCGACGCGATCCAGGATCAGCGAATGGTTTGCAAGTTCGAAAAACGCTGAATCACCGTGAACTCCTTCATCGTTACGGCGGTTGATATGCACGCTGACCAACCGTTCCGGTCGAGTCTCCGGATTGGCGGCAATCACCCGAGCAACAGCTTCTTTCAATCGGTCTATTTGTTCCTTCTCGAGGCGCGCATCGGGTACGACGTAGCCGCGTTGATGATAGGTGTCGAGTTCGAATTGGGAGAGACGCATGGGGGTTTGTTTTAGTCTAAAAGGGGCTAGATTTCCTCGACTGCTTTACCGGGTTAGGGTTTCTTTTTCTGCCACCAGTGCATGGTACTGAGGTCTGCCAACTTCGGCCACTTACCGCCCATTTGATGGCATTTCTTTACCGACCACCGCCAACCTTGACCGGCGCTTAGCCCGTTCACCCATCAGATTTTAGGTTTCAAAACGGGTAACGGATCAGGCGGGCGTTCCAAGACGCCATTCTTGATCAACAGGCCTGCCAACTCTGACATATGTTCATTGATGTAGGGCACAAGGGCCGGGTTCTTAGTCTGCCGCCATCCGTATCGCTTCATCTCTTGTACCGCCTGGTCCACGGATTTTCCCTGAACCAGAATTCGATAACTCGCAACCACGCCACCGGTCCGTTGTGTTCCTGCAGCGCAGTGCACCAGTACGGTCTTGTTAGCCTGAACAGATTCGTGAATCTTGGCAATCGCTGCAGCATATTGCTTGATGTCTCCCGTACCATTACCGCGCAGGGGATATACATACTGTTCGACACCGTGGTCTTTGACCGCCTTTTTTTCCGCCTCGTAGGCCGAATCACCAGGAAGCGGACTCACGAGCGAAACGATCACATTGATGTCGTGTTTTTGAATCTGTTTGCGTATCTGTGTGGGTGAGAGTTGGCCGCTTCTGAAAATGGAGGCTTCCTCGACCACGCCCCAGCGCTTCGGAAATAAATTCCACTTGATGTACTCGTCGAACAGATAGATTCCGCCGCCAACCAGAAAAATAGAAAGAACAACACGGGGCAATATTTTCCGCCACAAATGGCGCGTTCGGACGGTAGAACTATTCGTGGGGGAAAACATGCTCATGGCGTTGGTGGATGACGTGATTTAGGCCCTCCGCCCTGTGGTTATAGGGCCTTCAGCCACGCCGCGATGGCTTGGCCGATCTCAGCGGGCGAATCTTCCTGAATAAAATGTCTACCCTGGACCGTCACCTCCTTCTGATTGGGCCAGGTTCGACAATACTCTCTCTGACGCCCCACCAGAATCGAACCTGGGTCCGCATTAATGAAAAGTTTCGGCAGGGCCGTGCTGTGTTCGAGCCAGCGACCGTACTCCGACACCAGTTGCACCATCTCGACAGGCTCCCCATCGATTGGAATTTGTCGTGGCCAGTTCAAGGTAGGCTGGCGATCGTCCGGGGTCAAAAACGGAGCGCGGTAATGATCCATCTCCTCATCGGTCAGTTTTCGTAGAACCGCATTGGGTAGCACAGCTTCGACAAACAGGTTTCGATGCAGCACCAGGTCCTCCCCTTTGTCTGAACGAAACCCTTTAAAAATATCGCGTGCGGCTTCTGGCCATTCGCTCCACTGGATGGGTGCGACAAGCGCCTCCATATAAACGATTCCCCGTACCGTGTCTGGGCAGTTTCTGGCCCAGTGAAACGCTAGCGCGCTACCCCAATCATGGCCAACCAGCACCACATTCCGTTCGGCATCCAACTTACCAAGCAACTCCGCCAGATGTTCGTAGACGACATCAAACGTATACCGCCTTGGGCCTTGACTGGCTGGCAGCTTGTCAGAATCACCCTGACCAATCAGGTCGGGGGCAATCACCCGGCCCAACTCCGTGAGTTCTGGAATCACATTGCGCCAAAGATAAGAGGATGTCGGATTGCCGTGCAACAATACGATGGGGTCACCATGACCTTCTTCAATATAGGCAAGGCGCTTGCCGCTTACGACCCGAAATCGCTTTTCAAAAGACAGTTGGGAAGAAATCATACGAATGGGGCCTCAAAATAGTGTAACGAATAGAAATTTTTGCCGCAGTACAGAACTGCCAGATGGCTCTCGATCAGAGCACAGAAAATTTCTTCTCGCTCGCCCAAACCCAACATGGGGCCCTAAGGGCCCCATGTTTCAGTCGAGCTGACCGACGTTACGCGAAACGCTCTACTTCGATTTTCACTCTAACCCCGGTAGTGTCTCGTGATCGTCCCCAGACTACTTCTCGATCCAGACATCATTGTAGTAGGGATAGAGGTTCCAAAGTGTAGGCTGCCATCCATGGACATTATTTCGTTTGGCAAAAACAGCGTTCCGAGTCACGGTACTCACATAAGGCACCTCTTCGGCATAGGCCTTCTGAAACGCCGTCGCGGCTGCCTGTCCTTCCTCCGGGGTACCGGCAGTCTGCCATGCGGCCATCGCCGCATCGATCGCGGGCGAGTTTGCACGAGACATATTCGGGAAAGGAATCGTCGCGCTGTTTACAAACAGATTCAGCACATCGATCGGGATCGGCCAGAGCCAATAGAACAACGTCATCGGTGCCGCATCGCGACCGGGTGTTGCCTGTTTTTCAAATAATACCGCTCGGTCAGCGATATTCAGCTTGGCGTCAAAACCACCCTCTCTTAACATCGCGGACACGGCCGTTGCTACAGCTTCATTGATGGACTCCGCTTGCGCTACGAACTCAAACGACATGACCGTGCCGTCCTTCTCCCAGACCCCGTCGCCATTAAGCGCCCAACCTGCGTCAGTCATCAGCGCTGCAGCTACGTCCGGGTTGTAACTAATCAACTTTTCTACGATGGGATCGTAGGCACGATCTGTTGGCGGTAATGGGCCCGGAGTCGAGACTGCATCACCAAAGAATACGATGTCTCGCATGGCGTCGCGATCAATAAGATGAGCAAGCGCTCGCCGGACACTCACGTCTCCGAATAATTCACTGTGATCCTGGTTCAGCGTGAGAATGTATCCAGACCATTCCGGAAAACGATACACCGTAATATCTGGATTGCTTTCGAGTCGACTGACATCCTGAGGAGCGGGGCCCTTCAACGTGTCGATATCACCATTCTCCAACTGAACGGCGCGCTGGCTTGCTTCTGGAATAAATGTCCAACGAACGGCATCAAGATGCGCCTTACCCTGGTTTTCAAACCACGGGACGTTCGATCCTGGGTAATCTTCCCATCGCTTCACCAATACATGGCTGCCTGGAACCCATTCCTCGTGCGTAAACGGTCCAGTGCCATCTGCAACCTCAGTGCCATACGTGGACTCCCCAGTCTCCCCACCCGCTTCGCGCCAGGTGTCTGTGCAACTGACTCGAAAGTATCCGGTCTTGTGCGGTCCAAGCGTCCCGACCCACGGGTTTTTCATATTAATTACCAACTGATCACCCTCTGAGGTGTAGTTGTCGACAGCCGCCGCGAGCGTTGCGATAAACGATAATGACTTGAACGTCTTAAAGTAATCGGCAACCGCAGCGGCATTGGCTGGTTTGCCGGAATGAAACGTTCTATTTGCATCAATATCGAATCGATACTGCATGCCGTCGTCCGAAACAGAAAAACCGGTGGCGAGTTGCGGTGCATCACCACCATCCGGGGTGTTGGTCAGAATCGCTTCATAGATCGCAAAAAATGCGGGGTCGTACCAGTTGGTCGTTATGGGGTCATGTTTCGAAAAGTCGAGATCGTATCCCTCACGCAACGTGCCGCCCTTTTGGACGTGTCCTGCCGCATGCGAAGCCGTACCCGCTACCAGCATCGAACCCGCAACGCTGGCCGTAACCCCTAAAGAGACGGTTCTCTTCATAAACTGTCGTCGATTCAGTTTGCCGTCCCGGTACTCGTTAACAAGTTGATCTAACTGTTTTTTTGTTTCCATCTCGCTCATATTTCCCTCCCAAGTCACTTGGTGATACCCAGAAAACCGACCTCGTTACCGGCCACAGATTTCTCGGTCATTGAACCACACTATTTGAAGAAAAGACCCATGTCAAGACTGAAGACTTTCTCAATAAAAAAATCTGATGTCCGATCTGATATCAAGTTTTTCTGGAACTCTGTGCTGCGACGATATTTGATAGAAAGGCTCTAACAGACGATCTCCCCGACTTTGTCACTATGCAGCAGTTGATGGATAGCTCGAACGGAATAAAACTTCCGCCTCGGGTGACCACTCGCCACCAATAGGAGGCGTGAGGTCACGGTAAACGCCCCTATCACAAGGCCGCCCTTGCTTCACCATAAAAGAAATTTCACCATTCCTACAATGCAATACATATGAGTAAACGGTCTGATGAATCTCATGATTACAAATGCCGGTCCATCCATTATCGTGGCTCGCTTGAAGCGCATAAATATCTTTAACGCCACTTATGTTAGCCAGCCTCTTTTGAGAAAACGACAGACGGGTTTGACTTGTGATGGCATCCTCATCCAACTGACTCACATTAAAAAGGAGGTGGTGGTTCGTTCGAGTAAGACAATCTGGGTGGCGCTCTACTGCAATCTCGTTTCCATGTACCTCGATTGCGGCTGAAGTTGCACTATCGATCAACATCAGATTCGAACACCAATAGGGATGCCGTCCCACCGCCTTATCCACAGCGTTGATCGCAGACTCAACATCGGTCCCCTCGTTCAATGCAATCTCCGTGAGAAGATCGTAGTTCCAGCCCGTAACAGGGTCTTCGCGAACATTGGCATCACAACAGAAGAGACCATGGCGATTGGCACCAATTGAAATCCCCGAGAATTGATCTTGGCTAGAGTCTACGTTGGCCCAGGTAGATACACCTCGAATTCCAACTACATCACTCGAAAGAACAATCTGATCCTCGAAGCTTTTGCGGCCGAAGTCCTTGTTCTTGAACAAAAGATATTCATCGCCACCAAGTCGCAATGTACCTATCGTGCACATCGAACGTTATGGTATCGCCGACTGTACTCGAGTCATTCGATGGATAAAAAGAATCGTTGGGATGGAAATTGACAATCGCGTCTACTACTGAAAAAAGCGTGTTAACCTGCCCCGCTATGGGTTTCCTCCCAAGTGGCGCCTCCTGTGTTCTCTACCCAATAACTCTTGGCCCATCCAACGCCCTGCCAGGTTCTGACTCTTGTCGGCGTCAGACGAAACAGCCATCGAGGCTGATTGAGCGTTGGACCCAGATACTTAGGGCCGTCTGGACCCAGATATCGAATTGACATCTTCTCGGCGATTCCGACCCATTTTCCTCCAATCACGCTTTCCTCCACCACTTCCGCAGTGCCGTCAAAATGGAACTTTTCCATGCTGTTGACGTCATCGATAACGGCTGAAACTCGGGGATCATTTTTCAGATATTCGGCCCATTTCGATCGCGAGCGCGGGATTACCCAGAACGTACAGCCGCACTCCTTGCCATGTGTGCAGCCTTCTTTCTTTTCCCACTGGTGCCAACACGGAATGATAAATGGATCGCCGTTCGGTTTGAGGCACGCGAGTCTCAAAGTCATCCCTTTCTCAAGAAATTCCTCGATGCTCTCGGTAGCCATCGCTCCTGCCTTAAGACTATGCTCTTCATTCTCATATTTCTTTTCCATGACTTCTCCCTCGAATTTCGTTTTCTGGGCTTTGAGTTTAAACGAATAGGCTCGAATCTTATCCGGGCCTCGAAGTATGTCAACCTCAAGAGACGCGTTGAATTGTGTGTGGTAGGCTCACCTGTCAGCAATAAATTTCGCTGAGTAATTTTCTTCGCAACGGAAACTGCAGGGGGCATGGATGTCTAGATTCGAGGGAAAACGAGTTTTTGTGACTGGTGCTGGCAGCGGTTTTGGTCGGCGGACAGCCGAAAAATTCGCAGAAGAAGGCGCTGCGGCCATTTATCTTGTCGATATCCTCCAGAACCGTCTCGATACCGTAACGAAAGAAGTTAAAAAACGCGGCGCAACAGCGGTGTCCATGTGTTTTGATCTGGCAGACGCTGACGCATGTCAGCAAGCCATGGCCCAGGCGCTTGCGGATGATCCACTCGATATTCTGGTTTGTAATGCCGCCGCAGTAGCCGAGGAACGATTTCTCGATATCGAGCTTGAGTCCTGGCAACGCCAAATCGATGTCAATCTGACAGCGTATTTTATACTGGCGCGAGATGCGGCTCGATCGATGGTAAAACAAAGGTCAGGAGTGATCTTGTTCACGGCATCGATAGACGCCCAAGGACATTCGCTCAAATTTACTCCCTACTGCGTGTCCAAAGCCGGAGACGTTTCCTTGATGAAATCAATGGCTGTTGAGCTTGCGCGTTCTGGAGTACGAGTAAATTCGGTCAGTCCGGGGCCAGCCGACACGCAACAAAGTACAGACCTTGTTGGTGAAGAATTGATGGCCAAATGGAGAAAACATGGGTTTCCTACGGTGCCTCTGAATCGACTTGCTTCTGTCGATGACATTGCAAACGCTTTTCTTTTTCTTGCGTCTGACGATGCCTCATACATTACGGGACACGACCTCGTAGTTGACGGCGGGCATACAGCCGATGTTTACGAAATACCCAACGAATGAAAAACCTTCGAGCGGCGCTGAGACAACTGAGACAAATAAGGGCTGTGCAGAAAATAATGGCCAAACAGACAACCCAATAACCCTATCTATCACGCGAATCATTGTGTGGCCAGCAACGACGAAGTAGTCAATCCGTCTAGACGACGATTCCTGCAGGGCAGAATTAGCCCGACGCCTTCCGATGCATCGGAATTTAATGTCGAGTTGGTAGAATGTTCCCGCGGTTTGGTTTCAGATTTGAGCACTTCGGTTGTCACATATAGCGTAACGAACTCTGGTAAAAAGAGAGTGTCAATACTTGTGAAATACATTGGAGAGCACGCTCAGGTCATTAAATTGCTTCATCTTGGACCGAACGAAAGATACGAGGGCGCCTGGACGGAAACGATTCCACAATCTCGTGAACCCTGCTCGATCGAGGTCGAGGCGCGATTTCATAAAGCCACGATCACACGCCGCCACAATTTTGACGGTGTATGAGTGCTCAACTCGCTCAACGGCGATAATGAAACTTTTTCCTGAGTCAGAAATTCTATTCAACCAGTTGGAATCTATTTGATTGCGTCTTTATAGAATCCAATGTTTTTCTCTGGATTACTAGCCATTGTCACAAATTGACTAAATTATCACGACTACAAATGCAGACCGATTCTCAAACTCATATGCCAGATGACATCTCACTGTCGGTGCGTCATCTGATTAAGAATTTCACCGTCGGCGGGCGATGGTATTCGAATAAAAATGAACAAATCGTTTCTGCCGTAGCAGACATCTCGTTCGATATCCGCCGTGGAACGACAATGGGTCTTGTCGGTGAATCTGGCTGTGGAAAATCGACCACCGCGAGATGCATTCTGCGGCTCATTGATCCGACTTCCGGTTCCGTACTTTTTCGTGCCAACGGCAACTCAGAGAAAATCATTGACGTGATGGCCGAATCCCCAGAGGAGCTGAGACAACTTCGACAAAACATGCAAATTGTATTTCAGGATCCTTTTGCATCACTTAACCCCCGTATGACGGTAGGAACAACAATCGAAGAACTGCTAATCGTAAATACAAACATGGACCGTGCCAATAGGGCCAATCGAGTACTTGAACTCCTTGATCTTGTAGGCCTGGAATCGATCCATGCAAAAAGATTTCCCCATGAATTCTCGGGAGGTCAGAGACAACGTATTGGTGTTGCCCGAGCGCTGGCATTGAATCCGAGCTTTGTTGTCTGCGATGAACCAGTCTCTGCACTGGATGTTTCAATTCAGGCGCAGGTTCTTAATCTGCTTTCTGACCTACAAGAGAACTTTGGCTTGACGTATCTCTTTATCACTCATGACTTGGCCGTTGTACGTCAAATTTGTGACGATGTGGCTGTCATGTACCTCGGAAAAATTGTCGAGCGCAGCCCTGTTGAAAAGTTGTTTGCAGAACCAATGCACCCCTATACCCAAGCACTCGTATCTGCCGCGCCCATACCGAATCCGTCGAGACAGAGAGATCGGACCCGCATTCTTCTCGAAGGCGACGTACCAAGCCCGATTAACCCGCCAAGCGGCTGCCGCTTTCAATCTCGCTGTTCGATTGGCAGGACTGAACAAAAGTGCCTTGAGATCGAACCTCCGCTGACTGATATCGACGGAACGCACTGCGTAGCTTGTCACTTTCCGGCCGTTCGATCGGTAATTTAGATCAACAACCAGATCCTAGATCGTCTAATTAAATTATTCGAAGACCTTTTTCCCTAGTGCTGCAGAAAAAATCATCGAGTTAAGGACCTACATATCGCATCTAAAAAAATATTATTAAAGTCTCAGATACACGTATAGATGTCATCGTAACTATATTCGGGAGAGTCCGCTATGCCAGTAATCGATAGTCACCTTCATTTGTTCCGGGCAGTATCTGACCGATATCCTCGAACCGTCTATCCTGGTCTAGCGGACGCCGATCTCGATGTACCAGCCGAAAAACTGATCTCTTTAATGGAAAGTACACGGGTCGACAAAGCGATCGTGGTCCCCCTCGGCCCGGAAGATCACTATTTGGGTGAAATCATTGAGCAATACCCCGGGCGATTTGCCGGCGTCGGCTGCTACGATGGGAGCGCGCCAGATCAGGCAAAGAATCTAGATGATCGTATCAACAAGAGTAACATCCAGGGAATTAGGATTGGCGAGGTGGATGCGAGCGCGGATACACCGGATGATCCGCGTCAATTTTCGATGTTCCCGCTGCTTGAAGCTATGTCCGAACGAAACCTTCGTGTCTGGTTTTACGCAGAATCAAGACAGGTCCAGTTGTTGGAGAAAGTGCTTGATGTTCTGCCTCAACTCGTCGTTGTATTCAATCACTGTGGGTTCATGGTCTCTTTAGACAATCTTACAGTCGATCAGCATTACCGACCACACTTCACAACGGAGGTACCACCACCCACTCTTGAACTGCTGGGAAGACTTGCTGAACGCCCCAACACCTACATTCATTTTTCCGGTCAATATGCTTTTAGTCACGACCCTTATCCGTACCCAGACATGCTTCCTGTTGCAGACTTTATTTACAACACTTTTGGCCCTAACCGAATGCTTTGGGCATCTGACTTTCCCTGGGTCGCTGAACAGCCCGGTTACGCGCAGCAACTGGCGCTGGTTGATCATTTGCTGCCTAACCTCACACAAGCCGAGAGACAACAAATCACCGGAGGCACAGCCGCCTCACTTTTCGATTTTTGAGTCCTGAGCCTTGGTCTTAGAGACCACCTCTTCGAGGGCGGCCTCCTGCCACTTCAGGTGTGCTGGCACCAGATAGCGCTGCAGAAAAAGGGCGATATCCCCTACAAGATGGCGATGTTTTAGGAGTAGCTCCGGCCCCTGCTTTTCGGAGGCAACCGAAGCCCAGAGCTTGTTTTGGCCCAGGCAATCAAAAACTAAGCGCGCTTGCTCTGTGCGTTGCTGATCACCTGTTCCCGAAATTACCAGATAGGACGTATCCGGACGCTGACCACGAGCCGGTAGTTCTTTGCCAGTGCCGAGAAGCGGGGAGACCACGATCTGCACCGCGGGCACGTAAACGCTATCCAGGGAACAGAGAATTGCTGCAACCCTTCCATAACTGCACAAACCGATGGGGCCCCAAACACCTTCTACTTCCTTTAAGAGGGCCTGGGTATCTGAAAACACCGAGTTACGATTGGCTTCTCCATCCGAAAGTCCATGACCGCGCAACTCCAAATTGATCACCCGAAAACCACTTTCAGCCAGCTCTCGATCAAGATCTTGCCAAACATCTAGATCTTTGCCGTAATCATGTAATAAGACCACGGGCGCACCACGCATTGGCCATTCATACCCTCGCATGGTCAAGCCGTTCTCTACGGTGACCTCTATACTCACAGGCTCTATGTTCATGTCGAATATGGCTGTGGGTTGATGCAGCGCAATTTGCCAACGCTGGTGGGCAACAACACCGGGTGTTCCTCCCAGCAAGACTCAATTGAATGAGCACACCTTGGTGCAAATTCGCAGCCCGGGGGTGTAACTTGCGGCGGGGGAACTCTTCCGGGAATCGCGTGCAATGCTCCGCGTCGCGCCGTAATGTCCGGTATAGCGCCTAATAACCCCTGGGTATAGGGATGTTTGGGATTGTCGAACAGATCGTTAACGGAGGCCTCCTCTACTATCTCGCCCGAATACATAACAGCCACCCGATCTGCAACAGCGGCAACTACTGCTAAATCGTGGGTAATCAGTAACATGCCCATCTTTCGCTCTTTTTGCCTTGTCCGCAGACTCTCCAATATTTGGGCTTGTACAGTAACATCCAAAGCGGTCGTTGGTTCATCAGCGATCAGCACGGCGGGGTTTAATGCCGTTGCTAACGCAATCATTACCCGTTGCCGCATGCCGCCAGAAAGCTCATGCGGATAACTTCTAAGTCTTTTCCGCGCATCTGGTAACTGCGCTTCTTCCAGAGCGCGAACCGCTAACTCCTCCGCTTCGGACCGACTCACGTCACGGTGCGCACGTATAACCTCTTTTAACAGACTGCCGATGGTGAAGACCGGGTCCAGCGATGTAGTTGGATCCTGAAAAATCATCGCGATTTCTTCGGATCGCACCCGCCGCATTTCACGAGGGCTCAGTCCCAGTAGGCTTTGACCTCGATAGAAAATTTCACCACCTGTGACACCGGCAACGTCGGCGGGCAGCAAACCCATTACCGATAGTGCAGTAATGGACTTCCCACAACCACTTTCTCCGACAAGACAAACAATTTCATTTGCGCGAATGGACAAAGACACACCCTTCACCACTTCAAAAAATGAACCCTCGCTGTGAATCGAGATTCGAAGATCGCGAATCTCGACTAACTCATCGTGAACGGTTTGATTCATAAAATCTGATTCAACTCGTTAGCCAGATATAGAAGATTATTTTCTTTTCCAAGCGTAAAGCGTGATACATCTGAAAATGATCCCTATCACTACCAACGAAACAATGGGATAAATTAATGTGACAATTAACTCTTCGACGCTGTCGGATCCATGGGCAAACATGATAGTCCCCGCCATTCCCAGTGCCGCCCCGAACAACATCGGGGTAAGACAAGGAAAGGGTGTTAACGACAAATAAGAACAGGTCGAATATTTTTCGTCCATGAATACGCTCCACTCAAAAAAAGTGCAGTGGTTTACTGGCTCTGATCTTCGTAGAAAATCCCGCAACCGTATCTGGAATCATTTTGACCTGCGTAATCGGGGATTGGCCAGCGTATATCCAGTATCGGCGAGCCAGTTACCCAGCACTACCAAAACGACCAAAATTAGGGAGAAAAACTGTGCGACCGGGTAATCACGACGTAGAACCGCGGTCACTAATGCTTGGCCGATGCCTGGCCATCCAAAAATCTGCTCTACGATAAGTGCATACCCGACAATCTGCCCAATCCTTAGGCCGGCCAACGAAATTATGGGTATCAAAGCGTTGCGAAGAACATGCTTCCCCATTACACGCCATTCCGATAACCCTCCCGCCCTGAGCGTTCGAACAAAATCGTTGTTCTGATTCTCGATCATCGCCGAACGGGTCATTCGAACAGTCAAGGCAATGCCCTCAAACGCAAGCACAATCGCGGGGAGTATCAGTTGCTTAGGGCTGCAACACCCCGCCGCTGGGAGGATTCGTAATGTAGACGCGAACAGCCAGACCGCAAGCAGGGCCAGCCAAAAATTCGGAATTGCCATTCCAATTACAGAAAAAGACATGATGCCGTGATCAGCCCAGCTATTTCGCCGCAGGGACGCCAGCACTCCAAGGGGTATCCCAATCACAAAAACCAATGCAAAAGCGGCCCCTCCCAGTATGAGACTGTTTTTCCCATGCGTTTTCAGCATCTCTATTAACGACGCATTATTTGTAATTGACCGACCGGGATCTCCTCGAAGAATTTTTCCCATATACGCAAAATACTGAAGATAAATGGGTCGATCCAGACCAATTGACGCTCGAAATTCTTGGCGAAATTCTTCAGTGGCCGACCCTGGAAGCGCGGCTGCAGTCGCATCACCGCCAGAAAGTCGAATGGCGTAAAACACGGCGATCGAACTCACGATCAATACGATCAGCATGTACCCAAGCCGTCCAATAATCCGCTTCATTTGCTCTTTTTCCGCCTTCCCTCATGCCGAAGGCGTGGGTCAAAATGATCTCGCAGTCCATCACCGATCATGCTTACTGCTAAGACCAGCAGCACGATTCCAATACCCGGTATGGTCGCTTCCCAATGGTTGATTCTGAGAAAACCCCTGCCATCGGCGATCATCTTGCCAAGGCTTGGCAATGGTGGTTGGGCGCCTAACCCTATGAAAGACAACGCTGCCTCTGCGATCACTGCGACGGCAATCAAGTAAGAAGCCATGATCAAAGCAGGAGCAAGTACATTGGGTGATAGATGTCGCCACATGATTCGGTAACTTGATACCCCGGCAGCTCTTGCTGCCTCAACAAACTCTTTCTCTTTGAGACCTACGACCTCGCCACGAACGACGCGGGTAATAGCAGCCACGTTTACGATACCTACGGCCAGTATTACTGGGAAAAGACCTTCACCGAGCCCACCAACAAGTAGGACAGCCACCAGAATTAGCGGGAATCCCCATATGAAATCAGTAGACGATCTGATAACACGATCTGTAGAACCGCCAAGATATCCCCCGACCATTCCCAGTATCACTCCAACCAGCAGAGACAATGCTGTGACAGCAGCAGCCACCAACAAAGACACTCGAAATCCAACAAACAAGCGAATGGCCATGTCGCGCCCATAACTGTCAGTCCCTAAGAGATACCCTTCAGTAAAAGGCGGCTTGTGCGCATTTCGCAGCGACTGACGGGCATAATCCGCGTCGTAGAATACCGGGCCTAAAATCGCCAACCCCAGCATGATTAATCCCAATACAACACCCGTCAAAAGTATCTTGTTGTGAACAATAGATTGCAATTGCTTCCGCCATGGTTTTGCGCGAAGACTTTCCTCATAATCCGTCAGCCTTTGCTCCCACGCGACCGCGTGAGTTGATGTTGTTTGCTTAGAGGTATTCAATTGTTTTATGAATTAGATTGCTGTCGCTGAATTACGTCTCGATTATGTATTTTCAATGAATCGGTGCGAACGAAAAGATCAACTACGATAAACAATACAGCGGTAGAGTATCTATGCTATACGGTGAATTTCATTCCCTCTTTCGCACGTATGCCTTACTATAGCGGCATGAGACGTTACAAGAACTGTCAAATTTGCGCAACAAATCCTAACTAACAGATTGCATAACATGGATCAAACCATTAGCCGGGCCAAAAAGACGATCAGGATATATCTTGCCCCTGTTGTCTCCAACAGATCATTCACCGAGAAGTGGACCCCACCAAGATCACCTTTACCCATGGGTGAGGCTCAATAACCGCGAGCAGTAAGATGTCGCAGGCAGCAAAACAAAGTTCCGCTGCCGAACTACGGCAGGTGATCGAGGAGATGCCTGCCTCCCAGATTCGCGAAGTAGCCAACAATGCCATCGGTCTTGAGGGGATGATTCCACTTTGGTTTGGCGAGCCCGATGTATCCACGCCGGAATTCATCTGTAATGCTGCGGCTGAAGCGATGCGAAGCGGTCGAACCTTTTACACCCCGAACCGGGGCATCCCAGAATTACGGGACGCTATCGCTGCGTATACCGAGTCGCTCTACGGCATCGCGATGACGATGGACCGCGTTACCGTGATGGCGTCGGGAATGAGTGGCATCATGGTGAGTCATCAGCTGCTGGTCGAACCGGCAACCAATGTCGTTTGCCCGGTCCCGCTATGGCCGAATGTACGGGGTACGGTAGACATACTGGGCGGTGAATTCCGCCCCGTCCCTCTTCGCCTAGTGGATCAGTCTTGGCAACTCGATCTCGACCGTTTGTTTGATGCAGTCGACCACAGGACACGGGTGATTTTTGTCAACTCGCCCGGCAACCCGACCGGCTGGATGATGTGGTCGGATCAACAGCGGGAAGTCCTCGAGTTTTGCCGCGCACGAGGTCTTTGGCTGGTTGCGGACGAAGTGTATGCCCGCATCGTCTACGGCATGAAACACGCGCCGTCCTTTCTTGAGCATGCGGATACAGAAGACCGATTGATCGTAATCAACAGCTTTTCGAAACCCTGGGCGATGACAGGCTGGCGCTTGGGATGGTTGATTACGCCGGACCGATTCGGTAAGACACTCGAAATGATGAACGAGTTTAATTTCGCGGGCGCGGCTACGTTTACCCAGATTGCGGGAATCACCGCGTTACAGGAGGGAGAAGAATTCATTGCAGCGCAGATCGCTCGCTACGAGCGCGCCCGTGATCTTGTGTACGAGCGACTATCTAAGAACCCAAGAATTCAGATCGGCTGGCCGGAAGGCGCATTTTATGCCTTTTTCTCGGTCGAGGGCATGACGAATGGGCTTGCCTTTTGTAAACAACTGGTGCGCGATGCCCGGGTAGGTCTGGTTCCCGGGACGACGTTCGGTGCGCCAGAAGAAGGATGGTTGCGCCTTTGTTTTGCCAATCAGCTTGAGACGCTGAATACGGCGATCGATCGATTGGAGGCGTGTTTGCCGTCTTAATACAGTCGGGTCAAGTCGAACTCGACACGACTCGATCCTCGGCTTCGGTTAGTTCTTCAGGGAATCCTATTTATCTACCCAGCCGGCCACGAGCCGATGCGTTGCTGCGAGAATCTGCCAGGCTACCAGCCAGTTGAAATACCATCGCTCCCCTTGCTCACGGGTGGTCTATTCGCCTGCAGAAGGTCACTCAATTTCACTCCGATACTTTGGTTTTTCAAGGGCACAAGGGGCGGTGCATTATAAGATTCCAGGCTACGATTAATCTCGAGGTTTTCATATTTGGTGGTACGTTGCTGGGGCATTCGCCCAGCATCTTGAATAAGTTGATCCATCTGTTCCGGCGGCAATTCCTGTCCGTTTTGATTCCCGGCAGCACGAGAAATGGATTCATTCATCAACGTCCCGCCGACATCATTCGCTCCCGCTCGAAGGCACTGTACAGCCCCGGCTTTGCCCATCTTGGTCCACGAGACCTGTATATTCGATATGCGTCGATGGAGCACAATCCGCGCAACTGCATGCATCAGAACAGACTCACGAAATGTCGGGCCTTTTCGACAATTCTGACGCCGATACATCGGCGCTTCCTGATGGATAAAAGGCAGGGGAACAAATTCGGTAAATCCTCCGGTTTGAGACTGTAATTTCCGAATATGAATCAAATGACGAGCCCAGTGCTGCGGCTTGTCTACATGGCCGAACATAATCGTGGCTGTGGTCGGCAACCCCGTCTTGTGCGCTGTCTTAATCACATCTAGCCACTCTTTGGTCGTGAGCTTATCCGGGCAAATGACTCGCCTTACTTCATCATCGAGAATCTCTGCTGCGGTACCTGGCAACGTAGAAAGACCCACCTTTTTTAGCGCCTCGAGAAATTCAGCGATCGAAATTCCCAGCGTTCGAGCGCCTTGCATTACTTCTAACGGAGAAAATGCGTGTATATGGATAGCGGGGACTTCAGACTTTATGGCCTGACAAATAGACAGGTAGGTATCTCCTGTAAAGTCCGGATGAATCCCCCCCTGGAGACAGACTTCCGTTGCGCCACGATGCCAGGCTTCCTGTGTACGCCTGCGGATCTCGGCAAGGTCAATCAGGTATGGATGATCCCGTGGTCCGCTGCGACTGCTGCTTTTCGAAAAGGCGCAAAACCCGCAACGATAACCGCAGATGTTGGTGTAGTTGATGTTCCTGTTAACCACATACGTCACCACATCCCCGTTGACATCTCTCCTTAGTTGATCCGCAAATCTGCATGTTTCCAGAAAATCATCCCCGCGAGAATGGAAAAGGCGAACGATGTCATTTTCGGTCAGATCGATTTCTTGGGTGACTCGATCAAAAATAAAATGAAGATCCGCAGTTGCTTTTTTCGTTGGCACAGCTGCGACTGAAAATGGCGCTTCTGCTAACTCGCCGGCTACCCAGCTATCCGTCCTTGGCAACCCCCCGCCGTCAATCAGACGATGTACTCGCGTGGATACCGCTGGTGACAACCACTTGGCGCTGTCCTCCAGATATTTGGAATAAACGGGCAACCGGGGAATCAATGTTTTCCCGGATCGGTGGGTTATAGCCTGCAACTCGGCAATCCTGGGCCAAGGCGCCTCTGGATTCACGTGATCCAAAGTAACCGGCGATACGCCCCCCCAATCGTTAATCCCCGCGTGAATCAATTTTTCTTCTACGCCCGGCGAAAGATTGGGTGGCGCCTGTAGATTCATATCTGGCCCGAACAAGATTCGAGCCACCGCAATTGTCCATAACAGGTCCGGCGTATCTGGCTCGGGGAATTTCGCCATCAACGTATCAGGCTTCGCTCGAAACGGCTGAATGATCAGCTCCTGAATGTGGTCGTACCGATCGTGTAACGCCCGAATCTTGAGTAGCGAGTCGATACGCTCGTCGCGATTTTCTCCAATTCCGATCAAAATACCGGTCGTAAAGGGAATCTTTAAACGACCCGCCAGTTCGATGTTAGCCAGGCGAACCTCCGGTCGCTTGTCTGGCGAACCGTAGTGGGGACCACCGCGCTCGGACAGGCGGGGAGCGGCCGATTCAAGCATGATTCCCTGCGATGCCGAGACCTCTCGGAGCGCCGCCATCTCATCCGCTTCCAAGATGCCGGCATTGATGTGCGGCAGCAGGCCAGTCTGATCAAAAACACGGCCGGCGATATGCGCTAGATATTGGGCAGTGGTGTCAAACCCGAGTGTTTTAAGCGCTTCCCTCGCGGCGCGGTAGCGAAGTTCCGGCTTGTCGCCTAAGGTAAACAACACCTCGTGACAGCCATTCTCTTTTCCGGCCCGGGCGATCTCAAGCACCTGTGACTCGGACAAGTAGGTGTGAATGAGTTCACGCGGTTGCTTGGCAAAGGTGCAGTAATGGCAAACATCCCGGCACAGGACTGTCAGCGGTACGAACACTTTTGGCGAATAGGTCACAACATCGCCGTGACCTCGGTCCCGCAAAGTCGCAGCAAGTTTCATAAGTGGGTTAAGTTCTGTGCCGGCACCAAGCATCCGGGCTTCTTGCGGTTCCGGCCGTCTTTCCAAAAAGCGATCCAGTTGACACGCTTGCGGTTTCATCGCATCACCGCAATTTCCGAGGGTATGCCGGTCTCCGAACCAATACGCCTCCCGTCAAGCCGGATACCGTCGAGATACATATTCGTCTTACTGGCCTGGGAGAACTCATTGACCCGCAGCAGATCGTCCGGTGTGTCTACATCGAAACCAAAACCCGGCAGGGAAAGCAGCTGCACCTTAATATTCTGCCTCCGGGCAGCTGCGATATGCGCCTCGACACTGTCCGGGCCAAACAGTGGCGGCACCATCGACGGCAATGACATCGCCAGGCAGTTCGTACCCCGGCCGTCCCGCGCCGGCACCAAGGCCAACCCTCTGCTCTCATTAATTAAACTGGCCACCCGATCGATCTCGACAGCGGTGACCGCCGGCGTATCGCCCGGTATGGTCAGGAAACCTTCGACACCCTGCTTTTCGAGCACATACGCTGCCTGCGCAACGGCCGCATTCAGACCTGCTTCATCGGGATCATCGAGCAACCGTGCACCGACGCGCCGAAGATGACGTCGGGCCACCGGGCAATCGGTAACAGCGAGAATCCCACCAAGTTGGTTGGTGTCCCCTAGGGCCGACAGTACGTCCAGGAGCATGGCCTCGAACAGGTGCTGACGTTCGGTCGACGTCAGCACCGAAGACAACCGGCTATTGGCATGTTGCGCGGACTTCAGCGGCACGACCGCCCACGGGAGTCGATCAGACATTCAAATCACTCCTTCAGTTCAGGGGAGCTACCTCTGCATTGTCTCAGAAAACGCAACCACATCGGCAGCAAGGTTAAGCTTTTGGTCCAAGGTCTCCATCAGAGTAGCGGTTACCTCGACCCGGATGTCAAGATCCTCGATCTGACGCGAGACGTGGTGATCGGCCCCATCTATTACATAACCGTCGAGAATATCGGCGTAGTAACGGGCAATAGACAGCGTGGATGCCTCATAGCCCAGTTCCGCCATGATCTTTGTGGTGGGGCCCTTGAAGGCCCGTGAACCGATCATCGGCGACACCGCAACCACCGGCACCTTGCACCTCTGCAGCCTGCTTCGCAGGTCCGCTGTTGCCAGGATTGGATCCAGGCTCAGGAAAGGGTTGGATGGACACAGAATTACAGCTTTGAGTTCGGGGTCTTCTAAAACGGTGATAACGGCTGGCAACAAGGCGGCTTCTGACGCGCCTTCGTACCGCAATCCCGTTATGACCGGCTCACATCGATCACGAACGAAATAGGTCTGGAAATCCAAAGGGCCACCCGGCGTTTCGACGATAGTTCGCACCCGGTCATCGGTCGGCGGCAGAATCAGCAAACTAACACCAAACGCGCGACACAGAGCGACCGTAACCAACGACAGGGGGGCGCCGGTCTTGAGACGCATCGAGCGCTCGATATGCAACGCGAGATCCCGGTCGCCCAACCGAAACCAGGTCTCGCCACCCAACTCAGAAACCGCTTCCAGCACATGCCAGGTTTCAGCGGCCCGGCCCCAGCCAAGCTCTGGGTTGGCAACACCCGCCAGCGTGTACATCAACGTATCCAGATCCGGCGAGATATGTAATCCCCAATGCTCGAAATCGTCACCGATGTTACCCACAACCAGAAGTTCTTCGGCGGGTCGGCACAAAGAGAGCCCTTGGGCAAGTTTTGCGCCGCCGACGCCACCCGACAAAACAACATAGCGGCAACCCGCAATGTCAATGTCGGCGGTGCTCATCGGAAGAGGTCCTGTTCACGCGGGCGGATCAGGGTCGCTGCAGACTGCTCATCGGAGGCCTGCTTAAAACCGCGGATCAGCACCACTGGAATATCTTCTCCAGCTTGCCCCTGCAGCAGCGATGCCGCACTGGCCAGTTCATCAGCCACCGCTTCTTCACTGACCTTCAGCGGCACACCGAAAAGGTCAGGCTTTCCTCGGTGGTCTTCCAGCGCCTGCACGCCGGCAACACCGATCGCAAGACCGACCGTTCCTATGCGCCAGGCCCGGCCCACGCTGTCGTTGATGATCACACCAATATCTGTGTCCATCTCACGCTTTATCCGTGCGCGGTATTCACGAGCACTTTGATCGGGATCTTCCGGCAAAAGGAGCACCTGTTCAACTGGATCTTGTGGGCCTACGTTCGAGGCGTCGATCCCGGCATTGGCAAGGACGAGTCCCAGCCGGTGAGCCACGATGATTAGCTCATCCACCGCCCGCACGACTTCGGTCGATTCCGACAGTACCAGCTCGATGAGTCGGGGATCCTTTGCCGTCTTGCGGGCGAGTTCAACAGCGCGCTCGCCAGGCTCTACATCGCACAAATTGATCATCCGCCCTTCTGACTTCGACACGATCTTCTGCGTGATCACCAGGATATCCCCGGGACAAAGTGACATTCCCTGCGAAGACAGCGCGGCAAGAATTAAACCGACAATGTCGGAACCTGCTGTGACTAGTGGGATTCCCGGTATGGCCGTCAGTGCGAGGCCAGTCGGCCGGTCCATTTATCTGATGAACGACTGCATCGCTTCACGATAACCGGCAGCAAGGCCCGGATCGTTCAGGTCCTGTCGGGCGGGAGCCGCAAATTCAGGGTTAAGCGCCAGGGATTCCAGAGCAGGGCGTTCGCCCTGGTAAATAAGGCCCAATGGCAGGCGGCCCTGCTCTCTCAATTCGCACATACGCTCAAACGCACCAGCCCGGTTGCCTGGGTCGTAACCGTCTTCGCTGTCAATGTTAAAGACGCCGGTGCGCCATTCGCGGTAGGTATCGTTGTAGGTCACACAGGGCGACAGCACCTCGAGGTAAGACAGCCCTTGGCCTGCAGCGGTGTGCCTGAGCGCCGCAAGCGTCAGTTGCAGCAATTGCGCGGGATGGCCGCTGTAACCGCGGGCGAGAAATGTCGAGCCCGGGATGCTCAGACCCAACATGATCGGATCGAGATCTTCTTCGGTATTGCCCTGGAATCCGGTCACACTGGTCGGCGATGCCTGTCCTTTAGTCAGGCCATAGGTGCCGTTATTCATGACGATATACGTCACACCGGGGTTGCGTTTGAACGAGTGCATAAGATGTCCACCGCCGATCGCATAACCGTCACCATCACCGCCCACTCCGACAACTGTAAGCTGGGGATTGGCAAGTTTGACACCAGTCGCGGTCGGCAGAACCCGTCCATGAAGGGCGTGGTAGCCATAACAGGACAGATAATTCTGCAAGGAACCCGAACAGCCGATGCCCGCAATGAACATGCGGTCATGCACTGGTATCTGCAGCTCGTCCAAAGCGGTGATTAACGCCTCGAGCACACCAAAATCTCCGCAGCCCGCACACCAGATCGGCCGGGTTGGCGTAAATGTCTCTGTCATGCGGCCTTATGTCTCCGTGAATCCATGCGTTCAATGACCTTTTGAACCAGGTCTTCGGCTCGTAACGGCACGCCGTCATAGATGAGGACGCTTTCGATGTGTGCCTCCTCGCCACCGTGCGCAACGATAAGTCTCGCCAATTGACCCGTTGCGTTGTATTCGACGACAAAGACACATGGGCAACCCCGGGTAAAATCCGGCGTCTCGTCAAGCATCGGCCATAGTGTCTGCAGCTGGTGATATTGGGTTGGGACACCGCGTGCAGCCAGGATATCCATCGCTTCAAGTATCACGCCATGTGTCATGCCAATGCCGACAAATCCAATATCCGCAGTTTCAACACCGTGGGTAACCGCCCGCGGCAGGTCAGCCTGCATGCTCTGTAACTTGCTCTGACGTTTTTGCATCATACGCGTACGGTTACCGGGGTCGGTGGAGACCTGGCCAAACTCGTCATGTTCATTTCCGGTGACAAGCGACATCCCGCCAGGCGTACCAGGCGGCGCGAAGGCCGAAACACCGTCTTCGCTGAAAGCATACCGCTTGTAGATCGCCATCCCAGCCAGCGATTCGGCATCCAGACGCTTGCCCCGTTCCACCACCACCTGGCCCTCATCGATCGGGTCTATCGTCGCGAGGTTCTGTGAGAGCCCCTGGTCCAGAGCTATGAACACCGGGAGTTGATACTTTTCAGCGAGATTGCAGGCTTTTACAGTGATGTGAAAGCACTCCTGCGGGGTGCCCGGCGCAAGGACGATGCGGGGGAAGTCCCCATGACCTCCGTAGACCAGGAGGTTAATGTCACTCTGCTCCGGCTTGGTCGGCATGCCCGTGCTTGGCCCACTGCGTTGGGAATCAACCACGACCAGCGGAATCTCCGCCATGCCCAGTTGCCCGATACCTTCCTGCATCAGCGACAGACCGGGACCCGAAGTCGCGACCATCGTGCGCGTGCCGGTAAGGGCCGCCCCTATAGCCATATTGATCACCGAAAGTTCGTCTTCGGGCTGTCGAACGACACCGCCAAACCGAGGCAACCACTTCTGAAGCCACTCCATGATGTCGGTGGAAGGGGTGATCGGATACCCGGCAAAAAAGCGTCCGCCCGCTACGACAAACCCAAAGGCGACCGCCTCGTTTCCAGTGATCAGCATATGGGGTTTCGAATCGGCGCTGACGATCTCATAAAGCCCTTCGTCAGCTGTCAACCCGACTTCATCGGCGAGCTCATGACCCACTGCCAGCGCGTCAAGGTTGTATTTCAATGCCTCAGCACCGCGCCTGCCAAAACGCTTCTCGAACGCGGCTCGCATATCGTCGTCATTAAGACCGATCAGGCGCCCCACCACCGCCGAAGAAATGCTATTTTTGTAAATGTCACTCCTAAACATCCGTACCGCATGCCGGCTGAAAGGAATGCCGATCACCCGGGCCCCCTCGGGCACGCCACTGTCATCCGGCAAACCGCCACCAGAACTGTCGTATATCACGATGCTGCGATCATTGAGGCGATGGGCCTGTTTGCGGATCGCAAACAGATCGAAAACGACGATCAGATCAATCTGGCTGCCTATACACAGACGCTCGTCATGACAGGCGCGCAACGTGGCCGCAACAATGCCGCCTTTAATGCGCGACAGCACATCACGCTCGGTATAAGCACGCATACCCACTGAACGTAGGACATCGGCCAGTATATTGATCACCGTCAAGGAGCCGTCACCGCCCTGCCCAGAAACGATGATACTGAGGTCCTCAAGTCGTGGCTTTGAACCGCTCAAGGGGTGCTTTCCTCGCTCTTCGACTTTGTCTTTTTCTTTTTTGGCGGAGGCGGCGGTAACGGCCGCCAGTCCTTCGCCGAACAGCCATCTTCCCAGCCTCTATAGTAATGTTTCGGGTCTAGATTCCCGATGGCCTCGCGTTCCAAATGTGTCGGCATGAGCGCCGGCAAGGGTCGGTTGCGCTTGTAGCGGGAAAGCCGAACCAGGAGCTCTTTTGACTTTGGCGCCTCGTCCAGTTCCTTGGTTTCTACCCAGCCCGCTTCAAGCAGTGCCTGCCAGGCGCGGTGCCCGGCCTCGGTTCGAATGACGGTAAAGGTCCATCCGTTGAGTCCAATACCACCCAGCCCGATGTCCGCGTTATCTGCTGCGTAATCCATACAGTAAAGACAGGCAGGTCGGGCAAACTTACCAAAGGCCTTCAGTGACCGTGTTTCTTCACGTCCATCGCGCAGCTTAATTTCGAGTCGCCCCTTAATATTGATGTTCGTAATATCCCGCTTCGGAACACCCAGATCCTCGGCCAGCCAATCGATGCCTGCCTCTGTGAAGGCCTCCGAACAGAACAGGCCGATGACCAGCACGATGTTCTTGCGATACCACTCGGCCACATCCAGCCGAATACTCGAGAACTGCTGCTGGCGCACGCCGTCTACCTGGCAAGGTACGCCGACGACCGCGAGCGGCGCGATGCCTTGTTCCATCGCCTCGACCAGCGCCAGGGTATTCGGCTGATATGAATAACGGGAACGGGCGCTGACGAGCACCTCTTCGGGCGTGGTCGCCAATTGTGCATAGCCCATCTGCGGGTTGTCGGGGTCTTCGTTGCCTACCACAACCCCTTTGAACGCTCCAGTCTGCATGCCATGTATGGCGAGTGCTGAACAGATACCCCCATCCTGCCCCTCATTCAGGATGTATTCCCGGGTCGTCCTCGCGAGTACAGCATAGGCGTAAGGCCCGAATCCATCGTCGATAGTCGGTTCGCGCAACTGCATCTGCCGGGGTAGATCCGTGTCGGTCGGACGCAGCACCGGACAGGCATCAACGCACAACTCGCAATAAACACAGGCACTGTTTCGCGAGTCCTGTGGTTTCTCGTTGACGTAATCGAATACGTCGACCGGACAGATGGTGAGGCAAGCTGCACAACCGATGCATTTACCGGGATTGACAACCTCTTCCATGAGAAAGTCAACCGCCTTGAAACCCCCTCGGTTGTACTCGGAGCGCCAGGCATAAGCCCACTCGTTTGGGTTGGCGCCCTCCTCAAGCAACCTGTGGTAACGCCTTTGCACCTCTTTTGTTAAATCCTGAGTCATTCTTTAGTCTGGATTAGAGCGCGGTTCCGATTTCTGGCAAGAGAAGAAACTGCAAAAGAACCATGGTTATGCCTGGGCACGAAATAAGTGCACCCATCGGAAAGGCCCCACGCAATTTCCCAAGCGCGAACAATACCAGATTTACTTTCTTATCAAGGCCGGCGGCCACCGAAATCGGCACAACCAGCGTGCTGTTGCGTTTCCCGGTTGAGTCCAGCGCTACCCCTTTGAATTCGGCCAACGTTGTGAAGCGCTCGTGATCGGTCACAGCAGTGGCACAGGACCACAGTCGACAAGCCGGCGCCAACCCGTCACGATAGCAGCGTAAGCGGGCCTGCCTTTGCTCATGGACGGTTACATTGCCGGGCCGATGACGTCGGCAAAGTACTGCATGCTGTCGAGTGACTGCTCCAGCGTGTCCCGCTGGAAATTTAGCATCAGACCCTGTACGCCGGACTCGGCGAGTGCAGCGACATCCTCGGCGATCTGTTCGACCGTCCCGCTCAGCAGTTGGCGGCTGCCATCATCAAGGGTCAGAGTCTTTGTCTCATCGAACCACAGCGCACAGTACACCAGCGAGATGCTCGCCGGATCACGGTTCTCTTCGGTCGCAATTTCGCCCAGTCGCCTGACAGCGCTGACAAACTGCCCGATCGAGCCCAGTGGGTAACGGGGGTTGTTGCCGATTGGGTACCAGGTATCCCCGTACCGCGCCGCGCGTCGCAACGCTGGGCCGCTCTCACCACCGATCCATATCGGCGGATACGGTTTCTGCCGTGGCTTGGGGAGAAAGCTGATGTTCTGGAACCGGACGAACTCACCTTCGAACGCCGGATCGTCCTCGGTCCATAGTATTTTAAATGCCCGCAGGTACTCGTCGGTCACCCGCCCACGCTGGTCGAATGGCGGCGCACCGAGTGCCTCGAATTCTTCCCGCATCCAGCCGGCGCCAACACCGAGTGTCATTCGCCCATGCGAGAGCACATCGATAGTTGCTACGAGCTTGGCGGTTTCCACCGCCCCACGGTGCGGTATCACCGTAATCGATGTCACCAGTCGGGTCTTCCTGGTCAGTGCAGCAAGGAAGGACAGCACACTAAACTGGTCGAAACAAAATCCCGATGCGGAACCCGGAAACTCACCCGACGCACTATAGGGATAGCGCGAGTCGATTCTCCGAGGCACCACGATATGATCGGGTACGGCAAGGTAAGCAAAGCCGAGTTCGTCCGCGCGCCGTGCTAATTGTCCGATCGATTCCGGTTCTGCCAGCGGCCCACGCGTAGGAATAGTCATTCCAATGTCCATGTTGATCTCCTCGCTGTTGGCCATCGACGATTCGCAGGCATTCTAACGTACTCGCTCTGTCGCGCCCTGAACGGACTCCTCAGGCCGATCGGTATCTGGTGATCGGCATCGCATTGGCGGCTCGCGGGGACCAATTCAACTGCCCTCGTTCCACCGGTGATACCGATCGTTACCCGGTGCCCACGGGTTAACGATCAGATTATGGTAACTCAGCCGTTGCTACCAACGACCGATCTGTAGAACTCATCAGAACAGATGTCACCGATCATGCAGTCAGCAATTCGGTGTACTGATCCAGCAGCGGCATTACCACGTCCTGCCCTTCCGATGGCAGGGCCAGCAAAACCCGCAGGACCCCAGCTTCCCGGCACTTCTCAAGGTAGTGCTCTTCCGGCGGAGCCCTGAACACACTGACCGAGATGGAATCCATGTCCCGACCTGCTTCATCGGCATAAACGCGTAATTCGTCCATGCCGGCACCCGGATCAGTCATCTTATTTCCGCGCGGGAGCCAACCATCGCAAAACTCCACGATCCGCCGCAGGCTGTATTTGGTCTCGCCGCCCAACAAGACCGGAGGATACGGTTTCTGCACCGGCTTCGGCCACGACCAGACAGGATCAAAGTGCGTGAATGCCCCATCGTAGGCAGCCTCTTCCTCGGTCCAAATTGTCTGCATGGCTTTCACATGGTCGACCATGACGCGAAAGCGGTCATCGAACGCAATACCATGGTTCTCAATCTCGTCCTGGTTCCATCCCGCACCGATGCCGAACTCAAACCGTCCACCGGAAAGCACATCCAGGCTGGCCACAGCTTTGGCCGTCACGATCGGGTCACGTTGACTCACCAGGCAGATTCCGGTACCAACGCGAAGCGTCCGGGTCGCCGCGGCAGCTGCTGACAAGACGACAAAAGGATCGAGGCAGTTGGCATACTCCCGGGGCAGCGGTTCACCGCCAGGAAATGGCGTTCGCCTGCTCACGGGAATATGCGTGTGCTCTGGGACAAACAGCGACTCGAAGCCCCGGTCTTCCAGCGCCCGGGCAAGATCGACGACGGAAATTGAGTATTTTGTTGGAAAAATGTACACACCTATCTTCATTGCGAGTCACCTCCTCTATTCAATCGTTTAAATTTACCTAAGTCTAACTTGCGAGGGATCCCGGCGACTCTCGAAACCAAAGGCGGGCATTTCCAGCCACCTTTGCACACATCGAGGCAGACCACATTTCATGGATATCCATTCGGCCATCTTCTAGAATACAAATGAATCACCGCTACCGGGTCAGTAGACCGGCGTTTCGCTGTAACTTACGTGGTGAACCAGTATTGTTGCCTTAAAAAAGGAATGCATTCGTGTCTTTTGTCAACCTTGCAACCGGAATCAAGATGTACTACGAGATTGAGGGGCAAGGGGAACCCTTGTTGCTGATCATGGGTACCGCTGCGGACCACAATACCTGGTCTGCACAGGTCTCAGCATACCGTAACCAATACACGGTAATCACATATGACGCACGAGGAACGGGTCAATCCACCCACCCTCAGGGCAAAGAGGAATACTCGATGCAGATTCTCGCTGAAGATGCAGCGGCGCTACTGGACGAGTTGGACATTAGTCGAGCCCACGTGAGTGGCTTGTCCCTCGGCAGTGCTACGGCCCAGGAACTGGCTATCAATCATCCAGACAAGGTGGCATCACTACAGCTGCATGGCACGTGGGGATTCTCGGATGAGTGGTTCGTCCGCATGATCGATACAAATGAGTATCCGGTACTAAGGGATGATTTCGAGATGTATATTCGTACCGCGCTGCTGTGGGTAGCGAGTCCAGCGTTCATCAATGACCAGTCGGATGATGTCTCTGCTTTCGAGAGGGGGTTCATCCTCGAAAACCCGTATCCTCCCTCTAGACACGGAATGTTGGGGCATTTTCACGCAGACAAGACCCACGATGCATTGGATCGGTTAGGTGTCATTACCGCCCCCACCCTCGTTACGTCGGGTGAGATGGATTGGCAGGTGCCGACACGGTATGGACTCGAGGTACAAAGACGAATACCTGGTGCCGCCATGTACGTCTTCCGTGGCGCCCATTCGAGCCATATCGCTTTCTATGAAATGGCTGACGAGTGGAACGAGTACACACTGGCGTGGCTACAACGCCGGGAAGTGTTGTAAGCCGACTGGGCATTCGCCCACCGTGACGTCATCCATTGGAACATTGCCCACCGATTTTGAACCATCGATTCGATTCACAATGTCATCACATCGGGTCGTTTCGAATATGGTGAACGTCGCACAGATCAC
>Ga0207966_1000212_pt1 | contig 32963 bp, 33 predicted proteins | sample Knorr_S23_td_NAD_FD_185611 | JGI IMG/M metagenome (GOLD analysis project Ga0207966, IMG submission 185611) | Marine microbial communities from Southern Atlantic Ocean transect - Knorr_S23_td_NADW_ad_2500m_LV_B (SPAdes) (version 2) | ecosystem: Environmental > Aquatic > Marine > Oceanic | place...
GTATTGGAAATCTACTGGAAGAAATTTGCTAAAAGGCTTAAATAGAATCGCCATTAAGGGTAAAGAATCTGTATAGATGATAGTAGATCCGACATCCATCCCGTAATCGAAAATCTTTAATAGTGGAAAAGTGAAAAAATTGCTGTTTCTATAAAATGACCAGCCTATAAACTGGGTATAAGAATCGCCTTCTAGCCATAAAATATTTCTCGGGTTTAGAATTTCAACCCCGTACTGAAAACAAAAAAGGATTACAGAGAGAACAACTAAGATTAGTAATTCTTTATTTTTATTTAATATTTTATACATATTTTCTTTATCTTAGCCATTTCTCAATGATTTCACAATACAGGGTCCTATAGAAAAAATCTAACTTGTGAATTAGGCTTAAATTTTTGAAATTTTCCCTATTATCGTAGATAATGAAGAAAAAGTACTGTGGAAAACATATAATCTTTTTTTTTGGATAATTATGTATTTATAAAAAATAAGATGTATTAATAAAAAAAAGGATGAAATGAAGATTAAATCTGGTCTACTAAAATATGTAGAGCCGATTAAAAACAGAGACGAAACCACAATAATAATTAGAATTCGTTTGAATACTATTTTATCGAAAACAGCAAAACTTCTTATAGCATGATTTATGAGATTGTATAAATTCATTTTACTTTCTCCTCTATATCTACTTCCTCTATCTATAGGCTTTACGTTGTAAGTAGCTTTTGAAATAAGAACAGAAGCGGCTATGTGAATATAAATATCTTTGATTTCTAGAAATTTGCTTAATCCATTTCTATTTAATATCATGAAATTTCCGAAATTAATTCTATGACCTGTTAGATAGGAAAATAAGATTTTGTATAACGAATATAAAATCTTAAAATATAATGAATTCTGTCTACTCTTTCTGGATGAAACTACGATATCAGTTTTTTTTTCGTTTAATGTAGATTTTAAATCTTTTATTGAATCGGGTCTATCTTCTCCGTCAGAATCCATAATTACAACTTCAGAAAATTCTTTAAGATTCTTATTAATGTGATTCAGCCCTATAGCAATTGCTATTTGATGCCCTACATTTTTTCTCAAAGTTATTATTTCTCCCTTTAAATTTGATACGCCAAGATTTTCTTTACTGATTGGATGTTTCTTAGAACAATCATCCACGACGACCAGATACAATTGTTTTTGATATTCTTCGTACAATTTATTTGCTAGTATTTTTAAGGAATCCAAATCCTCATAAACTGGAGTTAAAACTACAATTGAATTTCTCATTTTATCTAGACTTATATAACAGATTTAAAATATTCAATAGTTCTTAGCAACCCTGCCTCTAAAGGAACCTTTGGGTTCCAATTGATTTTTTTCTTTGCAAGAGACAAATCGGGTTTTCTTTGTCGAGGATCATCTTTGACAGGATCTAAAAAGATAATTTTTGATTTACTTTTAGCTAGATTTATTATTTTTTCCGCGATTGACAACATTGTTTCTTCTTCGTCGTTACCAACATTCATTGGACCGATAAAAGATTTATCCGTATTCATAAAGTCAAGCATTCCTTCAATTAAATCATTTATATAGCAGAAGCATCTGGTCTGTTGGCCATCTCCATAAATTGTTAAACTTTCGCCTTTTAATGCTTGAATAATAAAATTACTAATTACTCTACCATCATCCACGTCCATATTTGGTCCATAAGTATTAAAAATTCTCATTATCTTAACTTCAACTCCATGTTGTTTGTGATAATCATTGAATAGAGTTTCGGCACATCTCTTCCCTTCATCGTAACAACTTCTAGATCCAATGGGGTTGACGTTTCCGAAGTATTCTTCTCTTTGGGGGCTTTCTAATGGGTCGCCATAAACTTCAGATGTTGAAGATTGTAGTATCCGTGCGTTAAGTCTTTTCGATAAGCCAAGTAAATTTATCGACCCATGGACCGATGTTTTGAGAGTTTGTACGGGATTTTTTTCATATTGTTTAGGCGAGGCTGGGCAAGCAAGATTGTATATTCTATCAACTTCTAGGTATAGAGGAAAGGTAATATCATGCCTAACCAATTCAAACTTACTATTATTTAATAAATCCTTTATGTTATCTTTTTTGCCGGTATAAAAATTATCAACGCATAATACTTGTTCGTTTTTTTCGAGAAGCTTTTTGCATAAATGAGATCCTATGAACCCAGCACCACCAGCTACAAGATTAACCATTTACTTATTATGAGTAATATAATAACAAAATCCAATTTAGCCATCTTTCAAAAAATTCTTCAGTAACTAGTCATGTTAATCTTGAAAAAAATTAGGTGCATATATTCTGAATCCATCTAATTGATCGACAAAATCCAATTTGTTTTTTCTTAAAGAACTCCATGCTTCATCTGTTTTTACGTCTAGTTCTGGGTTTTTATAATATACAAAGAAATATAAACTATCTTCTTCTAAATTGTTTTTTTCTAGATTGGTAAAAGCTTCTTCACGAAGTTTCTTTGCTTTTCTCATATCATATCTAGCCAAATAAGCTGAATCTATTGGGATATTGTTCTCTGCCCCATACAAAGTTACTTCAAAGAAAATATTTGATGTATATCCGTCTGGAGGTATAAGACGGATTTTCTTATACTTTTTTGAAAATTCCGCCCAATAGTCTGATTTCATATAATAAGAAGAATTAATCTGTGAAGTTTTCGAATAATCATTAAGTTGACTTTTAATATATTTAAACATATTAGATGAATCATAAATTTGTAGTATTAATAGAAATATGATTAAGAACCTAAAATAATTTCTTTTTATGTTCTTGTAAGATAAAATGAATATCCCTATATATAATAAATAATAGGTTGGCCAAATGAATCTTCCGCTAGCTCTTATACTCTCGAATATCTTGTCCTGAAAGAAATATATATGGTATGAGAATAGCTCTGTCTCATTAAATATTATTTTGGTAGATAAGGAATAAAGTAGAAAAACCAATCCCAATAAGACCAAAGGGACTATGTTTTGATTTAAAACAATTTTTGGATTCTTGATTATAATAAATATCGAGTATATGGCTAGAACTACAACCCCAAGACCAAGAAAAGAAAATCCTTCATAGTCACCAGATGTATTAAGAGAGTTACCTTTTAAATCAGGTAGCAAGATAGACCAGTTGTGCACCCCAGAATTCTCAGAACCAATCGGCCAATTTGTTGAAGCCGGATCAAAGAACGAATTTAAGTTGAATCTATAATTACCAAAGCCTCCAGTAAAATAATTAGAAGTATTTACATCGTGACCGATAACTATTAACAATACAAAGAAAATGACTACAGTTGCTACTATCCTAGCCCACTCAAGGAAGAGTAAATCTACGGGTCTCCAATGTGCTGTATTTTTAATCGAGATATATATTTCTTTAAATACATACATGCCAAGTATGATGACTCCCATGTAGGGAGTCGTAAGTAATCCTATGAGAATTAGAAGTAGCCAAACCCAATATTTCATTTCATCTTTTAATATAAAATATAAAGATGCAAGAATAACCCAATGGCCGAACATGCCCATGTGTCCTAAGTCAATCCTATGGAATAACATGGGTGCTATAATAAAAAAGCAGGAAAGAATAAAAGATGTGGACTTTTCAGGTATAAACAAATCTAATATTTTCTTTGCAAAGAAAAATTGGAGCAACAAACAAGAAAGAACCCAAATCCCGAAGTATTGAATCTTTTCTGTAAAAAGTGGATTAAGTATTTTAAATAAAAGAGCAAAAATAGGTATTGCATCATTAGCAGCTAAAGAAGATGAGAAATTCGTTCCATAGTTTGGGTTATCAAATAAAGGAAATTGAAATAAAGGGGTATGACTAAAATAGAGCCAACAAAGCCAGTGTTGCTGAATATCGCTAGAATATACTTGGCTAATCCAATAAGTGTAATAGGGGGAGATTATTCTTCCCCCTGTCGCTAATAGAAAAACAAAAGAAGGTATAGTAATTAATAATATTAATTCTATTATTTTGTTTTTATTTCTCTTAAACATTAGTTAATAGAATAATTAAAAATACAAGTGTTTGTAAATTATGAATCAATTAAGTTCCAACACTAGTAGATTACTAGTGTTTGTTTTTTCTATCTTTGCTTTCTTATATTTTACTGGTGGATCTATACTGGATTTCTCATATATAGAATGGCTATCCCCCGGCGACTCTCAATACCATTGGATTAATTGGCAGTTCTTTAGAGAATCTCCTTTCTTTCAAATTCCCATATTTAAAAATTATAACTACGGAATGGATTTGTCATCCTCAATTGCTTTGAATGACTCATTGCCAATTATGGCACTTATATTCAAGCCTTTTTCAAATCTTCTACCGTTTGATTTTCAGTATTTTGGCTTTTGGATTTTTATATGTTTTGTGCTTCAAGGACAACTTTCATTCTTCATGCTAGAGAGAATAACTAAAAATCAATGGATATGCCTATTTGCTTCCGCTTTCTTCATCCTGTCACCACCATTTTTGTGGAGATTATGGGGACACTATTCGTTGATGGGACACTGGCTAATCATACTAGCCATTATAGTTTATTATAGGCCTCATTTCTCATTGAGGATATGGATTTTTACTATAATTCTTACTGCTTTGGTTAATGCATATATATTGGCAATTGTATTAACTTTATTTTTTATGGATATAGCATTTAGGTTTAGCTCAAAAGAAATATCTCAAAAATTAGCTTTAAGCTCATTATTAAAAGGTTTTACGAGCCTACTTTTATCTCTATATATATTTGGATATTTTGTAAATGGATTAAGACTTGGAAGTGGTGGCTATTCACTTTATAGGGCTAATCTAAATACTTTTTTTAACGATAATGGAACATGGTCTTCTTTAATTCCGAATATTGGTTCAATACCAAACGACTACGAAGGATTCGCATTTCTAGGTTTCGGAATGATAGTTTTGTTAGTCTTGATACTGATTGAAATTATCATCGACAAAAGATTGCTCTTTAAGTCAATGAACAAAAAGAACCTTTTCTTTCTTGCAGCCTCTTTGATATTGTTTGCATTTGCTGTTACCAACAAAATAACTTTTGGGACAACTATTTTATTTGAGTTTGAGTTGCCAAGTTTTTTTTCTATTTTTACTAAGCCATTAAGGTCATCTGGTAGGATGGCATGGCTGCTGTTCTATTGCATATACTTCTTTATCTTCTTGATAATTTCTAGATCCAGAAAATTAAAATTATATCTTTTTCTTCTACCAATTTTGTTGGCAATTCAAGTGTTAGATATGGGAAATGCAGCATCAATATTCAGATCTAAAATTTCGGATACTAAGAAATACTATGCAAGTACAGTTGGGCCAGAAACCCTAGAGACATTAAATACTCTTTGGCATTCACCATTAACTTCACCAGAGTGGGAAACAATTAAGATTAAATACAATAAGATTATATATGTATATCCAGTTAATAGACCAGAGAATGCATATCCATTACTTTATTTTGCAGCCAAGAATAAAATTTCAACTAATTTTGGATATTTTTCTCGTTATAATAGCTCAAAGAAGAAAGAAATATTTAATAAAATCAACAAAATCATTGAAACCAATAATTACGATAAGACCTCTGTGTATATATTTCGTGACCAAATTGCATGGCAGAAAGTTTTAAAGAATTGTAAATCTACAGATTTGTGTAATGAAATAGATGGCTATAAAATTTTCGCAATGGGGTTCTATTGATAACTTGTTATGATAGTATAAAAACATGAATAATGTTAAAGAGGAAAAGTTGTATAGCATAATTGTCCCGGTTCTAGATATTACTGATTCGTTAATTGAACTATCTAATCGTATAGATTCTGTAATGAAAAAAAATGCCTGTATATATGAGATTGTATTCGTTGATGATGGTTCGACTAATATCAAAACCCTTAAAACGATGAAACAAATACAATCAAACTCTAATAACAATATTTCTATCATTTCTTTTTTTTCTAATTCAGGCCAACAAGCCGCAATACTTGCGGGGATGAAACTTTCAAAAGGGAATTATCTAATTACCATGGACGGTGATTTAGAACACAGACCAGAAGATTTACCATCATTAATTGATACTATAGGCAATGGAGATGATGATGTTGTTTTCGGTAATTTTGAAACTAAAACTCACAACGTGGTGAAAAGGTTTTTTAGTTTCTTGTATACATCAATTGAAAAGAAAATCTTGGACTATCCGGAAGGAACAAAGAGAAGTGCATTTTGGATTATGAAAAGGGAAGTTGCGGACGAAATTCTAAAATTTAATACATTAAACCCTAATATTAGTATTCTTATTACTCGAATAACAAAAAAAATCGGATCTTCTATAGTAACTCAAGGAAGAAGAGAAGAGGGAGTGTCGGCATATACTTGGTCAAAGATGTTTATGCTATCAAGTGCATTATTCATTAACAATACTTCAATTCTATTAAGAGTATATGCAATTTTCGGCGCTACCCTATCTACTATATCAATACTTTTTGGCGGATATGTTTTATACCTAAAGTTGTTTACTGATAAGCAAGATATTTATGAAGGAACTGTGGCAATATTTGTTTCAATACTGTTTTTTAGTGGAATTATCATAATAGGAATTGCTACTGTTGGAGAGTATATGGCAAGAATTATCCAAAATGTAGAAAAAAGACCCCTTTACTCGATAAGGAAGATTTATAAAAAAAACAGCGACTAAGGAGTTAAAATCTTATAATTATCAATTATAAATGTTTTATTAGGATATTCAGCTTCTATTGATTTCCACAATTTGTCATTGAAAAAAACATATAATGTATTTTTACTGAATTTTCTGTTGTGAATTTCTTTTTCAAGAATTTCATTATGTTTTTTTACCTTTTTCTTATCGACTCTAGCGAAATAACCGAAATTAGTTTGCATTTTATTTTTAGCAGCGAAATATGCAAGTGGAAAATATCTTTCCGGAAATCTATTAGGAATTACGTAAAAAATTTTGTCATAATTTTTAGGAATTTCTTTCCACATCGGATTTTCAAGGGCAATATTTCTTTTGTATATTGTCGAATAACTTGTAGGATCTTTATAGAAAACTTTTTTTAATTCCTCAAAAGCTAGTTTCATGTCTACAAATTGGACAATAAAGCATAGTAAGATTATATAAAGTTTATATTTCCCAGAATATTTATAGACTGTTATTAAAACTAATATATAAATTAAATAATAATTTATCCAAAAAAAACGCCCCGAGCTTCTGAAAGTCTTTGTGATTATCTTTGTAAAATCTGGTAGGGGGTATGTAAATATTTCCACTTCTCCAAAAAAAATATTGTTAGATATTGAATATATGAAAATGAGTAAAGAAAAAACAATCACTACTTTAATGTTCGGGGAATTTAGATATGAGGACAATTTTTCTTTGCTCTTAGTTGCAATTTCATTGAAGCGGAGAGAAGATAGAATGATAATAGTTAAAAAAAGAAGAAATATAATACCAGTTCCAAGAAAATTATATCCTTCGTAGTCTCCAAATCCCATATTTACACTAGGAGTCGGTAGATCTTTAAAAAAGAAGGATGAACCATTAATACTTATTTCAGCTTTCGGGTCAAATATTGAATTTAAATTCATTTTAAAAGTTCCGTAACCCCGATTTGAGTAATTTCCTCCCAGTATGAAATAGCCAAGTGAATAAAGTGCAATGAAGAGGGTGGAGAAAAATGCGGCGAAAGAGATTGTTGTATTTCTTGTACTTTTTTCTTCTATGTAATATTTTGTGAGACTCATTAAGAAAACTATTGATGTAAAAGCTATATAATATGCGTGAACAAGTGTGGATAGTATTATTAAGACTAGCCAACTTTTTGTTGAAAAATCTTTTTTAAGATAAAGATATATTGAGGCCAATATTATCCAATGTGAAGATAGCGCAATATGAGAAAAGAAAAGTTTGTTTAAAAAAATTGGAGATATACAAAAAAATAAAGTTGCAATAAATATGTATTTGTTGTCATTTATATATAACCTTAAAATTTTATCTGCAAAAAAAGCTTGCATAATAAATGAGCAAAGTATCCATAATCCAAAATATTGAAATTCGAAATCTATTATGTTTCCAAAAAATCTAAAAAATAAGGCAAATATTGGTAATGAATCAGTGAAAATTATTGAACTTCCGTAATATAAACCATATGAGACATTTTTAAGTAATGGGAATTGTAACAAATCAGTATCTCTAAAGAACAACCAACCAATTAAATGTTGCTGTGAGTCACATATGATGGGGCAATCGATTAACCAGTAAATATTTTCAAAAAATATAGTATGAAGGCCTACTATGTAAAAAAAGAAGAAAAAGCCTATAAGAACAGGTTGGATTATATTAGAGAAATTTCTAAAAGCTTGCAAAAACATTTGTATTTTAGTCATTAAAACACAAAATTCAATTTTTCAAAAGTTTTCGAGCTCAAGTTTCATGTATGGAAATGGTATCCTTAAGAAGTTAAAAAGAAATTTATTTAATTCTATCTTATATGCCAGCTGACATAATTTCCCCAATAAGCCATGTCTTTCTAAAAAAAAAGCATCATCGGTAAATCTTTTGAAGAGTCTATCTTGAATATTCAAATCAAAATTGCCTTTATATTTCGCATTAATAAATTTTTTAACATGTCTGGCTTTTATGAAGTTAACAGATTCCCAATTCCCTTCGATCCCAAGATTTTTCTCGTAGTTTCTGATTCTTTTTTTAAAAATTTTATAGGTAAAATCTTTATTTATTATTATTGGGATAATTACATGGGTCTCATAGGGTAAATCATACGTTGGACACAAAATTATATTTAGGCCGTTTCTTGACAACAATGACATAGTTTTATCTATATATGTTCCCCAGTCTTCTACATGTTCACAGACATTGATAGAGAAAATTAAGTCGAATTTTTCATCAGTAACAAAATCTTCTATTCTGTTTTTATGAAATTTAGCTTTATTAATGGAATCAAATATATTGTTAAATTTTGAATAGCTTTCAATAAATGGATCGACCCCACAATATTCATTCTTTGGGTATGCAATGGATAATTCATTTAAAAGTATTCCGGGTCCACACCCCACTTCTAAAATTTTCCCCTGAAAATTCTCCAAATAATTTTTGATTTCACTAAAACCAAATATGGCTTCTCTGAGAAGGTAGATGTCTCTTTCTTTTGATGGGAGAAAGTTGCCATATTTATCATACAGATGGTTAAATTCTAAGTCTTTCATAAAACAGATTTGATTATAATCTTATTTGCTAATATTTAAAAGAATTTTAATAAAAATTTGGAGCCAATATTCTGAATCCATCTATTTCTTTTATCAAATCTGATTCACTATGTTCTTCTAAAACAAGCAACCAAATTTTTTCATCGTAAATAAAATATAGAGCATCATTGTCTAATTCGTTATTTATCATGTTTCTCTTTAAGGTTCTATTTACCTTTTTTGTAACAGCTTTACTCATTCTTGAAAAGTAACCTGTATTTATAGACATTTTATTTTTTGCAGCAAAATGTGATATAGGAAAATAATCTTTTGGTCTATTGGAGGTGTATACATAGTATATTTTTTTATATTTTGACGATAATTGTTGCCATATTTCATTTTTCAGAGGGGATTCCCATTCTCCTTTTCTACCAAAATGTGTAGCTGTATCGGTATGTTTGTAATTAAAATAATTTCTAGCATCTTTTAAATCATAAATCTGTAAGATGAGGAGTATTAGTAAGCCATATCTAAGATATCTTTTTGGGTAGTTTTTTAAAAGGAATACAAAAGATCCAATAGTTATTACATAAAACAACGGCCAAATGAATCTTCCCGAGCTTCTAAAAATCTTGGTAAGAAATATTAACGGCTTAGGTACTTCGTAGGTGAAAAGCAAGTCCTTTCCAAAGATAATGTTATTTGAAAGAGCAAAAATATAAAAAATTAAACAAAGACAGATAAGGGGTAAATAGAATTTATTTAATTTAAATTTTGAAAAAATAATTCTTGTAAATACTAATATGAATATTATAAATAAACCTAAGCCCGGAAATGCAAATCCCTCATATCCTGCTATGGGTGTAGGTAGATCAATAAAAGAAGTTGACCATATAGTGTCTGGGTCAAAAAAACTGTTCAAATTTGCATTATATCTTCCGTAGCCGGAACCACCGGCACCTTTACCAACCATAAGATATCCGAGAGAAAACAATATGATAATCACTGAGATTAGGAATTTCGTTAGATATAGAATAGAAGCTTTCAAACTAATATCTCTAGTTGAGTAGACATGTTTTATTAAGTCGCAGACGAATAATCCCATTATCATTGCACTAAGATAGGCATTGACAAAAAACGATATGGAAATCAATAAAATCCAATTGAAGAAATTGAAATTTCTTTTTGTTATATATAGAAAGAGACCAAATAAAAGTGTCCATTGTCCTATTAATGCGAAGTGGCCATGTATTCTCCAAAGAAATGGTGGTAGTAGTATGAAAAAAAGAGGAATAATTATTTTTAAATAATTATCAGTTGTAAAATGGGAGAAGATTTTAAATGCTGCATATGTCTGAAGTAAAAAGCACATATAAATCCAAATACCAAAATACTGAAATTCAAAAGGTATAAATGAGGCAAAGGGTTTAAATAGGATTGCCATAATTGCAAGTGAATCATTCAATACAAGTGAAGAACCAAGTTCTAATCCGTAATTGGGATTTTTAAATAAAGGAAATTGGAAAAAAGGTTGTTCTTTATAAAATTGCCATCCAAGCCAATGGGTTTCTGCATCGCTTGGCAATATCCAATCAATGTAAAAGGGATTTAAGATTATGCCGCCCGTGAAAAAGTAAAACCAGATTGATGCAAAAATAAATAAAATAATCTCTTTAGAAAATTTGTGTAAGAATTTATTCATTTATTCTTCTCGATTAAATGACTAAGGAAATATTCCCATCTCTTCATATATTGTTGCTATCTTCTCTATCGCAACTTTGTAGGCAGATTCTCTCAAAGAAATTTGATACCCTAATTCTTTTCTCTTGTTCTTCATGGAATTAAAAGCTGCGGACATAGTATCCTCTAGGGCTCTATTAACAAAATGAATTTCATCAATGTCTTTCTTGGCGCTATTGTCGCCCATAATTCTTCCGAACCTTACATGATTCAGATTTTTCAGCCATTCAAAATAAGAGACTATAACACCACCCGAGTTTAAAAATAAATCGGGTAGAATCAAAACAGAATTTTTCGATAAATACTGGTCCGCTTCGTAAGTTAATGGTCCATTGGCACCTTCAGCAATAATTTTTGCATTAATTTTTTTCATATTTTCCTTATTGATTTGTTCTTCTAAGGCTGCTGGCAAGAGTATGTCGCAATCAAGATAAAAAACATGATAAGGATCATCAAAGACTGTACAGTTCGGATACTCCAAAATTGACTTTCCATTTTGTAGATGTTTTTTTACTTTCTCAGGATTTAAACCATCTGGATTGTAAATGGATCCATTATATTCACATATTCCAATTATTTTTGCACCTGCTTCTTTTAGGAATAAAGCTGAGTGATAACCTACATTGCCAAATCCTTGGATTATTATTTTTTTGTCTTTTATGCCGGGTTCTAAACTAATTTTTTTCATTTCTTCTTTATCGTCCAATAGCACTCTTAGCCCAATATAAACTCCTTTTCCTGTAGCCTCCACTCTTCCTCTAATGCCACCTTGAGAGATGTTTTTAGATGTGACTGATCCAGCTGAATCTACAGCGTCGTTAGAGAGAGTTTTATATGTGTCGAATATCCAACTCATTTCCCTGGAGGTGGTTCCATAGTCAGTTGAAGGAACATAACTATTAGGACCTAGAGAATTTCTTTTATATAATTCGAAAGAATATCTTCTTGTTATTCTTTCGATCTCGGTTCTCGAGAAATCTTTAGTGTCAATTCTTACTCCTCCCTTACCGCCGGCAAAGGGAACATCGACCAATGCACATTTGAAGGTCATAAGTGTTGCCAATGCAGTTACTTCTTCTTCGTCAACGAGATTGCTAAATCTAATACCACCCTTAAGAGGATTTTTGTGGTTACTATGTTGACAATGCCACGCATTGACTACTTTTATTTGACCATTATCCAATTTTATAGGAAACCGAAGGTGATAAACGCAATCGGGCGCTTTTATCTGACTTACAAGTCCTTCAGGAATCGCAAGATGACTTGATGCGGAATCGTAAAATTTATGTACTGATTCGAGAAAATTCATGAGCTAAAAAATTATACAATATTTTGTTTTCTAAACTTACTTATTTGATTTATTAAAACGATTGAAATTGGTGTAAGAAATAATGTGAAAAAAGTTGCCAATAACAATCCCGATAAAATTACCACACCTAGCCCTCTATACAACTCTGATCCTGACCCTGGCAATACTGCTAACGGTAATAAGCCAAATATCGTCGTGCAAGTTGTCATAAAAATAGGCCTTATTCTGTCTCCAACTGCCTGTATGGAGGAATTTATCATGTTCATTTCTCCAGATCTAAAATAATTTAATGCACGATATACTATCAAAATAGCATTATTGACTACAATACCAAGTAAAATAATGAATCCAAGCATTGTTAGCATGTTAAGGGGTTGAACAGTAAAAAGATTCAAAAAATTTAAACCTAATAATCCACCAAGTGCGGATAGGGGAACTATTGTTAGAACGACTATAGGATAAATAAAACTTTGAAACAATGATGCTAACAAAAAATACGAGATAATAAGTGCATATATGAAATTTATACCCAATGACTCTTTTGCTTGTTTTAATTTTCCGACAATTCCTGTTGTTTTGATTTGTAAATTGTTAGACTTTGCAATTTTCAGATTGTCACTGGAATATACAACTTTCTCTATCATTTGAACAGCTTCTTCTATGTTTGTCTCTTCGCTGGGGGTAATTTGCAATTTTATAGTTCTTTGACGTTCTACATGATTAATTTGTTGTGCGGAATTCACTATATCAACGTTAGCTATATATGAAATGGGGAATAATTTTTTTTTATGATAAATAAATTGAGTATTAATATCGCTGGTACTAATATTGGTCGGAGACCTTGATCTTAATTTAACATCTATTTGATTTCCACCATCATTGAATTCGGTTATCAATGCGCCATCTATCAAGATGTTTGTTATTAACCCCAACTCTCTTGTTGTTAGTCCAACCTCATTTAAATTAATATTATTAGGTTTTATTTTTATTTCTGGATTTGAGTCGGACAAGCTAGGTTTCGGTCTAATTTGAAAGTTTGGAAAAGAAGCAGATAATTGAGCAAATATGATTCTTGAAAGAGTCAATATCGAATCATAGTTATTGCCTTGTATGTCAATTTCTACGGCTCTCCTCTCACCAATTGACCTGCTAAACAAACTTGACTGATTTACAATTGTAATGAATCCAGGGTTCCCTGATGCGGCTTTTCTCAGTTCAGGTATGAATTCTCTAATTTTCTTAGGATTTTCTGCAACAGCACCCATGAAAACAGATTTTGGTCTTGCGACAAAGAAGAAATTTGCTATTCGTTTTTTTCCGGATTCACCAGTTTTCCAGAATTTTTCCAAATTTTTTTCTGCTTTGATTCCTATCTCTTTTATTTTGTTTATATTGTATCCCTGTGGTGGGATAAGTATCGCAATAATAAGATTTCTATTGCCTTCGGGAAGATATTCAGTTTTGGGAAAGATTAAATATGTGGTCATTAGGGATACGGAGATTATCAAAATAAAACTAATAGTTACTCTTGTTGTAGAATTTAAGATCTTTTCTAAATAAAGCAGTATTTTTCTTTTTATTGTTATGGAAATTGAATCTAAAATATTGGTAATTTTCAAAAAATATTTATTTTTTATTTTGATATTTTCTTTATTCGAATTTAAGATCCTAGATGACATACCAGGGATTAAAGTTAATGAAACCAACAAGCTTAGAAATATGGACACTGATATTGCAATTGCAATATCTTTAAATAATTGACCGACTTCATTGCTGAGAAAAAAGATTGGGATGAAAACGACTATGGTTGTTAACGAACTTGCAAGAATAGCGCCAGAGACTTCTTTCGTCCCTTTTATGCAAGCCTCTTTAATATCCCCTATTCCTGACTCTATTTTGGAGAATATGTTTTCTAAAACTACTAAGGAGTTGTCTAAAACCATTCCTACAGCAAAACTCATACCAGCAAGACTTACAAGGTTAATAGTTCTTCCTAGGGTATCGAAAATTATAAAAGAACTGATAATGCTGGTAGGGATGGCAATAGCAAGGACAAACGTGGTCTTAAAAGATTTCAAAAATAACAAAAGAACGATGATGGAAAGGATTGCACCCAGTATGAGATTTTGTTTTACGAAATTAATTGATGAATTGATATAAAATGTGTCAGAATAAACATTTGTTAAATATAAATCGTTTTCTTTCAAAGCACCTTTATTAAGATACTTCATTTCTAAAAGTAGATTCTCAAAAACCTTAATAGTGTTGGCCCCTGTCTCTTTTACTGCGTTGATGGCTATTGCTTCATCTCCTAGATGACGAACCAGATAATCTTCATCTTCATAAGCAAAAGATATATTTGATATATTTTTAAGTCGAACGGAGTTATTTCCTATTTTCCTTATAACTAAATTTTCAATATCTGATAGACTGGTAAATTCTCCTGTGGTCCTGATTAAATATTTTCTTTTTCCTTCTTCGACATTTCCTGAACTTATATCGATATTGTTATTTTTTATAATATTGCTAATTTCAATTAGGCTTAATCCCATAAAGGCTATTTTGTTATTATCGATAATTATATGAATCTCCTTTGATCTGCCCCCGAAGATATTGGACGCTCCAACGCCGGGAACTCTTTCAAATGCGGTCTTAATAAAATCTTCTGCAAAATCTTTATATTCATGAATTGATTGATTATTTTTAGATTTTAGAATAAACCACGCGATTGGTGAGGTGTCCGACGATACGGATTTGATGATAGGCTTATCAGAATCGGAAGGTAAATTTTTAACTTGGTTTAAAAGATTCGAAACCTTAATAATGGCGGTATCGATATCTTTCCCTTGTTTAAGCTTTAATGTTATTTCTCCTTTGCCTTCAATGCTTGTACTCTCCATTAGCTCTAAACCTTCGAGGCTTTTGAGTTTGTCTTCTTGACGAATTATTATTTCACTTTCAATCTCTTCAGGGCTGGCTCCTGACCAATCTGTTATAACGGTAATCTCAGGTTTATCTACAGTAGGAACTAGTTGTATTGGAATTGACTTGAGAGATATCACTCCGAAAATGAAGCATAAAGAAGCAATAGATATAATTGTGATAAAATTTTTAACAGAATAATCTGAAATATTCATTTCATTCTTTTATTGAAATTACTTTAACTTTTTGATTGGGCATCAATGTTTCGTTACCATCTAGAACAATGATATCACCTTCTTCTATATCACCTTTTGCAAGGAAATAACCATCTTGATCCTCAATAATTTCAATTTTTACGGGGTAAACTTTGTCTTTTATGATTTTATAAACGAATTTTCCATCCTGGGTGTTATTAACGCAATCTTTATTGATTCTTAGAAGATTGTCCTCCGAGGATAACTCGATTTCTACAATGATTTCCTGGCCGGGAATGATATTGACAGAATTATCTAAGTAGATTTTACCCATAAAGGTTCCAGTCGTATTTTCAATTTTGTTAATGATTGCATCGATAGTAGTATTTATCCTTTTTGCATCACTTGTCTCCATTGATACATTAGAACCTTTATGAATTTTATTGATATACAAATCCGGAATATAGATACTTACTTCTAATATCTCATTGTTAGTGATTTCAAACAATGGATCACCAATGTCTACGAAATCTCCTTCTTTAATATATTTCTTTGAAATTATTCCGCTAAAGTTGGGTTTGATATTACATTGGTCTAAGTCTAGTTCGGCTTTTTTTACAGATTCAAATTGTGAATTAAATTTAGATAATAAATTTTGTTCTTCATAAAAAACTTCTTCAAATTCTTCTTGCGAGATAATCTCTTTTGTAAGTAACTGATGATATCTTTGGAGCTTTAAACTGGATTTTCTAAGTTTTGCTTCTATGGCAAATAGCTCCTCTTGTGCTTGCTTTAAGGCTATTTCATACTTAGTGGGATTTATAATAGCAAAAACTTTGTCTTTGCTCACTTTGTCTCCCTCAAGTTTGCTTACTTTGATTATGTTTCCAGCAACTTCTGAGCTCAACGTGTACTCCTGAAATGCCATAGCACTTGAATTCAATTTTATTGTTGAAGGCTGGTTATTTCTTTTTAATTTAATGGCTGTCACTTCTGTCTCATAGGAGATAGAAGTTGACGGGAATCCTAAAATTAAAAAGAAAAGAAATAGGGATGAAAAATTTTGACTGCTAAGCTTACGCATCGCATTTATTATATCATTAATTTATTTTTCTTTTTTATCAGTTGATTAATTATCTACATAAAACATAATTTTCATTTAATGAACAATTTTGTGAAACTAATTTCAACTTTTTTTTATTCCGGATACATGCCTAAGCTGCCAGGAACATTTGGAACATTTACCGCGTTAATTTTTTACTATTTTATAATTTTGTTTTTTAATCCTCCCTCTCTACAACTAGCTTTAATTACCTTGCTGATAGTTTTTATTTCTATAATTTTTTCTCATTATTCTATAAAAATCTTTAATTCAGATGATCCTCCCAAGGTAGTGATAGATGAGGTGGCTGGATTCTTTGTTGCTCTTTTATTTATTCCATTCTCAATATTAAATCTTTTTTCAGCCTTTGTTCTTTTTAGATTATTTGATATCTGGAAGCCCTTATTTATCAAAGAATTTGAAAAATTGCCAGGTGGCCTAGGAATTACGTTAGATGATGTGGCTGCTGGCGTGGTAGCTAATTTATGTTTGCAGATTATAATTTTTTAGTTTAACGACGAGTTTTTCAAATGAGAATATGTGAAGTAATTTCAAGTGTTAAATACAAAAGAGTTCTGTAGACAATTGCAGGGAACCTGATATTGGTTTCTTAAGGATTTCGTGCTAGAACTTTTTATGAGAGGAAAGAAGCAAAAGGAGATTAAAGGCTTTTTATGCTTTTTTGGGTAGTTTTGTTTTGCGTATTAGGGTTCGTCACTTATTTCCTTCAATAAATTATCTAATTGTGGAAAAGACTTAATCTTTAAACTTAGTTTACTAAGGATGGTCAAGTTCTTTTCTAAGAATTTTGCACCACTCGTTAATCCTTCTTTCAGTCTTCTCAGGTTCGTTATCGTTGTCAAACCCTAAACCAACAAATTTTTCTCCTCTCAACGCTTTGGAGTTGCGAAATTTGTAGTCCTTTGATGAACAATATCCAATTGTCTTTCCACCAAGTGAAGAAATCTTTTTTTCTAGAGTTCCTAGTGCATCAAGGAAAGTTTCTGAATAGACAAATTGATCACCAGCTCCAAAATATGCAACTTTCTTATCTTTGAAATTAATTTTATCAATATTAGGGAATGTTGTTCTCCAATCTTCTTGTAATAATCCAATATCCCATGTCGGACAACCAATAATGATACTTTTATACCCTTTAACTATTGATATATCATGTTTGTAAATATTGTACAGATTCACTTCGTAGGATACTTCTAGATTTTTTTTTATTTTCAAGGCTGCTTGTTCGGTTGAAGAGCTTGTTGATCCGTAAATAATACATATTTTCATTTTTATATTCATATTCCTTTGACCTTAGACAATTAATATTATAAATTACTATTCCGTTAATATGGATATTATTCTTATCGGATTCATCGCCAGTTTTCTTGCAGGAATCGCGACTTCAATCGGAGCCTTGCCGGTTTTCTTTATTAAAAAATTAAGTGAAAGATTTGAAGATACTTCCTTGGGTTTTGCAGCGGGCGTCATGCTTTCAGCAAGTTTTTTTTCATTAATTATACCTGGACTCGATTATGGCAATGAATGGTACAAAAGCGAAGGTATGTCATTGTTTGTAGTTCTCTCTGGTCTTGTAATCGGAGTTTTAAGCATATGGATAATCCAAAGCAAAGCACCACACGAGCATTTTATTCTAGGTAGATCCCACAATAAAGCAGAGAAGGCAAAACTTTCAAAAGTATGGTTATTTATAATTGCTATTACTTTGCATAATATACCTGAAGGCCTTGCCGTTGGTATTGGATTCGGTGGAGGAGATATCGAGAATGGAACTAGCCTTGCAATGGGGATAGGGCTGCAAAATATTCCTGAGGGTATGGCTGTTGCTTTCTCGCTAATAGCGGTAGGATACAGTAGAACGAAAGCTTTTGTGATTGCCACTATAACAGGATTATTTGAACCTGTTTTTGGTCTTTTGGGTGTCGCCCTTGTAACTGTATTCCAACACTTATTGCCTTGGGGTTTAGGCTTTGCTGCAGGAGCGATGCTATTTGTGATTAGCCATGAAATAATTCCAGAGACTCATAGGAGAGGACACGAAAACTGGGCAACTGGTGGATTTGTAGTGGGTTTGGTCATCATGATGGCTTTGGATATATTGATGGGATAAATATTTATAAGAGATTTGGACTGTTATTAAAAAGGTTTTATTATATAGAAGATTAATTTTATGAAATATTTCTTGGTTTTTTTAATTTTTTTTTCTTTGTCTTTCGCTTCGCTCTCTAAGGATGAAGTAGATAGACCAAAAAACAATTTTCATGTGCACGTTGGGGGAGGGTTCATAAGTAAGCCAACTTATCTTGGTTCAAGTTCAAGAAGATTTTTTTGGTTCCCAACTGTATTTCTTAACTATCAAGATAAGGATAAAAACTATCTTAATTCTTTTGAAATCTTTGGTCCCCAAGCCAACCTAACGATTATTGACAATAATCATTTCTCTTTTGATCTTGTGGGTGAATATGATTTTGGAAGACAAAGCGGCGATGATAATTCGTTAACTCTTTTAGAGGACATTGATTCTTCTTACCAAACCGGAGTAGATTTTGAGTATAAGTTGCCTTACAATTTTTCCTTAGGTACGGAGGTTGTAACTGGTGTTAAAGATTTTGGTGACCAAATCGAAGCGGATTTCTTTTTAAGTTATTCACATTATATATGGATTACATTTGATCAGATTTTTGTTAACAAAACGTCTCTGTCCTACCAGTATGGAAATTCTGATTTTATGAATGAATGGTTTGGAACGCCGGCAAATCAAAAATATACTCTATATAAACCCAGTTCAGGTTTTTATGGTTTAACTTTAGCCAACAAATTAATTTCACCGATTACTGAGAGGATATCGATAGTCCTAGATGTAGACTATCAAAGATTAATTGGTGAAGCCGCAGATAGTCGTTTAGTTGAAATACAGGGTTCCCCTAATCAGTATTCTATTATGTTTGTTGGGATTTTTGAGCTTTACAGTTTTTAATTATTTTCAAGTTCGTACTTGACCATCAAATCCACCAAGGAAGCAAATTTTGTCTTAGGCTCCCATCCTAAAATTTTTCTAGCTTTTGAAGAGTCTCCTAACAATGAATCAACCTCAGCTGGTCTATAGAATTCTTCGCTACATACAACGATTTTTTTTCCTGATTTCTTTGAAATTGCACAGGTATCAATTCCTTCACCCTCCCACTCGAAAGGAATATCGGCTACCTCAAGTGAGGCTTGAATAAATTCTTTCACAGAGTGCGTTTCACCTGTGGAAATTACATAGTCATCAGCAATATTTGCTTGTAGCATTAAATGCATTGCTTCAACATAATCTCCAGCAAATCCCCAGTCTCTTTTTGCTTCCAGATTACCTAATTTTAATTGATCTTGTTTGCCTTTCTTGATTCTGGCCACAGCTTTTGCTATCTTTTTCGTGACAAATTCATTTCCTCTTAATGGCGATTCATGGTTAAATAAAATTCCCGAACACGCAAAAATATCGTACGACTCTCTATAGTTTTGAGTAATAAAGTGCGAATACACTTTCGCAACACCGTAGGGCGACCTCGGATAAAATCGTGTGTCCTCATTCTGAGGAGTTTCTAGGACTTTGCCAAACATTTCTGATGATGAGGCCTGATAAAATTTAGATTCAGGACAAATCGAACGTAGGCTTTCTAGTATTCTTAGAACTCCTAATCCTGTAACGTCAGATGTGTACAATGGGGTTTTGAAACTAGCAGCTACAAAGCTTTGAGCGCCTAAGTTGTATATTTCGTCGGGTTTTACCTCTTCTAATACGTTTCTGATATTTGATTCCTCTAAAAGTTCAAATTCTCTTATTTTTATATCTTTTTCTACGCCCAATATCTCTAATCTTTCAGTATTGTAATTCGAATTTCTCCTAGCAGCTCCATAGACTTTATAACCTAAACCTAGAAGATGTTTCGCTAAATATGCCCCGTCTTGACCCGTAATTCCTGTAATAAGTGCAATTGCCATGTTGATAAACTCCTATAAAACACTCTTGTTTATATTATTTGAATATGTGATTTATTCAATCCTTTATTTCCCGCATTCTTTTTTGTTTAAAATAAAGATTTTTTAATAAATTACAGTTTATCCTAATCTTAGCCTACAAAGTGTAATTAGAAAATCCACATATGTTTTAAGCTTTCTTTTTGTCTGACCATATACTCGAGTGTCAAAAGTATATGGAACTTCTTCGATTTTTTTAAAATTGTCTAGTTTCGATATTTTAAAAAGTATCTCTGGAATTATATCAAAATTGTTAGAGCTTAATTCTAGTTTTTTTAACAAACTAGATTTGTACATTTTAAAGCTCCCAGACCAATCAGAACAATTGACACCTAGAACTAATGAGTAAATAAAATTTAATACTTTAGATAAAAAAATTGATGTCACTTTATCCTTTGTCAATCCACCTTCGCAGTATCTAGAAGCAATGCAAATATTAAAGTCATTAATTTTTTTGATTATCATGGGGATTGTATCTGGGCTATGCGAACCATCAGCATCCATAAATAAAATATAATCTTTATTGGATGATTCGATCCCTGTCCTTACAGCGTTTCCATAGTTGTCTATGCCAATGGTATTTATGTATCTTACTTGTAGAAATTCTGAGCATATTTTAGGTGTATCGTCTAATGGCACTGAGCTATCAACAATGATAATTTCAAAATCATCTACAGAATTTTTTAAATTTTTAATTATTTGAGGCAGTAAAAACTTAAGATTTTCTGCTTCTTTCAAACATGGGATAATAATGTTTAATGAATCCAATTCTATCCTCTCTCAACATCTTTTTCTATGCATTTTTCACCAAATTGAACCTCTACAACAATCAAATCATCCTTTCCATGGTTGATTAATTGATGCCATTCACCGACTTTTATATCAAATGTATTAAAAGTTGCTACTTCATATTGTTTATCGTTTAGCCTAATGGTGGCAGTTCCCTTGATAACAAACCAATGCTCGTTCCTATGGTGATGTTTTTGATAAGATAATTTTTTCCCGGGCCTAACAATTAAAGATTTAATTTTAGCTTTCGCATTATCAATTTCAAATTCTTTGTAAAAATGCCACTCGCCCCATGGTCTTTGCATTGGGGCATCTTTCCAAATAGTTAAAAGGTTACTAGAAGATTGAGTTTTTCCACCACCCACGTTAAATAACTCGTTTATATTGTTATCCAAGCAAAATTTAGATTCGGGTGTTGTTTCCTTGTTCCTGTCACCACCATTAGCAAAATAAATATCATATTCAGTATAGTTCTTCTTTACATCTACTATCCCTTGAACCGCGGTACCGTCATCATCATTAAATGGTAAAACATTAATCACACCCTTTAAATTTGATACAACTGACATTCTATCATTCCAATCCATAAAACAATTGCCTTTTTTTCTTTGTAGCCACTCATCAGAATTAAGCAATACGATTATATCTCCCAATTCTCTCGCTTCTTCGAACATTGCGATATGACCCGAGTGTATTGGATCAAATCCACCAGAAATAATTATCAATTTCTTTGACATTGTACTCTATACCTAAAAATTTGATATGTGGTATTTTAAACTCTATGAGCCTAAAAAACAAAACGGAATTATTACAAAGAGCCTTAAATCTATCACAATCAGGTAATTTAGAAGGATCATTAAATATCTACAATGAAATTCTATCACTTTATCCAACAGATGAACCCACTATTTTTAATAAATCAGTAATTTTGTTTCAACTTCGAAGATATAATGAAACTTTAGAGACAATCAAAAAAATTAATTCAAATAAGGAGCAAGAACTAAATTTGCTGTTCATAAAAGCAAGTTGTTTTGGTTATTTGGGAGATATAGAGACTAGTAAAAAAATATATCAAGAAATAGCCAATATAATCCCTAATAATAATGATTTGTTGGTTCCAATTGGTACAACATGTTTGCAACAGGGGATTTATGAAGTCGCCAGAGATATTTTTCAAAAGATTGATAAATCTTCCTCGTATATTTTCGAAAAAAATTACTATATGGGTCTTGCTTACAAGGGAGAAAATCGCTTAGAAGATGCAATCAAATTTTTTGGGAATGCGTTAAGAATAAAACCAGACTATTTTCAATTATACCCTCTCACCGCAGCTGCATGTTTTCAAAGCAATATGACTGAAGAGGGTGACAAAATAATGAAGATGTTAAAAGATGAGAACCACTCTTTTTTTCAGCACGTTGCTGGAATCGTTGAATGTTATCGATCCAATAAAAATTAGTTAAGATTATTTTTTATCCAAGACATTATTAGTTGTACTATGTAATCTTGTTCGATTGCTGTTAGCTCGTAATTTAAACCAAATTTGTGCCATTTGTTAATACATTTTCTGCAACAAGTTGCAGTTGCATGTTGGGCAATGAAAACTGGATGATGTTTAAATGGTGTTTGTCTTCCATCATTAGGTATATTTTTTGGCGCGATTCTTTTAGAGACAAGATCTTTTGCATCATTTTCTATTTTCTTGATGCCCTTCTCTAAAACATATTGACTCATCTTGTCATCTAAAAAAAATTTTGTCCTAAATTTAGACTTTAATAATTTTTCAAAGACTTCGTTCATCGCAAGCTAATAACATAACAGAATACTGTTTGTATAATCTTTAATTTTATAAAAGTTAATCGATTTTCATAAATAAATTAATTACTTGGTGAGAATAATGGACCTGCGCAATAGCCACCATCAATCATGAGAGTGTGTCCTGTTACATAAGATGATTCATTTGAAAAAAGCCATAATACGGCATTGCCGATTTCTTTTGGAGTACCAATTCTATTCATTGGAACCATACTAGCGAATTGTTCTGGATGTCCATCAGTTGGAATTTGTATCATTGGAGTATTGATTGGGCCAGGACCGACAGCATTTATTCTTATATTTGATTGAGCTAGTTCTACTGCCGCACCTTTTGTTTAAACCACTGACGGCATGTTTCGTAGCCGAATAAACTTGTTATACCTGGGTATGCATTATGAGAAAGAATAGAGCTATTATTAACAATACTGCAAGGTTTAGATTGGTTAACATATTTGAGCATTGCAGATATTTGATAGTGCATACAATCAATAACTCCTTTAATGTTTACATCTACTATGTATGAGGATTTATCAGGAGCTTGGGATGCAATAGGTTCCAAGTCACCTAATAGACCAGAATTATTAAAAGCGTATTGGAATTCTCCATATTCACTTAATGTATAATCAATAAGTGCCTTTACATCCTCCGCGATTGACACATCCGTTTGGAGAAACTTGGCCTCTCCACCACTCTTTTTTATAATCTTAATGACTTCATCAGCTTTTTCCTCGTTTCTTGTTGCCTATTACGACTTTCATACCAGCTTTGCATAGCTCTATAGCGGTCTCTTTGCCTATCCCTGTCCCTCCCCCAGTAACTATTCCTACGGTATTTTCAAAATTCATACTTGCCTCCATTTGATATAATGAATATGTTTTAACATATATGACTTATAAAAAAAGGGTATTAAACTTATTGCTCAGATAAGTTGATATATCTAACCACGATATGAAAAATAGATTGGATTCAATTTTATTTGAAAGAAATTATTTTGACTCAAGATCGAAAGCACAAGTTCACATTCTGGCCGGTGAAGTCTATGTGAATGGGCAAAAGGAGTGTGTGGCCTCAAGACGAGTTGATGTCGAGTCTATAATCGAAATCAAACTTCTTTCGGAAAATTTTGTTAGTAGAGGAGGCCAAAAGCTTTCTAAGGCAATAGATTATTTCGGAATAAAAGTAAAAAACAAAACATGTATCGATATAGGTGCTTCTACTGGCGGTTTTACTGATTGTCTGTTAAGAACTGGAGCAAAAAGAGTTTATTCGATTGATGTAGGTTATGGCCAGCTTGATTATAAATTGAGAAACGATTATAGAGTTATCAATATGGAAAATACAAATGCAAGATACATATCAACAGATTTTATAGACCTGCACCACGATATCATTGTTATGGATGTTTCATTTATATCAATAACAAAATTTGGTGATTTTTTTAAAAAATTTACAACTAACAATAATGAATATGTTGGCTTGATAAAACCTCAGTTTGAATTAAGTAAAGAGAAAATCGGTAAAAATGGTGTCGTCAAAAATTCTCAATATAGACATGAAGCGGTAGGAAATGTCAGTCTTTTTTTAAAAAACTTTTATAATTTCGTAAGCAAAACGATCGAATCCCCGATTAAGGGATCTAAGGGTAACACAGAATATTTAATCTACTGTAGGAATTCTTAATTCTTTATTTCTTGTTCCAATCACTTAGAAATTTTTCTAAGCCAATATCAGTAAGAGGATGATTGAAGAGTTGTATTAAAACTTTATATGGAATGGTAGCGATATCTGCACCTAGTCTTGCGGCATCGACTATATGAATCGGATTTCTAATACTTGCAACTAAAATTTCGGTTGGAAAACCATAGTTGATAAATATTTCTGAGATTTCATGTACCAAATTCATTCCATTGGTAGATATATCATCAAGTCTTCCAATAAAAGGGCTAACATATGCGGCGCCAGCCTTAGCTGCAATTAATGCTTGTGTTGAAGTGAATATTAAAGTTACATTAACAGATATCTTTTTTTTGGATAAAAACCTTGTAGCTCTTATACCATCTTTCGTCATTGGCAGTTTTACTACTACATGTTTGTCGATTTTTGATAATTTAAGACCTTCTTTTACCATCGAATCAAAATCAGTTGAAAGAACTTCTGCGCTAACTGGTCCTTTCACAATCTTGCAGATATTTTTAATGATTTTACTGAACTCTTTTTGTCCTTTCTCTTTTGCAACGAGGGAGGGGTTCGTTGTTACACCATCCAAGAGCCCCATAGAGGCTATTTCGTTAATCTCTTCTACGTTGGCGCTATCTAAAAAAAATTTCATTTTTTTATATTACTTTATTTTTTGATTTTTTTAAATAATTACTTTTTCTTTAACATCCTATTGATTCTCGAATAGGAACGTAGGACTACAGTAGAGAAAAGAACTTCTACTTAAACTCGATACCAGCTACATTTTAGCAATATGAGCTGTCAATAAAAAAGCAACGGTTAAGAATAAAAAGCCTGTTAATAAATCCATGCTCCCCACGTTAGGGGTTTTAACAAAAAAAGTCAACATTTTTTTAAAAATATAAAAAATTGGAATTCGATTCTACTATAAGGTATAAAAACAATTAATTATTTTTAATCTTTCAAGGACAATTATTTATACATGATTACTGATTGATATGATTCAATTTTATTTAATCCTTATCAAATATTGACAAACGAGTAAGATATTGCAAAATTAGAGCTTCATATGGCAAATAAAAGTCAATCAGCAAAAAAAAGAGTAAGACAGGATGTTAAAAAGCGCCTAAGCAATAAGTCTATGATTTCAAATTTAAAAACTCATATTAAACAATATAAAGAATCTTTGCGTACTGATAACTCCGATAAAGAGAAATTATTTAGAAAGGTAGTCTCGTTATTCCATAAAGCTGCATCGAAAGGTGTGATTTATAAAAGAAATGCTTCTAGGAATATTTCTAAATTGTCAAAATTATCTTAAGAGTTCTTATTGGCCACATAACTTTTTCAATAAATAGAAAGCGAGAAGGTCGTGACTGATATCCGTGCTTTTCAAAAGTCTATCTGTATTTTTGAGCGCCCTAAGCCCTTCTAAAATATCCTTGAAGGTCTTGTTCTCAGATTCAATGTCGAGATGTTTGTACTGATATTTTGACACATTTATGTTTGTGATTATTTCCGATTCTTTCATATTGTTTTTCTTAAATGTTTTAATTTTCAAATAGATTCTAAATCTCCATGCAATTTTAGACATTTCTAAAAAAATATTTTCCGTAAACTTAGTCTTTTTGAGCTCTAATAGACATGATTTTAGATCTTTTCTGTTTATACAATGCATTAGGTTGTATGTTTCATCAAAAGATTCCCTTTTTATGCCATCTACCATATCTTTAATGATTTCTTTGTCATCGTTAGTAGTTAAAAAACTTTCAATTTTCTCAATCTCGTTAATTAATGTTGATTTATTATTAAAATTTTTAGCACTTAATTCTTCAATTACTTCATCATTTAATTTCATATTTCTTTTTTTCAATTCCTCATTGATAAACTTTCTCGCATTCGCTTTATTGTGGTCATCTTTGATGAAAGACTCACAAGGTATTTCTACGTTATTATCGTTTGATAAAAAGATATGTTTAGTCGTTTTTGAGGGATTTTGCAAATAATCGATTATTTTTATAATTGAATCTTTATCACTTTTTGTAATACCTTTTACGACAACATATCTAAATTTGCTGAAACAAGGATACGTGTTAAAAGCATTTAATATTTCAGATATATCTTTAGTTTTTGACAAGTCGAAAAAATGTACATTGCCGCTTTGATCCATGTCTTTAAAAGTTGTACTAATTTCTTTTCTGATGATGTTCTCATAGTAACTATTGGAACCTGTTATTTGAATCGAAATGGAACTGTCATCTTGTAAAAAATCACTGACAGTAATTTTTTTCCTTGTACTCATTGTTGATATAATATCAATATATCATGTCAACTAAAATATATGTCGAAAGTTTCAAAGAACCTCAAGATTACGAGGCTTTCTTTTTGAAACAACTTCATTACCAGAATAAAGTTTTAAGAGGTGATGCACTAGGTTATTTCCTCTTTCTAGAACATGATGATGTTTATACAGTTGGTAGATTTGCCAAACTTTATATAAATGCTAACAGCCATCTTCACGTTCCAATAATCAAATCAACTCGTGGCGGGAGCATTACATATCATGGGTTAGGGCAGCTGGTTTTTTATCCTATTTTGAATATCGGTATCCTTAAATTAAAACTTAAAGATTTTGTTGATATTCTTCAAGAAACTGTCATAGAGATATTGTCCATGTTCAATCTTGTAGGTAGAAAAAATGTTTATGGTCCGGGAGTATGGATTAAAAACAAGAAAGTTGCATCAATTGGTATTTCTATAAGGAGAGGTGTCTCTATGCATGGGATATCAATTAATCTCGATTGTTCTATAGATAAATTTTATCTTATTGAACCATGTGGGAATCCTAACACATTGGTTGGGAATATATCGGACTATAAAAAAATAAAGAAACATGAATTTATTGAATTGTTATCAAAAAATTTCCTAAATCAACTAAAATTAAAAACTAGTTATCCAAAAAAGAATCGAATTTCTCTCTTAGCAGACTGTTCTGAATCTGAGCCGTGAATAACATTGCTATCAATGCTATCGGCGAAATCTGCTCTGATTGTTTCTGGCGCTGCCTCATCAGGATCGGTTGATCCCATTAGCTCTCTTACTCTTAAAATTGCATTTTCACCTCTTATGATAAATGGTAGACAAGGACCTGAAGTCATAAATATTATCAAATCGTCAAAAAAGGGCTTTCCTTTGTGTATATTGTAAAATTCTGAAGCTTCTTCTTTTGAAAGATTGATATATCTAGGATTTATAATCTCAAATCCATTGTCTTCAAATCTCTTTAGGATTTTTCCGACTATTTTTTTTCTAACGCCATCTGGCTTGATGATAGATAATGTATCTTGCATTGAGAAACTCCATCCAATTTAATTAATCGCAATTTCTTTAATATACTTAAGAAACTTTGACCTTGTAAATACCTTGATTTATTATAGCTAAAATGACAACGATAGCCTCATCTGTTCAAACTGAAATTTATAATTTGGTCAATAGAACCAAATTAGCTTCCATAGAGCTTTCTAGAGCAACTTCTGTGCAAAAAGATTTGCTTCTAAAAGAAATCTCGATACAAATACAAAACGACAAAGATCAAATACTCGAGGCTAATAAAAAAGATATATCCAATGCAAATCCTAAGGAGCATTCTTCTTCATTTCTTGACAGACTAAAACTAGACGAGGACAGGCTGCATAGTATCATCAAAAACATAAAAGATGTTCTTAGTTTGAAAGATCCAGTAGGGATTAGAGAATTGCTCCATAAGAGACCAAATGGCCTTGATGTTTACAGGCAAACAATTCCTTTGGGATTAATTGGAATTATATACGAATCAAGACCTAACGTTACATCAGATGCAGCTGTTTTATGTCTGAAATCTGGGAACACTACGATATTAAGAGGTGGCTCAGAATGCTTCGAAACAAATAAAGCTCTGGTTGTTTCTATAAAGAAAGCCTTAGTTGAAACAGATTTTAGCGCTGATTGCGTAAACATGGTTCCTTGTACTGATAGAGAGATAATGAAGTACATTTTAACTCTTGATGAACTAATTGATTTGATTATCCCACGCGGAGGAGAGGGTCTGATTCGTTTTGTTTCTGAGAATTCAAGGATACCTGTAATTAAACACTACAAGGGTGTCTGTCATGTTTATGTCGATCAGCATGCAAATCTAGAAAAAGCTCATAGAGTTTCATTGAATTCTAAAGTCCAAAGGCCGGGGGTTTGCAATGCGATGGAGACCCTTCTTGTCCATAAAAAAATAGCTGATAGCTTTTTACCAAGTTTTATAAAATCATTGAAAGAAAAAAATGTGATAATTCACGGATCTAAAGAGGTACTTAAATACGGGAATAAAGATGATATCAATGTGGTCGAGGAAGATAATTGGTATAAAGAGTATCTGGCATTAGAGATGAATATTGGTATTGTTGATGATATCCAAGATGCGATTTCACATATTCAAAAATATGGATCGTTTCATACGGAGTCAATTATTACTGAAAATCAAAAAATGGCAGAAATATTCATAAATAATATTAATTCTTCAGCCATTATGCATAATGTTTCTACTAGATTTAACGACGGTAACGAATTAGGTCTAGGGGCTGAAATTGGAATTAGTACAACTAAATTACATGCCTTTGGTCCTATGGGATTAAATGAATTAACTTCAAAAAAGTTTGTAGTTTTGGGCGATGGTCAGATAAAGTGAAATACTTGAAGATCACAAAAGAATAAGCCTGGTATCGTATCTATCATATCGATTCAATAATTTCCTATTCAGAAAATGATTATACAATAAAGACAATTGCAGCAACCACTGTTATCCAGGATTTATCTTTAGGCCCTTCTGCTGTGCTAGTGACTTCCTGAGTTTTTACTGTGTGCCCACTAATTTTCCATATATCTTTTTGTTCGTTGTAATTTTTATCAATATCGAAAGGGGCACCAATTGTTGTGGCAAGCATGTATGCAGCAAGATCTTCAGCGTATTCCCCAGATGTCTTTTTGCTCTGACCATAACTATGATGTTCTGAGAGATATCCGTGTTGTGATCTGTCAATTGGAAGTGCTATTCCTATCGATGATGCGATTCGTCTTTCCGGTTCGTTTGTAGAGGCCTCACTTAAAACAACGAATACAATTTGACCTGGAGAAAGTTTTTTTAATCCTTCTTTTTTTGAAATTATTTTACAATGTGGTGGCATTATACTGGAAACACGAACTAGATTATACTCACCTATGCCCGCATTTCTCAAAGACATCTCGAAGCTTGTTAGCTTTTCTTTGCCTCTTCCAGCACCTTTAGTAACGAAAGCATATTTTGGAATCATATTAGCACCTTTATGAAGAAAACTAATAAATTTAATACTATTTAAAATAAATAGTCAATTGTCGTCAAGTCGAATGATAGAAAACACATCCGTTGATATTATTGTCATTTTATATTATTAATAAGTTTGAAATGAATGATCTTACAAAAAGAGTTTTAACCAGCTTAATCTTAATCCCAATCACAATTTATGCAGTTTATAAAGGAGAATTCATTTTTACTATTTACTTGTTAGCCATCGTCTCGTTAGGTTATTGGGAGTACCAGAGAATACTCAAGATCAAATCACTATATTGTGCAATTATTTCCTATATCGCGGTCATCCTCTTCCCTCTGTTGGCATACTACAATATTGATTTTTTCTTATATTTGTCTTCTTTCATCTTTCTAGTTTGGTTTGTTAGAATTTTATATGACAAAGTAGAAATTGAGATTTTTTGGAGTTCTTACCTATTTGTCATTCTATATATTGGCTTTGGAATTAGTTTCTCAATTCTAATACGAAATATTGATAACGGGATGTTTCTGCTAGGCTCTGTTTTGATTGTTAGTGCCTTTAATGATATTTCTGCGTATCTAGTAGGTAAATTTTTTGGGGTACGAAAAGCTTTCCCCAATGTAAGTCCAAACAAAACATTTGAGGGATCTTTTGCGGGAATAATTTTTTCTATCATATTAACTGCACTATTGTTTAAGTATTTTGGATTTGCTATATCAATTATTCAGTCGATGTTCGTTGGTCTCATCATATCTTTTTTAGGGATAATAGGCGACCTCTTTGAATCTTATATAAAACGTAAATCAAAAATTAAAGATACGGGGAAACTCTTACCAGGGCATGGTGGCATACTTGATAGAATTGACAGTTTGATATTTATACTTCCATTTTTCTATTTAATATCCAAATATCTAATATTATAATTAAAACTGATGTTGAAAAGAAGCAAAACGAAATTTTTTCTATTTTTTATATTTCTTATCTTTCTATTATTGCTCTATCTTGCTTTTGTATATTTTATCCACAAACCAGATTTTCAGCTATCTTCAAAAGATACAATCTCCTATTCGGGTTTTAAAGCAACCATTGATAGTACAAACGTAAAAATCAATTCCATTCAAATCTCAGGAAGCAAAGATGGTGCCGAACTAATTGATATATATGCAAATGACCAAATACTCGACTCTGGCAATGAGATTAAAATAAAAATAGAATTCAAATCTGATAGTCAGATAGTAAAGATGATTAGGGGTGACAATCTTGATCATTTTTATCTTCATTATTCTATAGGCTACGAGAACAAATTTTTTACTTCTTTCATCAAAGGTAAAATCGAACTCAAAATTGATTTTGAACCCCCATCTATATCTAATGTAAATTCGGATAAATATGTTTACTTAGGTGGCATCGGTTTTGTTACATACGATACAAGTTTAGATACATTAAAATCTTATGTTGATGCTGGATCTGGTAACATGTTCAATCCTATTTCTGTTGTAGGAGATAATAAAATATCAAATTTAGTTTTTTTTTCTTGTTTCAACATTCCCTGTAAGAATAATAAAATTATTATTAAAGCTGAAGATAAAGCTGGTAATGCAATATTTGTCAGCACGACGATGAAAACGATCATAAATAAAAAGTGGAATATTTCTTATATTAAGATCGATAATAATTTTTTATTGAATAAATACAACGAAGTTATGAAAAACAATTTGGAAACTGTTGGAATAAAGGAATTTAAAGAACTTAATATTGAAGAAAGAAAGAAAAACGATTTATTATTGTCATTACAAACCTCAAAAATCACCAATAAAAAATTGTTCGATAGTAAATTTTTGCAAATGCGAAACTCCCAAGTATTCTCGAAATTTAGTGAGAAAAGAATTTATTATATTGATGATGTAGATAAACCTGTGGATTCAAAATATCATTTTGGAATTGATTTGGCTACGACTGCGAATGCAAACGTATACGCTTCTAACACAGGAAAGGTGTCCTATGTAAATAGCAATGGTGTTGGAATATATGGAAAAGTTACAATTATTGACCATGGCTTAGGTTTTTATAGTTTATATAGCCATCTTAGTGATATTTCAGTGAAAGTTGGAGATGAAGTTGATAAACGAACTCTAATTGGAAAGACTGGCCAAACGGGATACGCATATGGAGACCATCTGCATTTCTCAACCTATATACAGGGGGTACCATTTGATCCAATAGAACTATGGGATAAAAATTATATCAATCTTAAAATTATAAGTATTTACAATCAATTTATTGCAGAAGCAACTCAATGATTATTTATGGTGTGAACCCCGTAAGAGATTTTGTTAGTTTCTTCCCGGAAAAGATTTCTAGGGTATTCCTATCTGAAGCCAAAATGGACAAATCCTTACCCGAGTATTCTGAGATAATATCTAAAATACCTCTAATCCCCTCATGTGATATAAAATATGTATCAGAGAAGGAGCTCCAAAGAATGACAAACACCGTTAAACATCAATCTATCGCAGCCATAATTGACATTGATCCCCCCAAAAACTTTAAAGACCTCAAAGAAGACATTAAAAATATGACCGATATTGTTTTAATTCTAGATCACTTAAACGACCCTCAGAATTTAGGTGCTATTTCTAGAACCTGTGTATTTTTCAACATAAATACCATTATTATCCCAAAAAATAGATCTGTAAGAATTTCACTAGGTGCTATTAAAGCTTCAGCTGGAGCGATATTCTCGATTAATATTTATGAGGTATCAAATTTGATTA
>Ga0207966_1000213_pt1 | contig 32800 bp, 28 predicted proteins | sample Knorr_S23_td_NAD_FD_185611 | JGI IMG/M metagenome (GOLD analysis project Ga0207966, IMG submission 185611) | Marine microbial communities from Southern Atlantic Ocean transect - Knorr_S23_td_NADW_ad_2500m_LV_B (SPAdes) (version 2) | ecosystem: Environmental > Aquatic > Marine > Oceanic | place...
AGGGCCCGGCTCATTCTTTTCGGCCCCTCAAAATTGAACGGTAAGGTAACAATCCCCACGGTCAGGATACCCATATCCCGGGATAGTTTGGCCACCATCGGTGTAGCGCCTGTACCCGTGCCGCCACCCATTCCGGCCGTAACGAAGGCCATATCCGCATCTTCCAGGATAGCTTGTATCGCGTCCTGGTCTGTTTCTGCGGCTTCCCGGCCGATATCAGCCTGCGCCCCGGCTCCGAGTCCCTTGGTGAGATTCTTACCAATTTGTATCTTATGCTCGGCCGCATTGTTCTCCAGATCCTGGGCGTCCGTATTGATGGCAATAAAGTCCACCCCCTGCATCCCGGCCTGGATCATGCGGTTGGTGGCGTTTCCGCCGGCACCGCCGATACCGATTACTTTTAATTTCGCTTTTTGTTCTGCTAGACTATCGAACTCAAACAGCATATAATTGCTCCTTCCTTGGTTGGTTAGGTTTGGCTTTGGTCATGTGGTTCATGCAAAAAGTCCTCTGACCCAATCTTTGATATTTGTCACTGCCTTTCCAATCGGGGATAAACCTGTTTCCTGTATCACCAGATCACTGGTAACGCTGGTCCACTGGGTCAGCCCTATGGCTGCGGTAAAATCAGCGGTGGAGGCAATATCCACCGCACCGCTAAAATTCTTTGGTCGTCCGATCCGGACCGGCATATTGAATTTTTCCTGGGCCAGGGGCACCAGGTTGCGCAGCATGGCGCCGCCGCCGGTCAGCACCACCCCGTAGGTCAGATGGTCGTGCACGTCCGCACGTGCTATTTCCCGGCCGATGAGCTGGATCAGCTCGACCATGCGCGCTTCAACGTAGCGGGATAATTCATGTTCCGATACTTTGCGGGCAATGCCGCCGTTTTTCACTGGTAGATCAAATTCAAGTTCGGTCGATGACATGGAAGCCTTGGCCGAGGCGTATTTCAGCTTGATCTGTTCCGCGTCTTCCATCCCGATCTGCAGCATTACCGCAATATCGTTGGTCACCGCGCTGGCGCCCACCCCGATCACGGCCGAGTGCCGTACACCGCCATCATAGAACACGGTTATATCTGTCGTTCCGGCACCTATATCCACTACCGCCACGCCCAGTTCCTTTTCATCCGTATCCAGCGTAGCGATGGCCGATGCCAGGGCCTGGAATACCAGTCCTTCCACGTCAATGGCCATTTCATGAACGCAATTCACCAGATTCTTTGCCGTGGTGGCGGCCATGGTGATCAAATGTACCTTTGCTTCCAGGCGCCGTCCGGACATGCCCACCGGATTCTTGATACTGTCCATGGTATCGACCAGGTATTCCTGGGGCAGGATGTGCAGGATCTCCCGGTCAACCGGCAATGATACTGCCTTGGCCAGTTCCAGTACCCGGGACACATCGTTCTGGGTAATTTCCTGTTCCATAGGTACGTTACGGGCACTGCCTTTCTGAATGGCAATGGCGCCCTGGGTATTGATCCCGCGGATATGGTCACCGGAGATGGACAGCATGGCCCGGTTCACCTTTATACCGGCCATCAGTTCGGCTTCCCGTACGGCAGCTTCGATGGCATCCATGACCCTGTCCCGGTGCACGATAGAACCTTTCTTGATGCCCTGTGAAGGGGCATTGCCTACACCGAGGATCTTGTTTGATCCTTCATCTGAATTTATTTTGGTGATCACACAGCATATTTTTGCCGTACCAATATCGATCCCGATCTGGGTATTCTTATCGCTGACTTTCATGCGCTGCTTCATACACGTTCCTTGGCAATGACCTGGTTGTCGTAGCGCAAGTCCAGGTATTTATAGTCACTCAATTGCCGTTTATTTCTCAAGGAATGTTCAAATTTTCCCAGGATCTGTATCTTGGCCCAGACATCCGTGTTGCCCAGGATCACCTTGGTGGGATACTGGGCCAGGATGATCACATATTCATCATTGGCGTTCAGGGTCACCTCGGAGATGTTGCTGTACAGTGCTGGGTAATAATCGAGGATGCGGGTGATCAGATCCATGGTTTCCTTTACTTTTATCGAAACGGTTTGCTGTCCTGAAGGGTATAATTCTTTGGCCGGGTTAAAGCCCGATAAACAGGGTACGAGAAAATCATTGGCCTGGCCCTTGTCCGGCAGTATAATACCTTCCCGGTCGATCAACAGCACCGGTTCAATGTTCAGCATGGCCACGGGCTGGCGTTCCACGATCTCAATGGCTAGGGTGGAAGGGTATTGTCGTGATACACGGGCAGCCTTTACGTAAGGATGGCTCTCGATCAGCAGGCTTACTTCCCGGAGATTGATCTCTTCCAGTTCAATGCCCATTAATGGTTCCAGCTGGATCTGGTGGTCCTCTTCAGGAATAATGGAATAACCCGATATATTGATCTGCTGCAAATGGGACAGTCTGGTGTAGCTGGACCAGGTAAATGAACCATAGATGAGGAACATTATTGACAGGGTAAGCGTGGTGCCGATTAGCGGTTCCAGGTTCAGCCGTTTCTTCTTTTTCTTGCGTATCATATGGTGAATGTACCGGGTGCAAACCCCAGTGTTTTAATTTCCAGTTCCAGGTTTACATCAAACTTTTCCTGGACCGTTTTTTTGGCCAGGCGGATCAGGGTCACTACATCTGCTGCCTTGGCCTGACCGTGGTTCACAAAAAAGTTGGCATGCTTGGGTGATATTTCCGCATCCCCCTGCCGGGTGCCTTTCAACCCGGCCTGGTCGATCAGATAACCGGCGGCCAGGTCCGGTTTCGGATTTTTGAAGACACTGCCCGCAGAACGAAACCTTAATGGTTGGGTATCTTTGCGGCCCTGACTTGCCTGGGCCCGCTGGGACTGAATTTCATCCGCTGGTTTCTCCGTCAGGGTAAATGTAGCTGAGACCAGGATCTCGTCCGCTGGAAACGTGGAATGACGATAGCTGAAATCGATCTCGCTTTGTTTATAGGTCTTGGTTGTACCGTTCATGGTCATGACGTTAATCGTGTCAAGGCAATTGGATATTTCCCCCCCAAAGGCACCGGCATTCATCACCAGGGCGCCGCCTAGGGTACCGGGGACACCGATCATACTCTCCAGGCCGGTCAGATTCCGCTTGGTCGTTTCTTTTACCATTTTACCAAGCATAACGCCAACTTCCGCCTCTATGCGGCTGCCCTCAATACTGAGGCGGGTGAATGATTTCCCCAGGGTGATCACGATGCCGTCAAAACCTTCATCGGCCACCAGCAAGTTTGATCCGCTGCCGGAAAAAAATGTGGGCATATTATTTTCCTGGGCAAAACGCAAGATCGCCGCCAGGTCTTCCTGGTTTGCCGGTGTAATGTAGGCCCGCGCCGGTCCGCCGATACCGTAGGAGGTATGTCTCGCCATAGGCTCATTTTCAAGGAATGTACCCGTAACTCTTTCCCTCAGCATAGCAAACGCATCCAATTCAGGCCGCTGCCCCAATTTCTTTAAGATGGTTCATGTAGGACTCCGCATAGCGCCAGATATTCCCAGCACCAATGGTAATGATCATGTCACCAGGTTGGCGCAAATTATCTAATGTTTTTTCTAGTTTATCCAGGCTCTCGATATATTGAATATTGGGATGGCCCGACTCCTGCGCGAAATCAGCGACCATTTTTCCATTCACACCCTCAATCGGCTCTTCCCGGGCTGGGAAAACGTCGGTCACTACCAGGACATCACTTTCCATAAATGCGATGGCAAAATCCTGGTAGAAAGCCTGGGTGCGAGTATAAAGATGGGGTTGAAATACGGCAATGATGCGCCGTTTCCAGCCATTTCTTGCCGCGGTGAGTGTGGCCCGTACTTCCGTGGGGTGATGAGCATAATCATCGACGACCATCACATCGCCGGACTCACCCTTGATATCAAACCGCCGCCGCACACCCTTGTATGATTCCAGCCCGGCTGCTATATCGTGGAAGGGGACACGTATTTCCACGCCCAGGGCGATCGCCGCTAGGGCATTCTGCACATTATGTTCGCCCGGCACCTGCAGGTGAATTACACCCTGGTTTTTGCCTTTGTGAAAAACGGTAAAGGTGGTCTCTGCTTCATGCTGAACTATATCCTCAGCGTAGAAGTCGCTGGCATTGGTTAATCCGAACGTAATTACTGGTCGTTTGATATTGACCGTGATCGCCGCTGCCGCAGGGCTTTGATTCCCGATGATCACAGCGCCATAAAACGGGGTGGCATTGGCGAATTGGGTAAATGCATTCTGCAGATCATCCAGGTCTTCATAGCAATCGATGTGCTCAAGTTCAATGTTTGTTATGATAGCGATCGTGGGCTGCAGGGAAAGGAAACTGCGGTCAAACTCATCGGCCTCCACCACAATGATATCACCGGTGCCCAATAAGGAATTGGTATCGATATTGCGTACCAGTCCGCCCACCACCAGCGTGGGGTCTAGCTTGGCCTGGCTGAGCATCGTACCCACCATGGAAGAAGTACTAGTTTTTCCATGGGTACCAGCTACACCGATACTGGTTTCTTTCAGGGCGATCAGTTCCCCGAGCATTTCTGCCCGGCGAATAACGGGAATACCTTTTTTCTGGGCAGCGATAACTTCCGGATTGTCTTTCTGTACCGCACTGGAGTAGACCAGCACATCCGCATCGGTGACATTTTCGGCAGCATGTCCCTGGGCCACTTCCGCACCTTTATTTTTCAATTTTTCGATCACGGCGGAATCGTTGATATCCGATCCAGCGATCTTGAAACCCAGGTTCAATAACAGTTCAGCGATACCACTCATGCCGATTCCACCAATACCTACAAAGTGTAATTTCTTAACGTGCCGGAACATCAGCTGCGGGCGACCTCAAAAATTTTATCGACGATATCCTCCGTGGCTCTCGGTTTCCCCAGACTAAGTGCCTGGGCACCCATGGCGGTCAATTTGTCCTCATCATCCAATAGTCCTATGATCGTTTCCTGCAGATTGGCAGTGGTCAGGTCGGCTTGCTGGATCATTACTGCCGCACCGGCCTGGACCAATGTTTTCGCGTTCTTTGTCTGATGGTCTGCGGTAGCGTTGGGGAGGGGGATGAGGATGCTTGGCATACCGCAGACCGATAACTCAGACAGTGTTAACGCACCAGCTCGCGCCACAGCAATATCACTGAGGGCGTAGGCGTGGGCCATTTCTTTGATGTAGGGTTTGATCCTTACCGTATCACTTTCCAATTCTTCTAGGGCTTCATAATTATCGGGGCCAGTCTGCCACAGCAGCTGGATGCCCTGGTCTTGCAGGGCCGGCAGGACGGGCTGAATGGCCAGGTTCAGGGGTACAGAGCCCTGGCTGCCTCCAAAGAGAAAAACAGTTTTACGTTCGCTGTCCAGCTGGAATAATTTGGAACCTGCTGTTTTGGATCCATTGCGGATTTCGCTCCGCACCGGATTGCCTGTGACCTCAATCTCCGTATCCACATAGGCCCCAATGTCGCTGCTGCCGGCATATACCGCTGTCGCTGCTTCAGCAAACAACCGTGTGGTCAGACCCGGGTATGAATTCTGCTCCTGGATCACAGTAGGAATTTTCCGTCCAATACCAACTTTGATCGGCAGGGCGCTGGCGTATCCTCCCGTCCCTACGATCACATTGGGATCCAAGGTTTTGCACAGCGATCTTACTTTCAGCAGGGCCAGAGGAACACGGCCCAATAGCAATAGATTCCGTCCCAGACTGCGCGCTGAAAAGGAGCGCTGCAGACCGCTGATCGGCAGGAGAGTGTGGGACAGGCCCCGTTCGGGCAGGACGCGGGCTTCAAGGCCAAATTTTGACCCGATATAATGCACGGTCGCTTCGGGTTTGCGATTCGTGATCTCCGCACCGATCGCTAATGCAGGGTAGAGGTGTCCGCCTGTTCCACCGCCGGCAATCATAAAACGCAAGTCCTCATCCATATACCCGCGGACTCCAGCCGCTTTTGTGTATTAATGACCGTTTGGCCTGGCTGATATTCAGCAAAATACCTATACTGATTAAGTTGATCACCAGTCCGGATCCGCCATAACTGATCAGGGGCATCGACAGTCCGGTGGTTGGTACAACGCCGGTGACAACCGCTGCATTAGTAAAGCCGTACAGGATAAAATTGAAACTGATCCCGATCGCTAAAAGGATCCCGAAAGTGTCCATGCTTTCCTTTGCGATCTTGATACCACGCTGAAAAATGAATAGAAAGATCGACAGGATAAATACAGTGCCCAATAGACCCAGTTCTTCACCAATAATGGCAAAAATAAAATCCGTGTGCGGCGTGGGTAGAAACAGATTCTTTCCCAGGCTGTTGCCCAGTCCCAGTCCCATAAAGCCGCCATTCCCCAGACTGATCAATGATTGTTTGATCTGGTACGATTCTTCCACACCGGCAGATTCTCCGTAGAAATAGGTCAGGATACGCTGTAGCCGGTACGGTTTCATGAGTATGATCGGTGTTAGTACCAGTAAAGATGTAGCACCGGTGGCCAGGAGATGCGATATTCGCGCGCCGCCGACGAAGAGCATCATGAACCCTATCAGGCCAATCATGGCTGCTGTACTGAAATCAGGCTGAATAACAATCAGTCCCATCACCACAGCTATGATACCAATGGGCAGGGCGAAACCATTATAGAAATTCTTGATCTGATCCCGGTAATGATCCACGTATGCGGCCAGAAAAATGATCACTGCTAGCCGGGCAATGTCTGAAGTCTGGATCGAAAAACTGCCCAGGTAGAGCCACCTTGATGGGGAAGAGTTGCCCTGCAGTAAATAGCTTAATTTGGTGATCACCAGCAGCGCAATGGATCCGATCAGAAGATATTTTGCTGCAATTTTCAGGTTCCGGTAATCGATCGTCATGACGGCGAACATCATGGTGACACCAACCAGCAGTCGTTTTAGATGGGCTTGCAGGTATACGGTGGCCGTTACCCGCTGGGTCTGGTCCAGGGATATGGAATTGCTGGCGCTGAACAGCATTACTGTACCAAAAATGCAGAGCAGGACAACAGCCCCCAAAAGATGATGATCATATTTTTTGGAAATGACATCCAGGTACCTCATTAAGCCTTTTCCATAACGGTTACCAGGGATCGAAAATGGTCACCCCGTTCTTCAAAATTCTTGAATTGGTCAAAACTCGCACAACCTGGAGACAGTAATACAACGTCTCCAGGTTGGCTGCAGTTCTGGGCAAGGTTCAGGGCTTCTTTGAGATCCATTACCGAGGTAGATCTCACCGCATCCCTTAATTTGGTGAGGATTAACTCCTTTGCTTGCCCAAATGCGATCACTTCTTTGAGGTTGTTCTGGGTATGGGGAAGGAGTGATCTGAAATCGCCACCTTTATCCAGGCCTCCAAGGAGTAGGATAATTGGTTGCGAGAAGCTTTCCAGCGCGACCTGCACGGCATCCAGGTTGGTTGCCTTGGAATCATTGATGTAGGTCACGCCGTTGATCTCAGCAACCGGCTCCAGGCGATGTGGTACACCGCTGAACTGGGACATGGTCGCTTTGATCGTTTTATTGGGAACGCCCATCAAATGGGCGGCTGTAGCCGCTGCCAGGACATTGGCGAGGTTATGTCTCCCCGGTAGGGCTAGCTGGTCCATTTCAATGAGTGTAGCGTGTTCTTTTGTATAAATTTTGGTGCGGTTTGGTTGAAAAATCGCCTCCGGGTGATGGCGTAGGCCGAAGGCGATTTTTCGAGAGATGGACTCCGCGATTTCCTCTACCAAAATAGTGTCATCGGCGTTATATACGATGAAATCTTCTGCTGTCTGCCGGGACCACATGTTCATTTTTGCCGCAATATATTCCTTCATGGATGGATAGCGGTTCAGGTGGTCCGGCGTTATATTGAGAAGTATGGCAATATAGGGTTTGAAGTGCTCGATGAATTCCATTTGAAAACTGGATATTTCCAGGACCCAGACCCGTTTCGGATCTGGATTTTCCAGATCTTCCAGGACCATGGCCGTGAAAGGGATACCGACGTTGCCGGCCAGTACACCATGGAGATCATCGGTCTGGATCATTTCGGCCAGCAGATGGGCAGTCGTGGTTTTACCGTTGCTACCCGTAATGGCCAGGATTGGCGCTTCAGTGAACCAGCTGGAAAATTCGATCTCGCTGACAATAGGTATGCCGTAGGACTGTGCTTTTTGCACTAGTTCTGAATCTTGAGCGATACCGGGCGAGATGATCCACAGATCCGCAGCGTAGATCTGGTCGCTGTGCTGACCCAGCTCACCACTAATGCCCAGAACTATTAAGTCTGTGAGCGTACCTTGCAGTGCCGGGGTATCCTGATTATCGCTCACAAAAACGTCTGCTCCCTGCCGTACAGCCAGTTTCGCCGCCGCTGCACCACTCATAGCCAACCCCAGAATGACAATTTTTTTGCCACGAATTTCTATGGTATCTCGGTCATGGATTTTCATTAGCGTATCTTGAAAGTGGTCAGTGAGAATAAAGCCAGCAGAATGCCGATGATCCAGAAGCGGATCACTACCCGGGATTCCGGCCAGCCCTTGAGTTCATAATGATGGTGGATGGGCGCCATTTTGAATATGCGCTGACCCGTCCCGGTTCGATTTTTTGTCCAGCGGTAATAACTTACCTGCAGCATAACACTCACCGCTTCCCAGACAAAGACGCCGCCGATTATGGCCAATAATAATTCTTTTTTTAACAGCACGGCCAGCGTACCCAGGGCTGCACCGGTGGAGAGGGATCCGATATCACCCATGAATACTTCCGCCGGACTGGCGTTGAACCATAAGTAGCCGATGCAGGCGCCGGTTATGGCCGCGGTGAAGACAGTTAATTCTCCCGCGCCGGGGAGATAAATAATATTCAGGTAATCTGAAAAGTCCACCCGGCCGCTGATGTAGGCGATTACTGAAAAAACAGAGAAGCAAATGGCCAGCAGTCCGGCCGCTAGGCCATCCAGGCCATCCGTAAGATTCACGGCGTTCGATGTACCCGTGATAACTAGGATGATCATCACTGGATAGAAGATACCTAAATCCAGTTCATAATTCTTGAGGAATGGAATGCTGGTGACCGAGCGAATATTCTCATATTCGGGCGCATTATAAAGCCACAGACTGATCAGGATACCCAGCGTTATTTGACCGATCAATTTGTACCTGCCGATCAGTCCTTTTTCAACTTTTTTGATCACTTTCAGGTAATCATCCAGAAAACCGATACCGCCCATCCAGATCACTGCCAACAACATGATCTGAATGAAGGTATTCGATAGATCGGCAAACAGAAGGGTCGGGAGGACCACAGATCCAAGGATTATGATCCCCCCCATAGTTGGCGTGCCCTTCTTACCGAGGTGGGATTCGGGCCCGGATGGGCGTATTTCTTCACCAATTTGGTGATAACGCAGTTTGTGGATAATCCATGGCCCGATGAGGAAGCTTATGAAAAGCGCCGCAAGCGCTGCAGACGCAGACCGAAAGGTGATATACTGTAACAGGTTGAGCGGCGAAAAATGGGTCTTTAGGGGTAGCAGAAGTTCGTAGAGCATTAATTCACCAATGTATCAATAATGGTTTCCATGGCCATGCCCCGGGACCCTTTTACCAAAATTTTGTCACCGTCCTTGATCACGTTTTGCAACGCGGTCTCCAGCTCTTCTTTGGAATCAAAATGGGCATGCTCAGGGCCATCCACCATGGTGGCGTTAGTGGCAATTGTTTCCGTGCCGACTGTATAAACCAGGTCTAGATCTGCTGCGGCGCATTTTTGCCCAACTTTGGTATGCTGATCCTCTGATTGGTCCCCTAGTTCGAACATATCGCCAAATACTAGGATCCGGCGACCATTGCCGGAAAAACCGGTCAGGTAATCAATAGCCGCTATAGTTGATTCCAGGTTGGCGTTATAGGTATCATCAATAATGGTCATATTCTTGAATTTTTTTATGGCACAGCGACCCTGCAACGGCTGGAAGGAAGCAACCCGGTCTCGAAACAGATCCCAGGGTACATTCAATGAATCGGCGATAGGGGCACAGGCAATGATATTCTTGGCGAAGGAGAAGTTGCTTGACCCTGTATAAATATCTTCAGCAGCCACCGTCAGAGAGAGGGTACCGTCCGGTTCAGTATGAATATCCGCAGGATAATCACATTCCGCAGTCAACCCAAAGGTGATCGAATTTTTTGGCTGGGTCATTTCTGCGATCCGGGGATCCGTCAGGTTTACAAAAGCCGTACCTTTATCGCTCATGGCCCGGAATAATGCTGCTTTTGTATGGGCCACTTCTTCAATTGATCCAAATCCTTCCAGATGAGCCGGGGCAATATTTGTGATCAGACCATGGGTTGGGTGGGCAATACTGCACAAGGCCCCAATATCGCCGGGCTGGTTGGCGCCCATTTCCAAGATGCTGATCGAATGAGCCTGCATCATCTGGAACAGGGTAAGGGGGAGACCGATGGATGTATTGTAGTTACCCTCCGTGGCGTGCACAGCAAATTGGGCGTTGAAAATATGCCGCAATAATTCTTTTGTGGATGTCTTGCCATTGGATCCGGTTATGGCGATCACAGGTATATCAAACTGACTGCGCCAGTGAGCCGCAACAGCACCGATAGCTTCTACCGGATCATTCACCAATACTTGATACACATCTGTTTCAACAGGGTGGGCCACCATTACGGCTGTCGCGCCATTTTTGATAGCGTTATCAACGAAATCATGACCGTCCACCCGTTCACCGGCAATAGCGATATACAGGTCACCAGACCGACATTCCCGGCTGTCTGTGGAAATTCCACCTACCAGGGGAATGGTATGACCCGTAATAGAACGGAAAACTACTTCAAACTGGGTCGGATCAGGTAAACTAATGCGCATCCCGAAACTCATTAATTATTTCCAGGTCTGAATAGGGAATCTGCTTGCCGTTTATTTCCTGGTAATCCTCACGGCCCTTGCCCAATACGATTACCACATCATTTTCTGCTGTCCCTTCCAGGGCTTTTCGCAGGCCAGTGCCGCGATCATCAAAAACAGCGTATTCCTGTTTACGAAAACCACTGAGAATATCCGCGGTAATCGCGGCCAGTTCTTCTGTACGGGGGTTATCCGGTGTAACATGGCAAAAATCGCCAAATTTTTCCGCACTGGCTGCCATCTGCGCTCTTTTGGTCTTATCCCGGTCACCGCCGCAGCCAAAAACGATATACATACGTCCCGGTTCAACAACGATATCCTTGATCGTACTGAGAACTTTATCATAGGCATCGGACGTATGCGCATAATCAATAAACGCTGTTGCCCCGGAACGCAGCGCAAATGATTCCATACGGCCAGGGATGGATGAACATTGCTTTAATCCATTTTCGATTGCTTCCTGAGTCAAACCCATAGCGCTGCTCACAGCTGTCGCGCAGAGAATATTTTCTGCATTGAACTTGCCGATCAGCGATGAGTCAACCTTATAAGTAATTTTCCCGGCCTGTATTATCCCATGTATCCCCGTCAAGGAAATCTGATAATCCTTGAAAAAAACATCCCCAGTCTCTGCCATGGCGGTGGTCACGACCGGGACAGTACAATTGTCGGAAACCACTTGACCATATTCTGTTTCCATATTCACGATGGCTGTTGCCGATGGGGGAAGTGCTGTAAATAATTTTAATTTCGCTTGAAAATAATCATCCATCGTACCATGATAGTCCAGATGCTCTGGCGTTAGATTGGTAAACACTGTATAATTGAAATCCACGTCAGCCACCCGGCTTTGGTCTATGGCGTGAGAACTTGCTTCCATCACAATATGCGTGAATCCATCCTGATGCAGCTCAAATAATACCTTATGCAAAGCGATCGGATCAGGGGTAGTAAGCGTTTTCTCCTGGGGGTAGCCCTCGGCGACTGTACCCAGGGTACCGATCTGGGCAGTTTTACTGCCCGCCGCATTGAGCATGGCGACGATCAGGCCGGCGGTGGTAGTTTTTCCGTTGGTCCCGGTAATGCCGATCACTGTCATATCCCGAGAAGGGTGCCCATAATATTCAGCTGCCGTGAGGGATGCGGCCCGCCGCGGATTGGCAACCTTGATTTGAGGTACAGGTAGTTGGCCTACATCACGGCCATTGGTAATTACGGCCGCGGCGCCATTAGCGATGGCCTGCGGTATAAAATCATGCCCATCTGAATTGGTACCATGAATGGCAATATAAAGATGACCTGGGTTTACCTGCGCCGAATGGGTGGTAATGCCGTGAATAAGCACGGCCGGCACATCGTTTTCCGGACTAATTCCCTTTACTAACTGATCCAGTGTTCGATTCATTGCAATCCTATAATGCATATAGACCCCGCTGCCAGGAATGTTCCAGGTTTTGGGCTTTGCCATTGTACTTGACCGGAACCGCTGAATTTTGTCTGATAGCCAAATTGACGGAGAACTATCTTGGCCTGCAGCAAACTCATGCCGCGCACATCCGGAACCGCATTTTCATTTTGTGCGATTTGAGTAAAAACTGCCCGGGTTGAAAGACTCTTTGGGAACAGGTCTGCTTTTTCCGGCTCATTGCGATACGCATCCACCATCAGTAGCGGTTCCTCTTTATCTTTGTATTTGTCTTTTAGGATCTGGATCGAGTCGTCCATATTGATGATCCGTTTGATTACCCTGCGGAAAATTGGCGCCGCCCCAATGCCACCCCAATGCAATCCATAGCGCGGTTCATTAAGTACAAGAACACCGACGATCTGAGGATTTTCCGCTGGAAAGAATCCAGCGAAATTGGAAATATATTTACTGGCGGAATATTCACCATCAATAAACTTTTCTGCTGTACCAGTTTTACCGGCAATGGACCAGCCTGGTATACGGGCGCTGGTTCCCGTACCCGTCTCCACGACTTGGATCAGCATTGCCGTAAGATCTTTCATGACACTTGGTTCAGAGATCTTCCGCAGAACTTCAGGTTCTTCTCTGTAGATAGGTTTTCCAGTATTATTAACGATCTGGCTAACCAAGCGCGGTTTCATTAAGAATCCGCCATTCGCTATGGCTGAATAGGCCATGGCCAACTGCAGCGTTGTAACCGCGACTTCCTGACCGATTGTTACCGATGCAAGGGAGAACCCACTCCAGTTTTCCAGACGGCGGAGCGTACCAGCGGATTCACCGGAAAAACTGATATGGGTCGGCATCCCAAATCCAAAATCACGGCAGGTGCGGTACAGTCGATTGGGACCGATTCTTTCAGCAATCTTGATCATGCCAACATTACTGGAATTCTCGATGATCTGGGGGAAGGTCAGCAGGCCATAATCCTCATGATCGTTCACTACTTGACCGGCAAAGGTGTATTGTCCGTTTTCACAAAAGAATTCTTCCTGCAAGTTGACCAGATCGTGTTTTAGGGCTGCAGCTGCAGCGACAAACTTGAATGTTGATCCTGGTTCAAATTGATCTGTTAACACCCGGTTTTTATGGGTCTCCATGGGGAATTTAGCAGGGTAGTTCGCGTCAAAATCCGGTATGGAGACCATGGCCAGGATGGCCCCGGTCTGTGGATTCATCAGAATACCCATGGCAGAGATGGCCGATGTTTCATCAATTCTGCGCCGTAATTCTTCATGGAGTACCACTTGGTAATCCAGATCGATGGTCAGCTGGATATTGCTGCCATCCAGTGGTCTTTTTTTTGGAAACCTGTTATTGGGTAGCACCTTACCCTTGCCGCTCAATTGACGCACTACCCATCCAGCCGTTCCTGTAAGATATTGATCAAATTCTTGCTCCAAGCCGGTTAAGCCATGGTTATCTGGATCGGTATAGCCAATCAATTGTGCGCTAATATTGCCGTTAGGGTAGAAGCGGTGCGAATCGCGTTCAACAATGAGGCCAGCGGGTAAATCTTCCAGAAATCCCTGGCAGTCATCCCGATTTATATTGCGTTCCAGGTAGGTGAAATTTTGATTCTTGGTTAGTTTTTGATTGTAATAATCTGGCGATCGGCCAAAATAATTGCTCATACTATTTGCTAATGTTTTCGGATCGCTAATCTTGGTCGGGTAGGTAGCAAATGAATATTTAATGATATTGCGGGTCAGCGGCTTGTTGTTCCGATCATAAATATTCCCCCGTACTGCAGGAATGGGAATTTGCGCCTGGGCCTGCATGAATCCTTGCTCACGGTATTTGGATCCGTCCAGTATTTGTACTTGAAAAAGGCGCATGGAAAGCCCAAACCAGGCCAGGACTATCGCTGATACCACCACCACCACCCGTGAACGGTATTTCAGGTAATTTTTGGTCATTTATTCAGCGCCAGGTTGCCCGGCTCGATGTATACAGAAATTGTTTCCGGAGATGCGAATACCATCCCCAGATCTTTTCGTGCGGTTTCGGTGATGCGATCTACCCGCTCCAGCAGCGCAATATTATTTTGCAGTTCCTTTATGCTGTTATTTAGTTCATCCAGAGTTGCCTTCTGTACTTCGATGGCTACCAGCGTTTCATCAATTTCCGTGTAGACCCATAAATAGCCAATCAGACCCATGATCGACATAATGGTGATGCCGAAAAAGGTTAGCGTTTGAATGAATTCCTTGTGCTTTCTGGCGTTGCGTTTGCTCCGTCTTCTCATAAGGCCATCTTTACGGCTGCACGGAGCTTTGCACTCCCAGCCCGACGATTAATTCTTCTTTCTTCTGCTGCAGCTGTAATCGGTCTTTTCGTTAGAATATCCAATGTTCCTCCGCTTGCTAATTCTTTGAAACTGTGCTTTACCAATCGATCCTCCAGTGAGTGATAGCTGATGATTACTATCCGTCCGCCAGGATGTAAAAAATCAATAAATTTGGTCAGGAATTGCTGCAGGATATCCAGTTCTCCGTTAACGGCAATTCGCAAGGCCTGGAATATGCGGGCGAAAGTACGATCACGATGATTGGGCGGGGTACAGCGCCGGATTGCTTCCCGTAGATCAGGGATGGTGTTCATGTCAGTCATTTCCTTGATGGATTTTGCAATGCGGGAAGCCAATCGTTCTTCACCGTATTCCTTGAATATCTGGGCCAGGCTGTCCTGGTCTGCCTGGTCTATAAGCTTGCCAGCACCGCTACCGTTACTCTGGTCGAAACGCATATCTAGCGGACCCTCAGAGCGATACGAAAAGCCGCGGTTTTTGGAACCGAGCTGCAGGGAAGACAGGCCCAAGTCAAGCAATATCCCATGGACAGCAGAAAGTCCTTCTGCTGCCAGAATTTTATCGAGGTTAGCGTATGAATTATGGTGTAAGGACAGAAAGGACGAAGAGGTCTTGAGATTCTGTTTGCAGATATCCAATGCCTCTTCGTCCCGATCAATCCCGACGACCTTCCCGCCGTCGGTCAGTTCTTTTAGAACTGGTGTGGCGTGCCCTCCCGGGCCGATTGTCCCGTCCAGGTAGATCCCGTCTGGTTGTATAGCGAGGTACGACAGGACCTCCGTAATCATCACAGGAATATGGGTTAAGGCTGAATCCTGCGCTGGATGCTGGTTCATTAAATAATGATTTTTTCAGCAAGATCATCATAGGCAGTGGAATCAATTTTCATGTTTTTCTTATCGATTTCTTTTAATCGCTCCGGGTTCCAAATCTCAATTTTGTTGACCATACCAATAATCAGGGTTTTCTTATCTAGTCCGGCATAATTGATTAGGTTGGTTGTCAACTGAATACGCCCCTGTCCATCATAGATGAGGGGTGTAGCATAGCGGACTGTATTCCGTACAAATGTTCTATTGATTGCTGACAGGGAGGATAGATTCTTCAAATCATTCTCGATTTTTTGCCAGACGACAACCGGATATACCCACACACAGGGATCCATACCCCGGGTAATGACGAACGTGTCTTCATTGTCCGCTGACAATACCTTGCGAAATTTTGCAGGGATATTGACCCGGCCCTTGGTATCAACCGTATACGAAAATTCCCCGGTAAATGTGTTTAAATTTGTAGTCATTATGCTCTAAGTAAAAGGTATTATTACCCACAACTACCCACAATCTATCTACAATGAGGTTTTTTGTCAATATATTTTTCCAATTGAAGCTTGTGGAATTGGCAGGGTATTAATGAGAAACCCTGGAGAATGAACTAGTGGGTTATTATGTGGATTATTTTAGTTTTGGGGCACGTAGTGCTGTACGGTTACCGTTTTCGCACTGCCGTCGAGGGTGATTTTTGCTGGGTGCGGAGTGGATTCTAAGTAAGGAACCAGTTGACCGCTCCAGTAAAGGTCTACATTTGTAGTTGGATTGATCAGGATATCAAACCTTTCCACGAAACGAAAGTTATCCTGTTGGCCGTTATGCAATATATTCTCAATCGGTAAAGCTGAATCTGTTTCTGTGCGGAACCAGACTTGTGCTTTTCGGGAAACAATTTTGGCCAGGTACGGCGGGTCCACATCCAGCGAACCAGTGTTTGTTTTATCGATGACGAAATCATTGATCAATTCAATATCAGTGATCGGCTCTACAGTGGACTCTACAACGGCATTATTGCCGGAAACCTGGGGCGGCTGCTCTGACACAATTTGTTTGATGATGTAAATGCTGAATATTAACAGAATAATCATGGCTGCACCCTTCACCCAATCGGAACGCATCTCATGGGGAGGATGATCCATCGCTATTGTTTCGGTGCCTTCATCCGATTCACCATTTTCTTCAACTGGTATTTCTTCTGCCGCAATGGGGAGGGCTTCTGGTTCTTCATCGCCAAGTAATATGTTCATTTGACGCAGCGCATCTACTGGGTCAGCCCCTATTTCAATACAGTAGGCTTTGAGGAATAATCGGATATACGTACTGGGCAGCACTTCAAATTTGCCGCTTTCAATTGCTTTCAAGAACTCTAAATTAATTTTGGTCCTCTTTTCGATTTCCGCCAAGTCAATCTTTTGTTCACGCCGCAGCGCTTTGAGTTTTTTATGTAAGTCGCTCATAGGATCGAAATTTACCAGCTAAAATTAACCGCCGATATCATTTTGAAAAACTAATTTATCCAAACTTGTTAATGTGCTCCCAAAAATTGGCCAGGGGCAGGCCCATGACATTATAAAAGCAACCGTCGATATGTTTAACAAATACGGCAAACCAATCTTGAATACCGTAGCTTCCTGCTTTATCAAAAGGTTTGTAAGTATTTATATAATAGTTTATATCGCTATCACTTAATGTATTAAATGTTACGTTTGTTACCTCATGGAAAGTTTCATCAAGATTCTTATCCCGCAATTGTAGTGCTACGCCGGTGATTACCTGATGGGTGTTGCCTGAGAGGGTAGACAGCATATTGAAGCTGTCTTCATGATCTTTTGGTTTTCCGAATATTCGACCATCAAGCACAACAATCGTATCGGCTCCAATGACCAGTTGATCTGGATAGTCCACGGCAACAGCATGTGCTTTTTCGCGGGCAAAGTGCTCGACCAGTTGATCCGGCGGCAGATTAATAGAGATATCCTCATCTATACCGCTGATTATTACAGCAAAATCCAAGCCAATTTGATGCAGCAGCGCTTGGCGGCGAGGTGATTCCGAAGCTAGTATTACTTGTCTAAATGATAGCATTATTGAATGTTACTGATATTTGGCAATTTTGCCAATGGTGGAAACACTTTCATTATCATTGGTTGCCTTGACCCGATAAAGATACACACCATTGGCCAGGATATCCCCATATTCGTCCCGCCCATCCCAGTTGATGAAATTGTACCCGGCGTTTACTGATTGTGGACCGATCCGGCGGATCCTCCTGCCACCGAGGGTGTAGATGTTAACTGATATTTCTGCGGTTAAACTAATTTCGAAACTAAATTGGGTTTCCGATACAAATGGATTCGGAAAATTAAACACATTGAATAATCGCAGGCCTTGATCATCCGTAATGTACAGTTTGATTGTTAGTTCTGCAGGATTATTGGCATTATCCCAGACTTTTACATGCATTTCTACCTCTTCATTATTTGCAAGATCGGCAAGGGCAATTTTACCTGTGGTTATGCTATTCTCATCATAGAGAAATAAATGGGTAATATCACTTTCTACTGCGGCAACAAGATCAGTGATCAGTATTTCGTGTCCGACTTCACCGGTGAGATTTATTCCCAGTGGATCAGATAGTCGCAGGTATAATGTTTCATTTGCGGAAAGATGATCACCGCTGCGAATCTGTCGTCCGGTTTCGTTTTCAAAGGAAATAATTGGCCCTACAATATCCGGAACAGGGTCACCGCCGGCCAAAGCTATATTATCCAATGTGCCCAACGCTTCCTGAGTCGGATCACCTTCAAAGACCATATAGACATTTATTGTTCCCGTAGCATCGGAATAAGATATATCCTTGGGTACCCGCAGCAGCGTACTGAAAGCACTGCCGCTGAATGAAAATTGACCTTTGAACAACGTTCCTCCGGGCAAGGTATAGCTTAATTCTTGCTCAGTTGAATTAATAATATATTCTCGCGTCACCGGCCGTTCCGCATCACGGAGCGCAATGAAACCCAGGCCCGATCCGCCGCTAATGATATTTTGTGTGCCGCTGACTCTTGCGGTATCCAGGGTGCGTAGTGTATCGGGACTTATATTGGTGAGGGATACTGTCTGGTGCGGCAGGGCCAAGGGCATGCCGGGATCGCCAAACAAGTGAAAAAGTTCTCCGCTGGGTGAACCGTCTTTTACCGCCTGCATGATCACACCGACAGGTTCAGTTGTGACGGCACCATCAGGAAAAATTGACTTGAAAATTTCGCGGGTGAAATAGGCATTACTACTTACAGTTATAAGCCTGCTAGTGGATATAACAGCACTGGCGCCATTATTTCCCATACGAATTATTTCTTCAGAAAACGCCTCTGTTTCAATTTCATCGAAATGGCCCCAGGAACAGGTACCTGCGATCCATAATGGTAGCTTATTTCCCGTCTGAATACTATTCAGATCGTCATCCTGGTATAACAGCCGTTCCTGAGCCCATTGGTGGGCCGAGCCATGGCCAATATAGTTGATGATTGCTGTACCTTCCGTAAGGATATCCAGCAGTGCCTGGGTGGCATCCGGCTTAACAACGCCGTATAAAGAGGCATTACTGACTTCTGGAAATTCCATCATATACAATTTTCGAATTTCGACACCGGGAGCTATAAAGCCGGCTATGATTTCTGAATTTTGGGTATGACTTTTTCCGGTAGCAATTGACCCATGAACCGGCTCGGGCCGCGCCGCGTCGTCTGCCACCAGTGTAACACGCTGTCGCCATAGACCATAATCAGGATCTGTTTCATACTGGATGATCTTATCAACAAAGACAGCAACATCCGTCACCGATTTCGCAGGATAACGACCTATTGCTATATCAGGTATTAACCCATTAAATGCCGCTAAACGATCATCAGCCGCACGATGATTAAAGCCATTACCTATTTCTATCGTAGGCACTTGGATACTAGATTGCTGGGTTATATTGCGGTAATCATAGTCTGCATCACCCATGAGCAGGACGCTGTATGGATTCGGTTCGGACCAGTTTTCCTGGGTCCATTGAATAAAATACCGAATGGCAACAGGGTCAGCGTTTCCACCGGAGAATTCATCATAAATCTGGTCTAAATCGATATAACGCGAGCTGACCCGATGGGTTACAAGCGGCGCAGTTACCGTAGAAAAAACCGGGGGTCCGATCACTAGATGAGCCACACCAGATGCATTGTTTCGTAGTTCTGAAAAAGATTGGTTTTCTATTAAAGTCACCGTGCTGATCATGTCTAGTTGAGACACCGTAAATGCACAATAGCGGGCCAGTGTATCTTGCGGCAGATCCACATCGAAACGGTAACCGGAATTATCATTGCTAAGGGTCACTGCTCTCGGTACAGCAATATTGGTAATGTCCCAGATCGTAATTTCAGATTCTGCTGTGATGCGAAATGTGGTGGCATTGCTGTGAATTGGTGCGAAAAATTCGTAGGGCAGTCCTTGATCATCCAGGTTACGGCCGTAATTGCCGGTGAGATAATCAAAATGTGGCTGGGAATAACTGTTGGTTGATTCATTATCGATAATGAATATATTAATCCCATTATTCAAGCGGTTGCCGGAAAAGGTGAAGGTTACTTCACTTTTGGTTAATCCTGTCCACGAATTAGTTGTTTGCAGGGCGTCTCTCGAGTCATGGTAAATTTTCAGCAAATGCGCTGGATTCGCCTGGGCGTCGATTGATGAGGAGTTACCCAGAAAACCTATGGTTACATGCACATCCACCAACGGGTTGGGGGAATCCATAGTTGTTACAGCTGTGTGGGAACTGCCATTCATGATCGCAGCTCCTGCCCAGGCCATGCCACCAGCGAATGGATTGATCAGATCGGTTTCGACGTAGAAGGGAGATATACCATAATCCATCGTTATTGCGGTGCTCGTTACCGGTTCAATGGAGGTAACGCGTTTCCCTTGCAGTGTATTGTCATCCGGGATCAATAGCCAGTAGGTATTCTCTGTGAAATAAAGATTTTGATGATTACTGATATCCAAGCCGTTATGGTCAATGCCGCTGGACCCGCGACCGTAGAAAATGAGTCGATCTTCATTATCAAGTACCTCGTCACTTTCACCCTCAAACTGAACGGCAATTTCGACCAGATTAACTGGGATTGACCGATAGGTTATGGAGCCGGTGATCTCACTGCTGCGATCGCGACCCATATTGGAGCCCGTGAATACCATGAAACTGCGGGGGTCTCGCTCAGTCAGGTTAGCCCCACTGGCTGTAATAGCGCTGGCCGGGAGTGCAGTGATTCCGTCACTGCTGACAGTGAAGCGCAGCCACTGACCAGCCGGCAAACTGGAACGCTGAAGTTTTTGACGATGGCTGGGCTGCAGCCAGTGCTTTGCGATGGGCCAATTCACCACACGGTGCTTCAGTAATCTGGCCTGCCTATTGTTTGGTACAACTTGCTGTGCAGGTGCATTGGTGAAGCGACAGATGATCAAGATCTGCTCAAAAAAGTAGTTCTCATCTGCAGTAGGGTCAATTTCCAGTGTCGCCACATGAAGATTTTGCAGCCGCTGGCTTTGAATCCAGCGTATACCGTCACCTCCTGGCACTTTCCAATTCCGGGGCAAATTTCGTTTGTTCTCAGATCGGATGTCCAGGTCAGGGTAATCTGCTGTCGGTGTACCAATCAGCAGATGAATCGGTTTGAGATCATCTTCTGATCCGGGAACTATATCAATGCGCAGGATGAGCTGCTGTCCGGTTGATTCCGTAATGGTATAATCAATACCAGCCTGGGCACTTGCTATAAACAGGATTGGTAAAATTCTTTTAAATAGCGGCAGCATTGCTGGGTGAATTTAGAACCAATGGTTGGTATTGAGTTTGAATTATGACGATTTAATGATGTATGTTTTATGCGGGATTTATTACGAAAATTAATTATTTCAGTTCCATATAATTCTAGCGGGAGAATGAATTAGTTGTTTGATTTGCCCATGATCGAATTGGTGTACAGCCAGTTGACCGATCGTGTTGATGCAGCGAAAAAAGTTTTGCAACGTCCCTTGACCATGGCGGAAAAGGTGTTGTACAGTCACGGCTATGATCCCCAGATTAACGAAGAATTCAGACGCGGGGAATCATATGTAGAATTTTCTCCGGACCGGGTCGCAATGCAGGATGCTACAGCACAGATGGCCTTGTTGCAATTTATGATGGCCGAGAAGGATAAGGTGGCGGCACCCACCACTGTTCATTGCGATCACCTGATCCAGGCCAAGGTCAACGCTAGTACAGATTTATCTGTTGCCAAGGATATCAATGGGGAGGTGTATGATTTTTTAGAATCCATTTCGAATAAATATGGGATCGGGTTCTGGAAACCGGGTGCCGGTATCATTCACCAGGTCATTCTTGAAAATTACGCTTTCCCCGGGGGTATGATGATTGGTACGGATAGTCACACCGTAAATGCCGGTGGACTGGGGATGGTTGCCATTGGTGTTGGCGGAGCGGATGCAGTAGATGTTATGGCCGATATGCCCTGGGAATTATTGTTCCCCAGGCTGATCGGCGTCAAGCTTACTGGGGAATTAAATGGTTGGGCATCTGCTAAAGATGTTATCCTGAAAGTGGCCGGAATTCTTACTGTAGAAGGCGGTACGGGTGCTATTTTGGAGTATTTTGGTCCTGGCGCCGAAAAACTATCCTGCACAGGTAAGGGTACAATTTGCAATATGGGTGCTGAAATAGGTGCCACGGCATCGCTTTTTGGCTTCGATGAAAACATGGTCAAATACCTAAACGCTACCGGGCGGACTGAGTTAGCAGACCGGGCCAGTGTGATTGCTGACTATTTACGGGCAGATCCGGACGTGCATGCAAATCCTGATGTTTACTTTGACCAGATAGTAGAAATCAATTTGTCAGAACTGGAACCGCACCTAAACGGACCTTTTACACCTGATCGAGCTACTCCGGTTTCGCAGATGGCGGCAGCAGCTAAAACTAACGGCTGGCCCACCAAGATCGAAGTTAGCCTCATCGGTTCCTGTACCAATTCTTCCTATGAGGATATTTCTAGGTCTGCATCCATTGCCAAACAGGCTGTTGATAAACAGCTCAAGGTCAAAAGTGACTTTACCATAACACCGGGAAGTGAACAGGTACGCTACACCGTGGAAAGGGATGGCTATTTGGATGTGTTTGAGGAAATTGGTGGTGTAGTCCTGGCTAATGCCTGTGGACCGTGTATTGGTCAGTGGGCCCGTCACAGTGATGACCCCCAGCGCAAAAATACCATCGTAACGTCCTTTAACCGCAATTTTGCCAAGCGCAATGACGGTAATCCCAATACCCATGCGTTTGTGGGCTCACCAGAACTGGTCACAGCGCTTGCTATTGCCGGTGATCTGACTTTCAACCCCTTGGAAGATACGCTGGTGAACGCTGTGGCAGAGGAAGTAAAACTGGATCCACCGGTTGGAGTAGATCTGCCGCAGAACGGATTTGCAGTAGAGGAATTGGGCTATCAGGCCGCAGCTGAAGATGGCAGTACTACGGAAGTGATCGTAAACCCCGATTCTGAACGACTACAACTACTCACTCCTTTTAAACCGTGGACGGGCGAGAATTTAACGGGCTTAAAGTTGCTCATAAAAGCACAGGGTAAATGCACTACAGATCATATTTCCATGGCGGGTACATGGCTGCGGTTCCGTGGCCATCTGGATAATATTTCCGATAATATGCTTACCGGTGCAGTGAATTTTTTCAATGGTGAGACCAATGCAGTCAAAAATCAGCTCACGGAAGAATATGGTCCCGTACCAGAAGTCCAGCGGAATTATAAAAAGAATGGAATCCCGACGATTGTAGTGGGTGATGAAAATTATGGGGAAGGTTCTTCCCGTGAACATGCCGCCATGGAACCCCGACATCTGGGTGTCCGGGCCATTCTCGCTAAATCGTTTGCCAGAATTCACGAGACCAACCTGAAAAAACAAGGCATGCTGGCGTTGACTTTTGTAAATAAATTAGATTATGACAAGATTTTGGAAGATGATACTTTTGCATTTATGGATCTCGCTGAATTTCAAACCGGAAAAATAGTAAAGATAAAAATTACACATAACGATGGAAGTGTTGATATTGTTGAATGTAATCATACGTATAATGAAGTACATATTTCCTGGTTCAGGGCTGGATCTGCTCTGAATCTCATTCGTGAAAGTCATGGGTAAATCATGCTGAGAGTTCTTGTTTCTGATCCCGTTGCCGATTCCGGTATTGCTGTTCTGAAGGATGCTGGTCTGGAAATTGTGTATGAACCTGAAGCGGATAAAGCTGCCCTTTTGAAGATTGTACCCAACGTTGATGGTTGGATCATCCGCAGTGGCACAACTATTGATCAAGACCTGATCGAAGCAGCAGGTAAACTGCATGTCATCGGCCGGGCCGGCGTTGGTGTTGACAATATTGATATTCCAGCGGCAACTCAAAAAGGTATCGTTGTAATGAATACGCCCGATGTCAATACAGTTTCAGCTGCAGAACATACCGTCGGTATAATGCTTGCTTTAGCGCGCAATATTTCCATCGGTCACCAGGGATTAAATATTGGAGAATGGAATCGCCATACTCTTGTAGGTACGGAACTTAGAAATAAAATAATTGGTATCGTTGGGTTGGGAAAGATTGGCCGCGAAGTAATGAGCCGCTGTTTGTCATTTGGCATGCGCATTCTGGGCTACGATCCCTACATCACTGAAAATCTCTTTAGTGCTGATGAAATTACCCTTACGGATCTTGATACATTAACCAGAGAATCAGATTTTATTACCCTGCATGTACCCATGCTTGATTCAACCCGCAACCTGTTCGATCTGGAACGCTTGCAGAAGATGAAACCTACGGCCCGGATCATTAATGTAGCCCGGGGAGGTATCATTAATGAGAACGATCTGGCCACCGCCATCCAAGATGGTGTCATAGCCGGAGCGGCGGTGGACGTATTTGTGGATGAGCCTATTAACAAGGATCATCCTCTGGTCAACCTTGAGAATGTTTTGCTCACCCCTCACCTTGGTGCGTCGACGAAAGAAGCAAAGGAAGGTGTATCCGTCACCATCTGCGAAATGGTTCGTGATTATCTGGTGAATAATAAGCTTTCCAGCGCGCTCAACATACCGATCAGTGATATGACGATGTTAAAACAGATTCAGACCCATTTAGACTTAACGGAAAAAATGGGTATTATCCAGGGGCAATTGGCCCAGGGTGCCATCGAAAAAGTTCATATGGAAGTTCAAGGCTCTTTTGATGATTTTAAACCATTGATTTTGGCCTTTATAAAAGGACTATTGACCGATCGTATTCCTGATCGAGTTAATTTCATCAATGCAGAATTCCTGGCCAAGGAACGGGGTATTGTTATTGAATACGGTGCCACCAATGAAGAAAGTGCCTATACGAACCTGATCCAAACCAAGGTCACAACGAAAAACCAGGAAAATTCCATTACCGGAAGTGTGTTTGATGGGAATCAATTGCGTTTGGTCAACATTCTAGGCTATGAAATGGACCTGAATCCTACGGGCAACATGTTGTTTGTCAAAAATAAGGATGTACCCGGTGTGATTGGAAAAGTCGGTACATTGCTTGGCAAGCACGAGATCAATATTGGGGCCTACCTGTTAAGCAATGATGCACATCAGGATGAAGCATTTGCCGCAATCCGGCTGGATAGTCAAGCGTCTGCTGATGTACTGGACTTACTTATGGAAATCCCTGAAATTATTTCATTACAACAACTACATTGTTAGGCGCACCATTAATACCACTTAAACCATGAGAATTAAGGGGCAAAACCCCATTCATATTGCTGGATCAGGCATCGCTGGTATGACTGCAGCAATCAACCTATCAACGCGCGGTAAAACGGTCATTATCCATGAAAAGCAGGATCGTATCGGCGGCGCAAGAGATGGGGATTTCGAAGGCTTGGAAAACTGGATCTTCACCCATACAGTACCTGAATTTTTCAGCAAATGCGGGGTTGATTTCAAAGCGTTGATGGCAACACCAATATTCGACTTCAACGTTCACTTGCAAGGCCTAGATCAGATAAGGGTCACATCTCCAGAACCATTTTTCTATATTGTTTCCCGAGGGACAGCAAACGCCTCTATTGACAATTATATGGCCAACATATGCCGTGCGCGAAATGTGCAGTTCAATTTTGGGGAAGCGCTGGCCCGGGAAGATGCAGATATATACGCAGCGGGCTCGGGAAGGGCAGCAGCATTTATCCGAGGAGCTACCATCAGAACGGACCAGCCAGATCAGGTCCATTTACTGCTTGGTAAGGCTTTTGCTCCCAGCGGATATGCGTACCTCATAATCAACGGTGGTTGTGGTACTATCGCTACGACATACAAGAAGGATAGCAGTAAAGCTGATCCACTGCTGGCCAGTATTGATTATTTCCAGGATATTGGACTCGACTTTACCCTTGAGAAACGATTTGCGAGTCGCGGCAGTTTCCACCTGTCGCGGTTCTGGCAGCGATCACGGACCCTAATGATCGGGGAGGCCGGTGGCTATCAAGATTATTTATTTGGTTTTGGTATGCGCATGGCGATGTATTCCGGCTTAGCTGCCGTTCATAAACTGTGTGGTGAATATTCTCTTGCCCGCATCCTCCTCCGTGAATTGAACTTAAAACGGAAAATATCTTTTGCTAACCGCGCCCTTTATGAGCAATTATCTCCAGCCAGTGTGCACTATTGGGTCGAACGATTCCACGCCAGCAAAGCCCCTCTAAATATTCTACGGAGAGCCTATGATTGGAACTGGAGAAAGTTAGTGCAATCCAATAACATTAGAGACCATTATGCGGTACGCTTTTCTTAGAGGACTACAGGTATTTGGGATGGTCGTGATCATTTCTGGTCTCACAACAGGTATACGCATGCGCAATATGGGCATAGAACTATCCGCGCTGGTCATTGGTGCGGGGATCTTTTTCACGGCAAATTTGTTTCTGGATAAAAGCAATTAATTATGAATCATAACCAGCGACTAGTAATTTCAACCAAAGGGGAACAGGTATTATGACCAAACTTTGGAATGATCTGAAAAAAAATATGAAAGATTGGAGTACCGCTGCTGTAGAGAAAGCGGAAGAGGTCAGCAAGATAGCAGTTGCAAAAACAGAGGAACTCACCAAAATCAGTAAGATCAAGATTGAGGAACACCAGTTACAGCGCGAACTATCGAAAAATTACGAAGACATGGGGCGTATGGTGACTAGACATGCCAAAGATGATAATATGGTGAATTTTTCTGGTAATCAGGAATTTTTCAACCTCGTTGAAAAAATTGACAAGATTCAAGCAGAAATTAATACCAAGGGAGCAGCCATCCAGCGCATTAAAGATGAATACGACCTGACGGATACAGATGTGAGCGCTGCCGTTAGTGAAGCGGAAGCAAACCTGCATACAGATGAGAATCAAACCGATTTTGAAACGACAGTAGAGACTGCTCCTGGGGAGGCATCTGAAGGAGATCCAAAAGAAGAATAGATACCTGCTTGGCGAACCGTCCTGAAATAGGTAATAAACGTTCCCTTGTATTATACCTCGGGGAGATTAAAAACCTCGAACCCCTTGATTCAAAAGAAGAAATAACACTGGCCCAGCAGGCCAAGAAAGGCGAATTAAAGGCCTTTAATAAACTGGTAACGCACAATTTGCGCTTCGTCGTTGCCGTAGCGAAAAAATTCCAAGGGCAGGGCCTCCCTTTCGAGGACCTGATCAATGAAGGCAATCTGGGGTTGATCAAGGCTGTTGATCGTTTCGATGAAACACGTGGCTTCCGGTTTATTTCATATGCTGTATGGTGGATTACCCAGAGTATCCGTCAAGCAATTCAAAAAACTGGACGTGTAATTAGATTGCCTGCTCACGTACGTGATTCGATGGGGAAATTGTATCGTCAATCTCTGGAATTGGAGCAGAATATTGAAAGAGAGCCAACGGCGGAAGAACTTGCCGAAATAACGCAGACATCACCGGAGTGGGTGGATGACCTGATCAGGATTTTTAGTGAACCGGTGTCCCTTGATGAGCCTATCGGAGATTCAGAAACTGCGTTGTTACAACTTATGGCTTCAAACGATCCCCGACCAGAAGCAACGCTGATGAAGAAGAGCCTGGAAAAGGAAATCTTGACCGTGGTGCACACACTGGACGAACGGGAAAAAATAGTTATTACACATTATTTTGGTATTGGAGGCAGCGAACAGAAAAATTTGCAGGAAATCGCCAATGAACTGGAACTTACGGGCGAACGTATTCGTCAGATCAAGGACCTCGCCCTGCAGCGCTTACGCCACGTCACGCGCTCACAATTACTTAAGATTTATATTGGCTAAACATTATTGTAAAAGATCATTCATAGAAGAATTGAAAAAACTTTGTAAAAATGGTTTGGATCGATGTAAAATTGCTCAGCACAATCCTATGAATGTCCTAAGCAATGCTTAAAAGACGTAAGAAAAGAGTGGGTGAGGACCACCGCTACATCTTCATCTCCCATCATGACGAGGGTGTTGGGCAGTGGGATTTCTCCAAACGGCAATTGCTGGCCATTGTCGGCCTGTGTATTGCCATCGTTGGTAGTGGTTTATTTTTTACAACAGACTATCTGACCAAAGTTTTATATCAGGCAAAATTGAAGAGCCTGAAGCGTAATTATAATCAACTGTCCTTGACGCTGACTGACTTGCAGCGGCAAATGGATCTGTTATCCACACATGTGGTTGACATTGAGGAAAAGGACCGCGCACTCCGCACCTATGCAAATTTGCCACAGATCGATAAGGATGTTCGCAAGTTGGGTATTGGAGGCATGGAGGTCGCAAAACCCGTAAAATTGGATAATGTTTCGCCCAATGCGGAAAGCAAGCTTCTGGAACTGGAAATGAATGTGGATATGCTGACCCGGAAGGTAAAACTGGAGTTGGCTAGTTACTCGGAAATATATAATAAAGTTATCAAGGAATCAGACCGCGTGAAGTCTATGCCATCGATTCGGCCGGTTCAGGGTGGGTATTTGAACTCTGGTTTCGGTTATCGCAATGATCCATTCACCCAAAAACCGCGTTTTCATTATGGGCAGGATATTACAGTATCATCCGGTTCAAAAGTGTATGCACCAGCAGATGGTGTGGTCAAATATGCAGCGCGGCAGAGTGGTTTTGGTAAGGTCATTAAAATTGGCCACGGCTATGGCTATCGGTCGATATTTGCGCACCTGTCAAAATTTCATGTAAAGTGGGGACAAAAAGTAAAGCGGGGCGATCTGATCGGTCAAACGGGAAATACTGGTCGTTCAGCGGGACCCCATTTGCATTATGAAATTCACCGGAATGGTGTCCCCCAAAACCCATTGGATTATTTTTTCAGTGGGTATATCAAATAATATCCAGTATATAGTTCACATACCCCGGAGTTTCATTTTTAAGGATACAGGCGATGGGTAAATCTTATTACATGGAGACCTATGGCTGCCAGATGAATGTGGCCGATTCGGAGTTGATCGCCGGGATGTTGCACAAGCAAGGCTATGTTGTCAGTAAATCCATGGATAACGCAGACGCAATTTTTGTGAATACCTGCGCAATCCGGGAACATGCGGAAGAAAAGGTACATTCCCGACTGGGAGTATATTCGCGGATCAAACAAAATAGACCGGAGGTCATCATTGGTGTTCTGGGGTGTATGGCCCAGCACCTGAAAGATGAAATTCTGGAATCCAAACCATACGTAGACATTATCCTGGGACCGGATTCTTACAGAAAACTACCGGTATTGCTCGACCGAGAAATTGAAAATATAAACAGCCTGGTTGATACGAAGTTATCCCGTTTTGAGGTTTATGATAACCTCTTCCCAAGTCGACAGGAGGGTATCAATGCCTGGGTATCTATTATGCGTGGTTGCGACAAATTTTGTACGTTCTGCATTGTCCCATTCACCAGAGGCAGGGAAAGAAGCCGCAGTATCACCAGTATTGTTACTGAAGTACACAAAGCAATAGCTGATGGTTTTGTAGAAATTACATTATTGGGCCAAAATGTGAATTCCTATCAGCATGATGATCAGAAATTCCAGCACCTGTTGAAGGAAGTCGCTGAAATACCTGGTGTGCAGCGTTTACGCTATACGTCGCCCCATCCGCAGGATATGACGGATGCACTCCTGCACGTAATGGCCGATCATGAAAATATTTGTAATTCGGTGCATTTTCCACTACAGGCCGGTGCCAATCGAATCCTCAAGCGTATGAACAGGACGTATACTAAGGAACATTTCATTCAGCGTGCCCAGTGGATTCATGAATTTCTACCAAATTGTGGTCTCAGCACGGATATAATTGTTGGTTTCCCTGGTGAAACAGAGGCTGAGTTTCAGGAAACGCTGGAGGTAATGAATGCCGTCAAATTTGATTCTGCGTTCACTTTCAAATACTCACCACGGTCGGGCACGAAAGCGGCCGAATATTCAGATCAGGTACCGGAAACTGAAAAACAAAAAAGATTAGAGGAAGTAATCAAGCTACAGAAATTTCATACTCTCAGTCGTAATAAAGCCATCGTTGGCCGGGTTGAGAAGGTGCTGGTGGAAAAGGTAAGCAAACGGTCAACTACTCACTGGGCAGGCCGCACAGATTCGAATAAATGGGTCATATTTGAAAAAGGGGGTACGCATATAAAACATGTAGTACCAGTATTGATTACTGATGCAAAAGGCATTAGTTTGCTAGGTCAGTTAGTTAAGTTAAAAGAAGCTGCCTAATGAAATTATTCAAAATTTTCAGCGGACTGTTGCTACTGGTTCTTATTCTGATATTTTTACTGAAGAATACAGAAGAAGTAACTATCGATCTAGTGTTTGCGCGTTATGACCTGGTGAAGATTGCCTTTGTGATGCTGGGTGCCTTGGCGGTAGGCATCCTCATCGGCTACGGGGTTGCTGTTACTTCCATTATTTCAAGCAAATCAGAGGTACGTGCATTGAAGGTCAAGAATCGACGCTTGTCAGATGAACTCAATGATCTGCGTAATGTAGCAATTGATGAAGGTATTTATGACAACGATGTCGGAGAAGATTAATCTTGAACCTGATAATTGTTTTAACAGTGCTGGCTATCGCTGCGGCTGGCGGTGCCTTTGCCTATTTCACTAGGCGTCCAAAACCTAGAAAAAATACCGATTCCATTTATGCAGATGCACTGAATGCCATGGTGCGGGGTGATTCTGATGGAGCAATGCGTTTACTACGTGATGTGGTCAGACAGGATACTGATCATTTGGATGCCTATCTCCAACTGGGAGATATATTGCGGGAGGAGGGGAACCCCCAGCAAGCTATAAAGGTGCACCAGTCGCTTACGGTACGCCCCGGTCTTAGTGAGAACCTGCGTATGAACATCCATAAATCACTGGCCCAGGATTACATGAGCGTGAATGAACCAGTCCAAGCCCGGAAAGAAGCGGAAATGATCCTTAATATTGATAAAAAGGATGTCTGGGCCACAGAATTTCTGCTTGACCTTGCGGAACAGAATCAGGATTGGGGTCGTGCAGCGCAATTGGTCAAAGCGCTGGAAAAGGTGAAAAATGAAGCAGATATTACCCGACTGGCACGGTTCAAGGTTTATGAAGGTATGGAAAAATTTGAAAGCGATGATCGTGTCAGTGCGCAGGGTTGTTTTCAGAAAGCGGTTACAATGGCACCAAATTTTGGTTTACCCCATCTGTACTTGGGTAACCTGTTCTCCGAGAATCGAGATCTTGTAAAAGCCATTGATCACTGGGAACAATACGCGCTTCTGGATACGAAAAATGGTTCATCCGTTTACTCCAAAATAGAAGCGGCACTATTTGATCTGGGGCGCTTTAGTGAAGTAGAGAAATTCTACCAGCGCGCCCTGGACAAAAATCCTGAGAACTTAGATGCTCTGGCAAAGATCGCCAATGTCCTGGAAGAGAAGGGCGAACGCCAACAAGCACTTGAACTAGTAGAAGATGCCTTAAATCGTTATGAGAATTCTGTAAAACTACGGCTTATGAAACTGAAATTGTCCCTGCAAGCAGTTCCACCGCCCCAGCTGGCCCAACAAATAGACGAAATGATTGAGATCATGGCTACGGACTCAAACCAGTGAAGCAAATCCTAAAACCCTTATCCTTGTTGCTCTGTCTACATTGTGCTGTACTATGGGCCCAGGACATTGAACGTTACCTGAGACTCATAAATGAAGGCAGGATTGAGGATGTACGGTCTGCGTTACCAGAATTGGAGGCTTTATATAAAGATGATACCGGAGTGCAATATGTAAAAGCTCTGGTTACACTGGATGGGGAAGCAGCGTTGGTTATTTATCGAAATCTGCTCAAAAGCCACCCCAATCATGTTTATGCGGATGATGTAGCCATGAAAATCGGTGAATATCTTTTTTCACGTGGTCTATATACTCAGGCAAGTAAACAGTTTCGTCTCGTTCCGCTGGTATATACAACAACGGAACACGTCCAGCGAGCTACCGATCTCATGGTCAATAGTTATACAGCCACCGGGCAAAGAGATAGTGCGGCATATTATGTGCGCCAGATACGATCCTTGCATCCGACACTCGAATATGACCACTATGGAATGGCAACCTTGGTGGACCCACCGCCGGATGCGAAATTAGTAAAACTGGACAAGGAAAAAGTTTCCGCAAAGTTCATTAATAGAAAACCAACCTGGCCGGGCCCAAAGCCAAACCCAACTATACCAAAACCGGGTCCCAGTAAGACCAAGGATTTCGTAGCACAGGTGGGCGCATTCAGCAAATATCAGAACGCGCTGCGGATTAAGAATTTACTGCTGCAGGGTGGGTTCAATGTGGAGATCGTTGAAGTTCCATCTGCAGGTAGACGTTTGCATGCGGTGCGTGTAGTTCGTTTCTATAGTATGGAGGAAGCGGAAACAGAAGGTGAACGGGTCAAGGATAAGTATGGCCTCGAATATCGGGTGTTAAATCGACCTGAATAGACTACAGTATTATGGGGAATGATTGCGCGGCTGGTGCCCGCCGCGGTCTTCAAAACCGTTGTCCCGGTGCTGAATCGGGAGCTGGGTTCGATTCCCAGGCGTTCCCGCCATTTGAAAAAGTCGGTAAGTGCTAA
>Ga0207966_1000216_pt1 | contig 32267 bp, 45 predicted proteins | sample Knorr_S23_td_NAD_FD_185611 | JGI IMG/M metagenome (GOLD analysis project Ga0207966, IMG submission 185611) | Marine microbial communities from Southern Atlantic Ocean transect - Knorr_S23_td_NADW_ad_2500m_LV_B (SPAdes) (version 2) | ecosystem: Environmental > Aquatic > Marine > Oceanic | place...
AGTTTATCCACTTATTTGCCTTGCTTTTCTGTTTCTTTGGACCTCTGGATTCGGAGAACCCTTCATCAGAAGTTTTGTCCATATTAACATAAATGTATTTGACCTTAGTATTTTTTGCTAATTAGTCCCTATATACAATAATCAGATTAAGCGTTGATTTATTGTAAACAGATGCAAACAGTGTAAATTAGTGTAGTTTAATGCTCGTCTATTGCGGTTTATTGACGCCTGACGTGATTTAGTTGCAATGTAACTGCGCTTGATGGCGGATAAGATGCATTTATTGCTCTTTGGTCTGGTTGGGGATGCACTCTTTGCATCTCAACTACTCGACCTTGGTGTTTGGCGGTATTATTAGCCATAAGAAACAATAAGCAAAAAGCCCAGAACCTTCTGGCGCTAGTAAAATAACGGCTAAAGTCAGTAATCTAATTCTCATTACCTGATTACTAGATGGTTTTTTATATGCTATGTTGGCTATCATTTCAGCTACTCCTGCCACACGACCCGTTTTTTTATATCTACGCAAATTTCCTATTCCCATACGCTCCGCTAATTTTATGGGCGTATTTGGTACTTTGATGTAAGACGGTAACATCTAATCCCCACCGCTCTTTTCTGGATTGTACTCTTCGTACTCTTTCTGTATGATTTGCTGTACGATCTGGAAGTACAGTTGGGTGACATACTGCATCTCAGGCATGTAATGCTCTATTGCCCTATTCAGGTGGGGCACGGCCCTCTTTGAGCAGTTTATCTTGAATTTCATGGACAATACGTTGTCCTGCTCATAGCCTATGCTTTCGATAAGGTGATGAGGTGCCTCTTCTTTGGCATATTCTGTTATCTTAAAGTACCATTTGTCAAGGATATCTATGTCGAATCCAGTCTTGGATTCCTCGATAATTGCGGTCAATTCTTGCAATGATCTATCGGATATATCCATGAATTATGTATAGATATTCGAATCTTAATCTTGTTAGGTAATGTTTTATTCACCCTTGGGTTATAATTTTCTTAATGCAAGCAGGAAACCTAGAGGACAAACTAAACCTAAAGGAAATCGAAAAAATCACTAGAAAATACTGGGAAGATATCGATATTAAGAAATATATCAAGGATAAATATGCAGATAATGAAACCGTAGTTTTCATTGAAGGTCCTCCGACGCTCAACGGAAAGCCGCATATCGGACATATTCGCGGCAGGATTATCAAGGACATCTGGTATAGATTTAACGTTCTTAATGATTACGATGTAATATTTCGTGGCGGTTGGGATACACAGGGATTGCCTGTCGAACTACAAGCTGAAAAAGAATTGGGACTGAAAGGCAGTAAGATAGAGAATCTTAAGAAAATTGGAGAAGAAACTCTTATTCAAGCTTGTAAGGACCTAATTCTAAATAATTATGAAACATGGAAAAAATCAGATCGGCTTCTTGGATTATCTCTTGATCATGATAATGCATACTGGACATACAAAGACGAATACATTGAAAGAGAATGGAAATATCTTGAGAAAGCTTGGGAAAATGGTATACTTGAAGAACTTGAATCCGTGGTTCCTTATTGTCCAAGCTGTCAAACATCTCTCAGTCATTCAGAAGTTGCTCAAGGTTATGAAACTGTCGAGGATCCTTCATTATATTATAAAGTAAAACTTGTTGATGAAGATGTATATCTCATTCTTTGGACAACTATGCCATTCACTGTTGTTACTGATATGTTGACCGGTGTGAAACCTGAATCAATATATTCCTATGTAAAAATAGAAAATGAAACATGGATAATTGCTAATGAGCGATTGGACGAATTAATGAATGTATTTCATATTGAGAATTTTGAAATACTAAAAGAAGTTAAAGGTAAATCATTAGATGGTAAAAAATACATTCATCCTCTAGCAGAAAAATACATACCTGAATTGCATGCGCTCTCTAAACAACAAGGAGTGCATACTGTGGTCGCCGAAGATTTCGTTGACTTGACAACTGGAACTGGATTGGTTCATATCTCTCCTGCAAATGGAGAAATTGACTTTGATATTGGAAAGAAAAGAAATCTTCCATTATTTAATCCAATTAATGATCAAGCATGTTTTGATGAAAAATCTGGTAAATTTAATGGATTATTTGTACGTGATGCGAATGACTTGGTATTTGATTTATTAAAAACAGAAAATTCTTTAGTGAAACTTGGCCGACTTAAACATGAATATCCTTTATGCTGGAGATCAGGCCATCGATTATTGTGGGTTGCAAGACGCGCATATTTTTATCGAGTTGATAAGTTGGATAACAAAGTTGTTGAAGCTGCCGAGTCTATCGAATATTATTTTGAACAACCCCAAAATCGATTTATTGAAATTATTAAAGAGAAAAGACCCTGGTGTATATCGAGAGAAAGAGTCTGGGGAACTCCACTTCCTATATGGAAATGTATTTCATGTTCACATAAAGTTGGTCTATTCTCACGAAAAGCAATTATTGATAATGCAATAGAACTTCCTGACGGAGATAACTTTGAATTGCATAAACCATGGATGGATCGTATAGTAATTAATTGTCCTAAATGTAATAATGAATGTCATAGAGAACTATTTGTTCTTGATACTTGGCATAATAGCGGCGCTGCTCCTTTTGCATCTCTGTCTAACGAAGAGTACAATGAATTTATTCCTGCAACATTTCTTACTGAAGGTATAGATCAAACACGTGGATGGGCGTATACTCTTTTAATTGAAAATGTTATAATGCAGAATTCTAGCGCTCCACCTTATAGTGCATTTTTATTTCAGGGACATATTCTTGATGAAAAAGGCAATAAAATGAGTAAAAGATTAGGAAACATTGTTGAAGGTTATAAAACACTTGATGAAAATTCCGTCGATATACTAAGATTCTATTTGATGCGAAAAGCAACTCCTATAGATAGTCTAAATTTTAGTTTTGAAGAAATGAAATCGAGGCCATATCAGGTAATTAGCACATTATATAATCTACATAAATACCTGAAACAAAACGGTGAATATGATAATTTCAATAAAGACGAACATACTCTTGAATGGTCAATTAATAATAATTCATTATCATCCCCCGACTATTGGATTCTCTCAAAATTACAGAATTTGATAAAAGATGTTACTGATTCCTATAGTGACACTAATTTCAATCTTGTTGCTGCATCAATTGATAATTTTATAATTGAAAGTTTTAGCCAAATCTATCTACCTATGGTCAGAAATGAAATATGGAATGATGATGATTCACATCTTAATAGACGTTTGTCGATCTATTCTATAATTTCTCACATACTTTACACTCTTGACGTATTATTACATCCGATCTCTCCATTCATTACTGAATTCCTTCATAATTCAATATTTGATAATAATCCTATATTGGCTAAGACTTGGCCTAAAAGTAATCCTGATTTTCTTGATAATGATCTCGAGTCCGAATTTAAGTTTCTACAGATAATCATTTCTCAAAGTAATTCTGCTAGAATGAAGGGTAAATTGAAACGTCGATGGCCTTTAAAATTATCAATGATATATTCTGAAGATCAACCATTGTCCAATCTGATAAAGCACAAAGAATTATTGCAAACATTTTGTAATATACGTGATATAAAATACATTGATAATGTCGATGAATTACCTGTCAATCTATCCATTTTTCCAAATTATGACATTCTTGGAAAAAAATTAAGGGCGGATATTAATGAATTTCGACGTATAATAAAAGAGCAAAACGCACTAGATTTGTTTAAACATTTCATAATTAATGATTCTTTTACCTTCAAAATCAACGGCACTAGTTACAAAGTACTTAAAAATGAAATTAAATTTCAATTTGATGCAACTGATGATTATGTATTATCTTCTAAATCTGGAATTGTTGTTATTTTACCTAAAGAAAGAGATTCTGATTTATTTATTGAAGGATATCTACGCGATCTTGCTAGAAGAATTCAATCAGAACGTAAAGAATCCGGTCTTGATCCTTCTGAAATGTTGAAAAATACATTGATATATGGAATTGATACTCCCACTAAGAAATTACTCATGCCTAAATTATCTGAACTAAAATATCTAGTTAGAACAAATAATGTAGAAGTTGTCGATGATTTGAATTCATCATATAATTGGAAAGATATAGATATAGACGGATCTAAACTAAAAATCTGTATAATTAGTTCTTAACGCCTAGTATCTTTTTCATAGTATTAATTTTGTTAGATTCATTTATTGAAATAATTTTTACTATGAATTCAATATCTTTTTGATTAAATGTTCTTGTTTGTCTTAAATAAATAAAATAGATTGCCATTCCAGTAGGGATGAGCACTAATAGTGATAAAGTTGAAGATACAGAACTGAATAATACGGTGTACAAATAATACAGAGATACTGACATAATTATTGAACCTAATAATGAATTAATTATCGCCTTTCTATCATATTTTAGATCTCCTAATGTATACGACTTATAGCTTATGATTAATGCAGTTGAAACTATCATCAACGCTCTTCCATATGACAAGTAATTTACATCTATGCTGTTATTCAGTACTTGAGAAATTAAAATCATTGATATGAATACTAAAAGACCTGATATGTTCGCAAACATTATCCATTTTGTTTTTCCTCTAACAAATAATTGACTGTTGTAAATTGACGAAAATGTAGTTATTCCTATTGCAATAGAGATTACGGCCGCAGGCAGTGCACTGTCCACATATTGTTCACCAAATATTGACATTAATGGCACTGACAATGCAGCAATCATAAAAGCTGCAGGCATTCCAATAAATGATACATACCGTGTATATAGTTTAGATAAATTTCGGAATGAATCTAATTTATTTAATGAAAAAAGTGCTGACAAATTAGGTGTTATCGCAGTGGCAAGAGAATTAGGTGCATAAGCTCCAATTGTTGAAGCAGCTATTGCAATTGTGTATATTCCTAACCCCGGAAGCCCTAGATTAATTAAAGCATATATTCTATCAATTTGCGTTACCCCGAATATTATTAATGATGATATTAATATTGGTACAGAATAATTTATTGCCGCAAAACGATTAATTTCTTGTTTTGGACTCTTTAATTTATTCAAACAAATTGGTAATACTAAAATTGTAAATAATAAATCCCCTATTAAATACCCTGCCAAAACACCAATTATCCCAAAACCTGCATAAGCAAGAATTGCAGCGAATGTAAATTTTATTACAATCGAATAAATTTGTATAATTCCTACCTTGTAACTATTTCCTATTGATATCATTCCACTAAATAGGAATTGATTCAAAGTAAACAAGAAGATTTGCGTAAGTGCTATAAATAATAATCCATTAGTTATTTTTCCATTAAAAATCATTGAATTAATAATATCAATATTCACAAAGATTAGTATGGATAATATTAGAGATATTATTATTAACAAATACAACGAATACAGAAAAATGGTATTTGCCTTTCCTTTTTCTTTTGACGCAATAAATTCAGGTATGAATTTGGTAATTGCATGTGGTAATGGAAGTGGCGACATAATTGGTATTGGTAAACAAAACGTCGCTAATGTTGCAAATAAATACATTATAATTTGAAATCCAAAAATTATTCCAATTTCTGTTATGTCTAATGTATTAGTTAATACGATAAAATGGCCAGTAATTACAAATAGGGAAACAATATTTGAAAGATATAGAGATGCTGCTCCTTTTGCTATGTTTTTCTGCATGATTATGCTCTCTCCTTCTCATAAAAGGTATAAATTCTTCCATCAAAAGACAAAATGTATACCTCACCATTTTCATCTTGCCCTAGTGATGAAATCTGAAATGGCCCTTTCAATAATCTTTCTTTTTCATATTCATTATTGGATAGATCAATTGTCCAAATATTTCCACTGCAAAAATCAGAGAATATATATTTATTTTTTAGACTCTCGATTCTTCCATGATATACATATCCTCCAGTTACAGAACATCCTTCACTATGCGAATATTCAATAATTGGCATTATGAGATTCTCTTTATTACAAATTTCATTATTAAAACAACTATTGCCTTCCATTATATTCCATCCATAGTTTCCACCTTTCTCAATTATGTTTATTTCTTCAAAATTATCTTGTCCAACATCTCCTACGAATAACTTTCCAGTTTTCATGTCAAAACTCATTCTCCAAGGATTTCGTAGACCATATGCCCATACCTCATCTTTAAAATTATCATTATCGATAAATGGATTGTCGTTAGGAATTTGATAACGATTATCTTCGGAAGTTCTACTAACATCAATTCTTAATATTGAACCCAATAATGTATTCCCATTTTGTCCATTAAGAAATGGATCTCCTCCAGATCCTCCATCTCCTAATGCAATATACAAGTATCCATCAGGTCCAATTAGAATACTGCCTCCATTATGATTTGAATATGGTTGATCAACCTGCAATATTTTTAATTCAGTATTGAATATTGATTCAATATTTTTAGTATCTTTAAATCTAGAAATTACGGAATTGCCATCAAAATCTATATAATATATGTAGAAATACCCATTATCAATATAATTCTGATCAAAAGTAAATCCAAGAAGGCCTCTCTCTCCGGTTAATTCCTGATCAATTTTCTCTCTTATGTCTATGAATAGTGATATGTTGTTCGAATCTTTTTCAATGTAAAATATAATCCCATCTCTTGTTGCAACAAATATTCTTCCTGATTCATCATTTGGTGTTGTTAAATAAATCAGATTACTGACTTCAATTTCTGGGAATGCAATATCTAATTCAACACCTGAATCATTAATTTCAGTTGAATCATCTTGTTGAGAATTTTCATCCTTTACAACATCAAAAAATCTACATGCCATAGTAGTAGCTGAACAGGCAAGATAATCAATTGGAAAATTCAGAATGAAAAATATTGACAATATTAGTATACTTGCAATAATTAATGTTTTTTTATTATTCAAGTTAATTCAAATACCTTCTTAATTTATCTGACTTCGATGCATAGTCTATCCAATCTATTCTGTCTTTTGATATTCTTTCATCATTAATTATCATTATTATCTCATCAATAATATTCTTAACATTCTTATTCGATACATCTATCTCAAATGTTTTATCATCTCCATATTTCATAACAGTATCATAATGTATCGTTCCAATCAATTCAGATACTATATTATCTCTAATTTTTAATTCATCATAATTTCTTTCATTGTACCTGTCCATCAATATATCCGGTTCACATCTTAATACAATTACTTTCAATAATGCCTCTTCTGGAATAACTTCAGGTAATAAATGTCCAATTATTATGAATTTTTTCCCTATAAATTCATGATCTATACGTTCTCTAACATCTTTTAGATTATCCACAATTAATTGACCTTCTTCATATTCTGCAAGATTATTTTCTATAATGAATTTATTTATATCAAATACGTCTATGTTCATATTTTTTGATAGCTCTTTAGCAATTGTTTTTTTACCAGTGCCTGGACTTCCTGTTATTCCTATCATTGTTATCTTAAAAATTAATTGATTCTAATTCTATTAAATATAATATGTGCTCCGGACGGGATTTGAACCCGTGTCGACGAATTGAGAATCCGCCATCCATGACCTTCATTATTTTTGGCCGAGCTAGACGACCGGAGCGCAATCAGTAATTACTACATATTGTCTATAATAATTCAAAAATATCTATGATTAATTCTTTTTGTTAATTTCATTTACTGCTAGTCTGATATCTGATGATTTTACTGTTTTTCTTCCAGCATGTTTTGCATATACTAATGCTTGTTCTGCAATTTTAATACCGAATTCTTCTAATACCGTTCTTAATTCCTCTGCAGCGTCATCTCCCACTCTTTCAGCACCAGTTTTTTTAATTATTCTGTAAACGGCAGCTAACCCGAATTCTAAATCGCTCATGGTAAATTAAACTGGTTATAATAGTTATATAACCTTTTTTTAGGACTAATGGACTGATATAGTACGTTTAAGATGAATATTGATGATTTTGACTTGTTTGATACGCATATTCATTTATCTGCTACTGAATTCAATTCTTCTCGACTTGATATTTTAAATTATTTGAAAATATCTAAAACACTCGTATTTAATGTCTCAGAAACACTAAATGATTCTAAAATTACTGTGGAACTTTCTAATTCTAACGATAATTTACTTTCATTTGTTGGCATACACCCAAAATATTCCCAATCTAACTTGGAAGAATTTGATGTATTCTTCAAAGATAATCTAGATTTTATTGACGGTATTGGTGAAATTGGATTGGATAAAACCTACATAGAACGTGGAATTGACTTTGAAAATCAAATTATTACTTTCAAACACATGTTACAACTTGCTGAAAAGTCTAAATTACCTGTTTCTATTCATTCTAGGGATGCTACACAAGAAGTATTAGATATTTTAGAATCATATAATATTCCTTGCATTATGCTACATTGGTTTTCAGGTAATGAATATCAATTAAAAAAAATATTAAATTCTGAAATATTAGTTTCATTTGGACCTGCATTAGTGTATTCAAAGTCTCTTCAAAAACTTGCAAAATTATCCAATCCTGAATCTACTATTGTAGAAACTGACGGACCTGTTACATTTTCTGCATGTTATGAAGGTAAAATTGCCGAACCTTCATTCATTCCCAGCATAGTTAATAAATTAAGTAATTTGTGGTCGATCCAATTTGACGATATATTGGAACAAATATCTAATAATTTAAAAAAATATATAGTTGTAAGGAGTCAATAAGTATAATGAAACGAGTTTGGAGATTATCTACGGAAGTAATGGAAAACAATCAATCCTTGTTTACTACTGATTATGAAGAAAATAAGAAAGCGTTAGGTGCTGTTGCTGAGATTAGTTCAAAAAAACTACGTAATCAAATTGCAGGCTGTATAACAAAAATTAAAAATAATGAACAAAAATTACTCCTTGTTAATGAGACTACCAAGGTAAGTTCAATAGATAGTGAAACATCTATTACCAATGAATCAGATTAAATTTTTTGGAAATATTTGTAAACATACTAATACAAATAACATCTCTACTGATCTTAGTAATCATTCAATAAATCAAATGTTGGATATACTTAATGATAAATATAATATTGATCAATCATTATTAGATTCTAATAATCTTTTAATCGCTATAAATAATGTAGAAATCTCAGTTCTTAATAATCATAATACAGTAATTAAAAATGGTGATGTCATATCGATAATATCAATAAGTCATGGCGGATGAATATACATAAACTGTCTAAACAAGATTCTTGTTTAATTGTACAAATTAATTCTTCTACTAACAAATCTTCATTAATTGAACTTCGAGAAAATTATCCTAAACTTCTAACTCAGTTTATTAATCCAGGTTCAATTCTTAACCTACAACATTTGATATTTGCCATAAAACAATCTTATTATGCAAAGAAACACAATCTTTTAGCAGCTCGTGAATTTGAGGTTGATTTATTGATGCGTATTTCAATAACTGATCAAATTGAAAAAGCACTAACAATAGCAGGAATTTCACCAAAAAATAAATTCTATCTAATTGCATCTGTTGGTAAAATCAAAGAACTTACACAAATACAAAATTGGATTATTGAAAATCTTGAATATTCTACTGATATAAATATAAATAATTATAAAAAAATAAATAAACTTCATGATATTGATTTAGATAAATTAAATCAATCAAATATTGAATTAGATTTATTAAGTTATTCTGCAGTAAAATTGGTCTCAAGATTTTCCGACTAAATAATTTAAAACATTAATACATCTAATACATTTGAGATACATATGAAAAACTACTGCACTCCTTTATTAGTAATTAATTTGAAGAATTATGCTGAAATATATTCTAATTATTCACTTGACATATCAAAAATTTCAGAATCAGTTGCTAATGAAACATCAGTTGAAATTATTGTATGTCCGCCAAATCCAGTACTTTCTAAGATAATTGATAATGTTAATATTCCTATCTATTCACAACATGTTGATGATTCTAAAATAGGTAGCTCTACTGGTTCAATAGTTCCTGAATTATTAAAATCAATAAATTGCTCAGGTTCATTAATTAATCATTCAGAAAAACGGATTCCATTAGATGAAATTGAAAGATTAATTATTAGATTTAAAGAAATTGAGTTAACATCTTTAGTTTGTGCACAGTCAATTGAAGAGGTTGAAAAAATTGCTAAATTAAATCCAGATATAATTGCAATTGAACCTCCAGACTTAATTGGTTCTGGACGAGCTGTATCAAAAGTAAATCCAAAAATAATATCTGATTCCGTTGATGTTGTTAATCAAATTAATAATAATATAGATGTATTATGCGGTGCTGGAATTATGACTGCAGAAGATGTATCTATTGCACTTGAATTAGGATCTAAAGGAATTTTAATTGCAAGTGGAATTATACAATCAAATGATTGGAAAAATAAAATTATTGAACTTGCTACACCTATGAAAAATTATTTGTAGTAATAATGATTAACTATTTTTGACAAATAAGCTAAGCTATATCACATCATACCTGATAAAAAAACAATTACCGCTTATATTATCATGTCACATTTCACATCAAAATGGAATAATGAAAAAACTCCTGGATTTAGTGACAAAGTTAAAGAAGTAATTCGCGCCGATAAGGGACCCGTAAAACCCAAACTCGAACAAGCCGTACGCCAAATCAAAACACAGATTGTAAAACTAGATCAAACTAGTGAAAAACTCAAAACACGTGATGCCAACATTTTCAATAGTGTTGTTGCCGCATTACAGAAACACGATCAGCCACATGCTACTGTGTATGCAAATGAATTAGCAGAAGTACGAAAGATGAACAAAATGGTGACTCAATCAAAGCTCGCATTAGAACAAATTGCATTGAGACTCAATACAGTTTCAGAACTAGGCGATGTCGTTGTAACTTTAACTCCTGCAATGGGTGTCATTAGAGATATTCAATCAGGCGTTATGAACATCTTACCAGAAGCTGAACATGAAATTAGCGAAATTAATGGATTGTTGAGTGGTATCTTAGTTGATGCAGGTCAGATTGGAGGACACAACATTAACTTTGAAAACTCTAATGTCGAATCACAACAAATTATGGATGAAGCATCTGCCATCGCTGATGAAAAGATGAAAGAACAATTCCCTGATTTGCCATCTGCCGCAGATTCATTATTGCCAAAGAAAAATAAAATAGAAGGCCTATTCGAGTGACAGAATAATTCTGTCACTTATCCTTTTTTTGCGAAAGTGAATGATAATATGTTTGAAAGAATAAAATTAAATATAAAAAATATACGAGATAGAAATAAGATTAATCAATCATTACGAATTCTACAAATACAACAAAAAGACGTATCTATTCTTAAAATTAAATTAAATCAAAGGATTAATAAAATCAAATTATTATGTAATGAATCTTTATCGAATAATAATCATACATTTTACACCATTTATAAGAAAGAATACGACGATATAGAACAATTATTTAATAATATCAAGATTAGCGAAATATCAATTATTCGTGCAATAAGTCGAATGGAAACCTTGAGAGACGTTCATCAGGCAACAAATTCATTAGGTTTGGCTGTGAAAATGTGTAAAGACATTGACGTCACTCTTTCGAATATCATACCTGATGTAAATGAACAAATAATGACTCTAAATAAGTCTCTTAATCAATCATTAGATCTACCTGAATTATCAAATAATGAATTATCTGAAATGAACAAGTCGATTGAGGCAAATATCTTACAGCCAATAGTAAAGAGAATTGAAAATGAGAGTGATAAATTTGAGTCAATTGTGAAAAATAATCAAATCACGTCTATAGGTAATAAAAAAATGATAAATAATCCAGGTAATCCGGAAATGAACTTTAAGAAATATACGCCTAAAGAATCAGAAAAGAACGAAATTGAAGATAAAATCAGTAAATATATTGACCGAAATCAGGGACATTTTGATGTTGTTGATGCAGCAAACGAATTAGGTTTATCTGTTGAGATTGTTGAAACTAAAACTATAGAATTAATGAGTAGAGGAAAAATTAAAATTCAAAGGTGATTGATTTGAGTTCCGCGCCTGAAGTATTACAGAACACTGCACAAACTTATGCACGCGAGGCAATAAAATTTGATTCGCAAGGTTCTAGAGGAACTGCAATCCAAATGTATCAAAAATCTATCGAAGCATTAATTAAGTTAGCAAAACTTTATCCAAATGAATCACATACTCAAATTTATATTAAACATGCAAAAAGATATCAAGAACGTATAAATCAGTTACAAAATACTTCTGATGCGCCTCAAGATAAACAATTAGATTCACAATCTGGAGTTGTTGAAATTGTAAAATCATCATATGAAGACGTAATTCTTCAAGAAAAACCCAATATAAGTTGGGAAGAAATAGTTGGTAATGAAGATGCAAAAAAAGCATTAAGTGAATCTATTACTTTTCCTTCAATCCGACCTGATTTATTTCCCTTAGGATGGCCGCGTGGAATATTACTATATGGACCACCAGGGACAGGAAAAACACTATTGGCTGCTGCAGTTGCATCAGATATTGATGGACATTTTATGAATGTTGATGCATCTACAATTATGTCAAAATGGTTGGGAGAAGCAGAACAAAATGTCGCTAAATTATTCAAATCTGCAAAACATATGTTAGATGAAGATGGCGTTGTATCGGTTGTGATATTTATTGATGAAGTTGATTCTTTGTTTGGAAGAGGTGGTAATAATTCTGATACTGGTAGCGAATCACGTGTACGTAATCAATTTTTGAAAGAAATGGATAGTATTACTGATAAGGGAAAGAATCTTGCATTATATATTATAGGGGCTACTAATAAACCATGGTCATTAGATTGGCCATTCCTGAGAAGATTTCAGAAACGTATATGTGTAAATCTTCCTAGTTTAGACGCTCGTGTAGAAATGATGGAGATGTATACATCATCACTCAAAATTGATGAATCAATTAGATTATCTGACATTGCTAACTCTCTTGAAGGATATTCCGGTAGCGATATACGAGATATTTGCCAATCAGTTCAATTACAAGTAGTATCAAAATTATTTGAAAATGGTTCTCCTACAGAAGACGTTCAGCCAGAAAGCATTACTTCTGAAGATTTCTTTGAAATAATGGAAAAGAGAAAACCTAGTGTTTCATCAGAAATGCTACACGCATATTCTACTTGGTCTGATAACTATAAAGCACTATAATCTATGGATCTAGCCTGTCTTGATCTCTTGGATATAGTACTACCTCTCTGATATTCTTTCTATTTGCTAGGACCATGATTAATCTATCAAATCCCAATCCTAATCCTGAATGCGGCGGCATTCCCCATTTGAATGTTTGTAAATGAGATTCAAAATTCTTTATATCTAAACCTGATCTCTCAATATTATTCTTTAATTTATTTACATCATGAATTCGAACTCCTCCTGATGATAATTCAATATTTGAAAATTGTAAATCAAAAGACGTGCTTAATTCTGAATCTTCATAACTTGAAATATAAAATGGCTTTATATTGCTTGGCCAATCCGTAATAAAATAAAATGATTTATGCTTTGCCGATAAAATCACTAAATCATGTTCAGTTATGTCATCCCCGTGATTTTTCTTATTATCTAGACTATTCAAGTCATTTATTACGTCTTCATAAGTTATTCTGTCAAAAGCATCAAGATGATTGTTCAAATCTGAATTAAGTAATCTTAATTCCTTTGAATTATTCTTAATTAAATTATTTATTAGATATTTAATTAAATTTTCACATAAATCCATTGTTTCACTATTATTTTTATAAGACCATTCAAAATCTATACTAACAAATTCATTCAGATGTCTTGTTGTATTAGATTTTTCAGCTCTAAAATAATGAGATATTTCAAATACTCTTTCGAATGCCAGCATTAATTGTTCCTTATATAATTGAGGACTCTGCGCTAAAAATCCTGATTTATTAAAATATTGTGTTTTGAATAATGTAGCACCTCCTTCTGCACCCTGAGATAATATTTTTGGCGTATTTACTTCGATGAAATTATTCTTGACGAAGAATTCTCTAATATACATCAAAGAACTATGTCTTAATTTGAATATTGATTGAATTTCGGGCTTTCTTAATGATAGCGGTCTTGCATCCAATATTACATCTAGTCCAGAATCTACTCTTCCAGTTGGATCTAATGGAAGTGGATGTTCTGCAGGATTTAATATAGTTAGTTGCTCAATAATCAATTCAACAATATTATTCTTCTCATTGTATGCCAATGTTCCATTTGTATTTACTATACTTTGTCTAGTTAGATGCACTACCTGATTCCATAATTCTTCTGACACTAAGTTTTTCTTAATAATTAACTGAAGTTTACCTGTTGTGTTTCTTAATGTTAAAAACATTAAAGAACCAATTGATCGTGAATCTTCAATCCATCCAGATATATTGACGTTTTTTCCATAGAAAGATTCGTCAATTTCATCCAAATTATCCAAGTAAATATTAACCATAATCTGTTATCCCCATGCACAAACTTAAAATTAAGGTTATATGTGTATTTCAAGTAAGATTTATCACAATGACAGGAAGTCCAATTCCAGATCCTTTAGGACGAATTGCACACGTCTTACTAGTCATCGGTGGCCTCAATTGGGGCCTTGTTGGTTTACTAGATACTAATCTAGTAGCAATAATTGCCGATGCTACAGCTGGTGTCGTAGGCACATTAATTTACACATTAGTTGGTTTAAGCGCTATTATTAGCTTAATAGACGTTGCAATGGCTTCTAAATAATCAGAATCTATAATGAGCTGTTTTTAACAGCTCATTTTATTTATTTTATACTGTTGAATTTCTTTAGATAACTACTCAATTCAATTAATAATTCTGCATTCATGAATTGAAATCCCCATTTTTCATAGACTAGTTCACCAGTTTTTCCCATAAAATAAGTTCCCATTATAGCAGCATTCAGTGGACTTTGTCCTACAGATAATTGTGCAGCAATTACTCCTGCCAATATATCTCCTGTTCCTCCTTTTGTCATGCAAGAATTTCCTGATTTGTTAATAAATAATTCATTTCCATCTGTTATGTAATCTGTTTCTCCTTTAACAACAATTACTAAATTACGATTTTTTGCATAATTTAATAATTCATTCTTAATCTCATTTTCATTATTCAATTCTTTATTAATTAGTTTCTTAAACTCTCCTAAATGTGCTGTAACAACAATGTTCTTTCCCTCTACACTATCAATTAATTCCTGATTTATTGCACCTGCATCTAGTATTATGTTTATGTTCTTATTTTCTAATCCTAAAACTAATTTTATTAGACCATTCATTTTTTGATTAACCATTCCTGGCCCTATCACAAATGTAGTTATATTATTTCTAAAATTCAGTATCTTATTAGCTACCCCTATAGTAATTTTTGAATCAGGTAATGGATAAATTATTAAATCAGGCGACATTGAACGAATTGGCGTAGCTATAATTTCTGGTACAAATAAGTATGCTAAATCTGAACCTGATCTTAGAGCTCCCATTGCAGATAATACTGGAGCTCCATGATACAATCTACTGCCTCCAACAATGCCTATTGTACCATTCTCACCTTTATGCGAAGAAGATCTTCTAGGCACTATCAAATTTTTAACATATTGTTCGTCAATTATCATCTTAATTTGAATTATGGAAAGGGTGAGATAAAAGTTTAAATCTTGGTGCTTATTGATTGACTTGGGATGACTGGTAGCAATATTGAAAATGACTTAAGAATTGGATATACTTTTGACGATGTTCTATTGATTCCGCAAAAATCTACAATTTCTTCGCGAAAAGACACTAATTTACAATCGAATCTATCTAAGAATATACGTCTAAATATTCCAATCATCAGTGCAAATATGGACACTGTTACTGAATCAAATATGGCAATCAAAATAGCAAGTTTAGGTGGCATTGGAATAATTCATCGATTTATGACAATTGAAGAACAAATTAATGAAGTTCTGAGTGTTAAACGTTCAGAAGGAATAATGATTGATCAACCAGTAACAATTAGCCAAGATGGAAATGTTGGTCAAGTAAAAGAACTAATGTCTTTACATAAAATTGGAGGTATTCTTGTAAAAGACGATTTAAATAAATTATTGGGAATAATTACTAAACGAGATTTATTCTTCGAGTACAATGATAAAAAATCTATAAAAGAAGTAATGACAAAAGACTTGATAACTGCTCCTGAAGGAACAAGTCTTGACGATGCTAAAACAATTTTTATAAACAATAAGATTGAAAAATTACCCATAGTTAATTCATCAGACGAACTTGTCGGATTAATTACGAGTAAAGATATTTACAAAAGGGATAAATTTCCAATTTCATCAAAAGACGACAAAGGAAGATTGAGAGTAGGAGCTGCAATTGGTGTCAGGGAAGAAGATGTAGATCGAGCAATAAAATTAACTGAAGCTGGTGCAGATACGATTGTAATAGATATTGCACATGGTCATTCAAACCATACAATAAATATGATATCGAAAATTAAAGACAAAATTGGAAATGCCGATATTATTGTTGGAAATGTTGCTACTGCAGAAGGCACCAAGGATTTAATTGAATCTGGAGCAGATGCGGTTAAAGTAGGCGTAGGTTCTGGATCGATCTGCATCACAAGAATTGTTACAGGTGCTGGAGTTCCTCAATTAACTGCAATTTCAGACTGTGTTTCAGTTGCAAAAGAGCATAACATTCCAATTATTGCGGATGGTGGAATTAGGACCTCTGGAGATATAACTAAAGCACTAGCTGCCGGCGCATCGACTGTTATGATTGGTAGTATGCTTGCAGGTACTGATGAAAGTCCTGGCGTAATAGTATCAAGGCCCAATGGACGGTATAAAATGACTCGTGGAATGGCTTCGTTAAGTGCTGCAGTAGATAGAAGAATAAAAGAAACTAATTCAATAGACGAACAAGAGATGCTTGAATACGTTCCTGAAGGAGTAGAGGCATTGGTACAGTATCGAGGACAAGCAAGTGAAGTTATCGGTAAATTAGTCGGTGGATTAAGATCTGGTTTAAGTTATTGTAATGCAAAAGATATTATTGAATTACAAAATAATAGTAAATTCATTAGAATAACAGGTGCTGGTAAAGCAGAAAGTGGCGCTCACGATGTTCATATAGTTGAGTAGACTTGATAGATAAATTAGAAAAAATACAGGATATTGACATAAACAAAATTGATACATTTACTGATATGCTTGATGCAATGGGTGAATCAGGAGGATTTAATGCAAGTTTAACCAATGATGGATTTAAAATAATTAACAACATGATTCAAGATTCTCAATGCCTTCGATTTTTGTCATTTCCTGCAGCTCTTGTTGCAACTGGAACTAGAGGTTTATTAAAAGAATTAATTAAAAGAAAATATTTTGACATTGTAATTACTACATGTGGGACATTAGATCATGATTTAGCAAGAACATACAAGGATTATTATAAAGGAAATTTTGATTCAGATGATACAATTCTTGATAAACATGATATACATAGATTAGGAAATATATTCATTCCCAAGTCATCATATGGAGAAATCATTGAGGAGAAAATGATTAATTTACTTGAAAATCTATATTCGTCAGGCATAAAAAATCCTGCAGCCTCAGATATAATTAAAGAAATGGGTAAAATGATAGATAACGAGGATTCAATATTATATTGGGCCAATAAAAATAATATTCCTATGATTATTCCGGGAATAATGGATGGTTCAGTGGGCAGTCAGATTTGGTCGTTCAGTGAACAGCATAAAGATTTTTCTCTAGATATATTAAAAGATCAACATTTACTTTCTGACTATGTATTCAAATCACAAAAGAGCGGCGCATTAATTATCGGTGGCGGCATCTCTAAGCACCATACTATTTGGTGGAATCAATTTAATGGCGGCCTAGATTATGCAGTATATATAACAACTGCTAATGAATATGACGGTAGTCTTAGTGGTGCAAGAACTAAAGAAGCAATATCCTGGGGTAAAATATCAGATTTGGCACAGCACGTTACAATAAATGCCGAGGCAAGCATTATACTTCCTCTTTTAATAAAGTCTCTAATTAACAAGTGAGTTTATATAAAACTCTATCAGAGATAATTTAGGTCAGAAACAAAATGGCAGAACCATTAACTTCACTTTATTATATCGCACCTATTGTGGGTATTTTATCTATAGGTTTTGCAGCGTATATCGCTTATCAGATTAATAAATACGAAATTGGCGATGAAAAAATGACAGAACTTTACAATGCAATTAGAACCGGTTCAAAAGCCTATTTGTATAGACAATACAAAACAATCTCTATAATTGCCATTATTTTATCTATTGTATTATATCTTGCATTTGATTTTACAAGAGACGGTATTCCAAAAGTAAGTTTCTCATTTCTTCTAGGTGCTGGATTCTCATTATTGGCAGGTTACATTGGAATGGATGTAGCAACAAGAGCTAATGCAAGAACTGCTACTTCTGCAAAATCCGGTACTGAAACACCATTAAAAATTGCCTACAGAGGTGGATTGGTTATGGCATTATTCAATGTAGGATTAAGTCTTATTGCAGTCTCAGGCCTATTTTATTTGTATGGTCAAGATATAACATTAATAGTTGGATTGGCATTTGGAGCCAGTCTTGCAGCATTATTTGCTCAATTGGGCGGAGGAATATTTACAAAAGCCGCAGACGTTGGAGCTGATTTGGTAGGAAAAGTCGAAGCAGGACTTCCTGAAGATGACCCTCGTAATCCTGCAGTAATTGCCGATAATGTTGGAGATAATGTGGGTGATGTGGCAGGACGGGGAGCAGATCTCTTTGAATCGATAACTGCCGAAAATATAGCCGCCATGATTGTAGGAGTAGTTATCGCGGGTTTACTTGATAATCCTAATTTTGTAATATTGCCTTTACTAGCTTGCGCATTAGGACTAATTGCTACTGTTATTAGCCTTCCTTTTGTACGTTCTAAAAACTTTACTGATCCTATGATTCCTATGAGAAATGGAATGATTGTCACTACAATCTTAGTAATAATTGGATTATATTTCTTGATTACTTCAACAGTCCAAAGCATCAATCTTTATTATGCATCATTAGTGGGTGTTTTCTCCAGCTTAATGATTTTCGTAATTACTTTGTACTATACATCAAGTAAATATCGTCCTGTTAATTCTATCTCTGATGCGTCACAAAGTGGACCTGGAGTTAATATAATCACTGGTTTCTCGGTAGCATTGGAAAGTACTGTTTTGCCAATATTTGTAATTATTTTTGCATTAGGCGGTGGATTTTATTTCGGTGAACAATTCGCATTAGAGCATACTCAAATATCTCCTCAATTAGGTGGAATTTATGGCACCGCAGTAGCAACACTGGGAATGTTATCGCTCGCAGGTGTAATATTAAGCATGGATGGATTTGGACCAATTGTAGATAATGCAGGAGGGCTGGCTGAAATGTCCGGCGCAGACAAATCAGTACGAGATAGAATTGATATATTTGACGCTGCAGGAAATACTACAAAGGCATTGACAAAAGGATATGCATTAAGTTCTGCGGGACTTGCTGCATTGATTCTATTTCAAGCTTATCTTATTGATTTGACTCATTTATCTGACACGATACTCTCTGTTGAAAGTATAGTAATTAATTTGATAGATTACAAGATAATTATTGCGTTATTCATTGGCGGACTATTACCATATGCTTTTTCATCATTTGCTATTCGCGCAGTTGGAAAAACTGCATTTAAAGTAGTAGAGGAAGTTCGACGTCAATTTAAGGAAAAGCCAGGAATATTAAAAGGAACTGAAGCCCCAGATTACGGAAAATGTATAGATATCAGTACAAGAGCTGCTCAAAAGGAAATGATTATTCCAGGATTATTGCCAGTCATAGTTCCATTATTAGTTGGAATTATATTGGGTCCATTTGCGGTTGGCGCATTCTTACTTAGTGCTACAGTGAGTGGTACTTTATTGGCATTCATGATGAACACTGGTGGAGCTGCATGGGACAATGCAAAGAAAAATATTGAAGCTGGCAAATATGGAGGAAAAGGATCAGAAGCACATAAAGCAGCAATAGTAGGGGATACACTTGGAGATCCATTCAAAGACACTGCAGGACCTGCATTACACGTATTGGTCAAATTAATTAATACTATATCTCTGACATTTATTCCATTATTCTTGTTTTTCATGTAATATCTAGATTCTAGAATTCTACATACAATCAACTTTTTTACGTGTAAATTCATCAAAAATCTCGATATTTCTTACCGGTCAGATTGAGTGATATTTTTCCAAATTGATTCATATATCATTATAAAATGATGAAACAAGTCATTTTACATCTAATACTTAATTCAGAGTTCTATTCAGTTAATTTTATTGAAAATAATTAATAATTAATGTTTTAAAATCTAAAATTAAGCATTCTTAGTGTTTAATTTACTGTTTAAAGACTATTATTAATCCATTTTACTCGTGTTTAAATACAAATCCTGTAACCGTAGAATTAGGTAATTGTCATGGTCGAAGCATACTGTGTAAAATGTAGAACGAAAAGGGAGATGAATGATCCACAAAGCATTACTATGAAAAATGGTAAACCTGCAACTCAAGGAATTTGTCCTGAGTGTGGAACGAAACTCTTCAGAATTGGAAAAACTCCAACTAATTAATCAATCATCTCCACCCCTTTTTTACTACAATGTCTGAATCTGCAATAAATGCACCAAAAGGACTATTGAGGCTAATAATTTTAGATACTGCCTCGAAAAATCCTGTAAGTGGAGCTGAGATAAGTAAACATATTAAGTTAATTTCTAATTCTATGTGGATTCCTAGTCCTGGTTCGATTTATCCAATTCTAAATAATTTACAAAAGTCTGAGTGTTTGACTGAGATATATAGTACAGATAGCAACCAAAAGAAATACGGGGCTACATCAAAAGGAAAATCAATCTTAGCGATTGAGAAGGAAAAACTAGAAAAAGATTGGATAAGTAATATATATTATATTAAAATAATGTCTGAATTACTCAATATAACTCAAGACGAATTATTAAAAATAATTAAATTACATTTACAAAAATAGTCGATTCCATTTTTTACATATATAATAAGAAATACGCCAAAAACCTACAGTTGGAGGTTTATTAGGTATGTCAAAAATATTTCTCGAATATACGTATAATGTCTTATTTCTTTTTTCATCCCATACAGGTACGTTCTTCTGAATAAATCCCATATCTATTAAAGTCCTCAAGACTGTCATATAGAAATTTCTCCGACTATATCTAAATAATTCACCATTTTCTAAAATAATTCCAATTTGTATGTTATTGGCAAATTCACTTACAGAATTTTTTGTAGCTATGCCATTAGATTTGTGTAATATTCTGACAAATAATTCAGCCGCGCGTCTAGTTTTAATTCCTGGAAATATTATATCAAATACACTCTGAGTTGACATTACCTTTTCTTCAGATAACATTCTGAGATGAGATTTGACAGTAGCGGGCATAAGCATATTTAGATTATATGAAAATTATTAGGTATATGTCAAGATTATATTGGGTTTTTGTGAAGAAAAATGAATATGTGCTTGGAATCTACAATATACTATGCCATTACAGGCATTAGTATAATGTAAATTTATATCTTAATGTGAGCTTCGACTTGGGGAGAAGAAAATTAACCCACATTTAGATTCGACGTATTAATTTATACGACCATAAAAGGTGTTTATTTGATGGATACTCCAGTAACAGATATTACTTTTGTTTGAAGATCGTCATATCCTGAGCGAATTAGTACTGTATCAAAGTTATTAAATCTCTGATTTGTCTCAATATTGAATTTAATCATTCCCATTTCTGGGTGTTCCATTTTTTCTTTATAATCAAAAGCCATTACACTACCTATTCCAAATATTAGCAAAAATACTGTAACTATTGATATATCCTTTATGAATGTATTTTTCATAATTTAATTGCGGTAAGCAGATATATATAATATAATGACGATTATCATTAGTGAATTTCAATACTGGAAATGATTGAACCATGATTATCACAAATGAAAAACAGAAAGAGGCAATTTTAAACGCGTTATTAGACGACTATTCTAGAAAAATCCTTGATTCTACAATAGACAAAGCTAAATCAATCACTGAAATTATACGCGAACAAGATATTCCAATGACTTCAACATATAGAAGAGTTAAATTATTGATGGATAATAAACTCATTAAAGTTGAACGTTCAATGGTTACAGAAGATGGAAAAAGGTATTATTTGTATTTGAGTTCAATTAAAAATGCTTCAATCAAATACAATGAAGGCGAATTAATAGTAGAAATTACACCAAACATAAAAGAATTACCTGAAGACAAGTTAATACGTAGTTTTACCAATATACAACAAGAGGCACGATAAATTGGATTTTGAATTATTATTATTGAGAGCTCTAAAATCGTTAATTGGAATTTTGGGTCTATTATTGGCTTATTTATCACTAAAAGCTTACAGGAAATCAAAATCCAACAACATGCTATTTCTTTCTATAGGATTTGGTATAATCACAGTAGGATCAATTCTAGCAGGACTGTCATTCGAATTTTTGGGTTTTTCATTACTTCAAGTAAACATTGTTGAATCATTCATGATTTTAATCGGTTTTATAATGATAATGTATTCAATTTATGGTATTGATTGAGGATCAAATTTTCCATAATCTAATATTGTAAAATCACGAACTTCATTAATTATATATGGATCATTTTTAGCTATTTCTAAAGCACGATCGTAATCTTTAGTACATACGATAATTAATCCACCCGTACCATTCTTATATCTTCCCGCAATAATCAATTCCCCCTTCTCATCAACATCCTTCAAATATCTAAGATGTTCAGGTCTATGTTCATTCATAAATTCAATACTTGAAAGTTGTTTCTGAAGTATTACATAATAATTTTCCATAATATTTCCTAAATATATACAAGGTATAAATCATTCGAAAATATTCAATATTTTGTGAGTTATAATCCAAATAATTATAATTATCCAGGTATAATTGAGAAGATTGGTAAATTCATCCTCAATAAAACCTTTGAATCAAATTCAAATGGAATAGTCATAGGATTGAGTGGAGGAATAGATTCTAGTGTATGTCTCGCATTGGTCGCAAAATCACTACCAAATCACAATATTCTTGGATTAATAATGCCCATGAATGGAATAACTCCTGAAGATGACGAGATGGACGCTGTAAATTTAGCAAATACATACAATATTGAATATAGAACAATTCCTATCAACAATATTGAAGATAGTTACAAAGCAGAAATATATCAATCATATTCTAATGAACTTAATGAAAATAAAGTTGCACAAGGAAATTTGTTAGCTAGAATAAGAATGTCAGTTTTATACTATCATGCTAATCTGTTAAACAGAATCGTCGTAGGAACCGGTAATAAAAGTGAAGCTATGTTGGGGTATTTCACAAAATATGGAGATGGCGGAGTAGACATTGCACCAATTGCAGATTTATATAAAACACAGGTAAGAGTTATTGCAAAAGAATTAGGCATCTCGAATAAAATAATAAATAAAAAAAGTGGGCCAAGATTATGGATTAATCATGATGCCGAAGATGAATTAAATATGACATATGATGATATAGACCCAATATTATTCCAATACAGCAATAATCAAATCAATGAAGACTCATTATCGCAAGAACAAAAAACTATTTTTAATAATATCAAAGATAGGAATGTCAGGAATAATCACAAAAACAGAATGCCTGAAATTTGTATTCTTGATTAATCATAGACTGAGGCCCATCTTTCTTGCAATTGATCTAGCTTTTTGTGAGAATGTTATCTTATCTTTTTCATTCATTGAATTAGTTTTTTGTAATATTATTGCGTCTTCAGATGCCATGACAAATAGTTTATTTCCAGCTTCTAAATGAAGTTTATTGCGTACATCTACAGGAATAACAACTTGGCCTTTTACAGATAATTTTGTTGTATCAATTGATATATTTTCCATATGAAAACAATGAATAATCAACAATATTGAGCGCAATCAGAAATATTCTTTACAATTTAGTCAAGGAAAATCACTCAAATTCAATAAATCATAAGTTAATCATTCAATATCCATGGGCAGAATTACTACTTTGTTGACTATATGGATTGCAGGATTTATGATCGGTTTTGTTGGATGGTATATATATCCACAATTATCCTCCGTACTAAGCCTATTTACTCCATTAGTTCTCAGTATATTTGATGCACAGATAACAAATGCAGCAATTGCAGGATTTGCAACATCAATCGTTTCAGTTGTTGTAGTATTAGTCTGGGCGAATAGAACTAAAAACAATAGATTTTAGTAATGATATTTTATCACTAAAATTTGAAGATAGTGTTAAAGTTAAGTATATTAAATAATTTCAGAATGATAAGATTAGAATATGAAACAAAAGAATGTAATAATAACAGGAATAACATCAGGAATAGGAACTGAAATAGCTTTAGATTTAGCTAAGAATGGTCATAAAATCAATCTAGTTGCAAGAAGTGAAGAATCTGGAAATATAATCAAGGATCTAATCATTAAAAAAACAAAAAATAATGATATACAGGTATACAAATGTGATTTGTCCCTTCAAAAAGACATTCGAGAATTTGTAGATAATTTCAAAAAACAAAATGATAGTCTTGATATATTGATAAACAATGCAGGGATAATTCCAAAAGAACGAATAATTACAAGTGAAGGAATAGAAACTCAATTTGCCGTAAATTATATTGCCCCGTATTTACTATCCAGACTTTTATTGGATATATTAAAAAAGAGTTCTCCGTCCAGAATAGTAAATACATCATCTACTGCTCATACGTCAGGAAATCTCAATGTCGATGACTTTCAGAGATTAAATGAAAAATACGCATTGCGTGGATGGCGTGCATACTTCGATACAAAATTGGCATTAACCATAGATACTGTCGAGCTTGCAAAAGAATTGGAAGGAACAGGAGTCACCTGCAATGCAATTCATCCAGGATTTGTAAGTACTAATCTTGGCAGATATCTTATCCCAAAGTTTATGCGGCCAATGAATAAAATTATGGGCATGTTCATTCTATCGCCTAAAGGAGGAGCAGATCCAATTATAGAAGCAGCGTTATCAGATAAATATGAGAAGGTATCTGGCCAATATTTCCATAGATTCAAGCAGAAAGATGCATCAAAAAAGGTTTTTGATAAAGACGTTATTGCAAAATTATCTGAATACACGAAAAGTATTGTAGCATAACACCCATCAAATCTATATAGTATTATTCCCACAAATTTCTTACGGTGGGATGGCGGAGAAATATAATTCTGCAACGGTTTACGCGTGCGCCTGCAAAGCGTATATACATGGGTTCAAATCCCATTCCCACCTTTACAACGACAAAAATGTTTAGATACTCCAAGTACACTCGTTTCTTCTTTTTAGAAAAAGTTAAAGGAGCAGAAATTACAATTGACACATTTGACTAATGTCGTAATTGATCATGATGTAATTGGCTGGGCACATAGCAATATGCAAAAACTTAAGGCTCGATATAATAATATCTATATAGTCGGAAAAGATAATTCTCCAGAAGAATTAATGAATAATAATATTAGTGATTTAAATATTGCTAAATATTGCCTTAATAATAATTGCGATCTTGTTACTGCAGATAAGAAATCATATGTAGATTGGTTTCATTCATATAATGGAATAACTAAATTAATCATTTCAAAATTTGATTATTGGAATGAAGGACATAGACCAATTTTACTTATTCAGATTGAAAATACTAATCATATTGAGAACATTTCACAGCATAACTCCAACCTCATAATATCAAAGCCACTTGAAACAGCTCCATCTAGATTCAAAAATAAAATCATAACAATGGTTAATGAATCATTATTTCACTTTCCAGAATTATCAGACGATAGAATTACTCTGGGAATAACTCATGTCAATGATGGAAATGCATCATGGGAAGAGAACTACAAGATTAGGTTGAATCCGAGAAGACTGACGTATTTTACTATAGGACATGAACTAATGCATTTGTTACAGTTTAAGGGAAATTTGCCCATGACTGAAAACTCCACAGATATTTTCACACTTGCAAGATCTATGTTATTTCTTGACGAACCTCCTTGTTATCTAAAAATACCCAGGAAATTACAGAACTATTGGGAAGAAAACTCTGAATCAATACACAAGATCTGTAAAGATGCAATTGAATACAGAAAAACAAATAGAAATTATATAAAATGGACAGAAGACAAATTCGGTCAATTGACCATCAAAATGAGATAATCTCCCGAGATGAATTATCTCGGGTTTGGATATCGAATTAAAATCCAACTGAACCATAGATGAAAAACAATCCGATAATTATCTTATTATATTTATCTATATAATATACGGAGCTAATTGTCAGTTCTGATAACCAAATAATAAAATAACTTGATTATGGATATAGTAAACTATTTGCTTTATCTATCTCAGCTTGAACTGAATCTTCTGGAATAATTGATATCACTATAACAAGAACAGTTCCATTGTTTGAATCAAATGCGCTCATTTCATCAATAGTCCATCCTTCATGAGAGAGTATATTTAATTCACGCTCTACTTTTGATTCAGAACCTGATAATACTTTGTATGCTAAATTGTCAGATATTTCTTCATCTTCGTATTCATCATCTTCAAATTCTTCATCTTCTGATTCTTCATCTTTGTCGATATGCATATTTGTGATAATAAATAATCCATATATAAATCCATGGACGAAAAGATTTTTACCGAAATCAATAGAATGAAAAATTCATTATATGATAGAATTTCAAATTCAATGACTAATGAAGAAAATATTGCAAAATCAAAAAAAATTCACAATGAATTAGAAATCATGTTAAGTATTTGGACCGATAGTGAAAATATGAAGACGTTTTCAGATAAAGATAAAACTGACATCTTCAATACAGCAAAATTAATCATAAAAAAGGCAGATGAGTTACTATAGATCAATTATGATGAATATACATGAACAAAATAATTTTGAAAATCAATGAATTCCAGCGTAAATTTAGATATTATTTCATTATAATATTCATTACATATGTAATTTTAGATTTATTTGGTATATTTCCATACGGAATCGGACGAATTCCAGTTAAACCTGAATCTACTATTCCTGGCTTGAAATATCTTTATGCTATTGGTTTCTCCTATTTTTTTGCAGTAATAATGTCGATAATTAATCCTAAACGGACAATATTATGGTTATTTGCAATCCCTCCAGTAGTATTAATTTATAGAATTCTGAAAAAGATTACAAAATATTATAAAAAATAATTATTTTTCTTTCAACAAGATAATTTCTGATTTGCCATAAGGTTCCATTCGTCGGAATAATCTCAGTGCAATGTAAAGTAAATTATATTTTGTTCTAAATTTTTTATCTATAATTTCGTAATCTTTATGACTCAATTCCATTACTTCAGCTTTAATTTCAATCTTATCTCCAGTTATTTTACCCGAACTTGTACATGGGGCGATAATGGCTTTATGATTATTCTTTATTCTCTTAATTTTACCTGCGGATTTAGATGTTCTTATATAACCTAAAGTTCCGTCGGTAACTACCCATACCGGTGTATGTACTACATCACCGGATTTCTTATATGTTGTAAGATTTATTGTTCTGCTATCAAGTATTTTGTTAAATAAATTCAAATTCATTTTAATCCTATAATCAAAATTATGTTATGATTCAGAATCATCATATTATATTATAAATTTACCGAACAAGATAATTTAACAAATCATAACAATTATTAGAGATTAATCAACTAAAATAATCAAATGCTTGCAGATCCTATGTTTAAAAAAGCGATAATTATGGGCGGACTTATATTTGTAGGAGCAATTTTATTGTTTTTTTACGAGATTTTGAGGTAAAATTGCCAATAAAAAGCTAATTTTGATTATCCGGTAACTTTAAATTAGATAAATGTACTATATGATTTGGATTTCAGCATAACAGGGGATCTGTTTAGGTCTCACACCTCAGTAAGGAGGCTGTTTGTTGTATCCTATTAATTTTGTTAGATTAAATTTAACCAACGATTAAAAATTATTCTTCCATTAGAATTGGCTTTTTCTACTTTTTCGTCCAGATTTGAAAGTATACTAGATTTATCAATAGATTCAGATAAAAGATCAGATTCAAATTTAGCAGTTATATTTTGTACTATGTCTTTCGTAATTTCTAAATGAAACAATAATCCATAACATGTCTTTCTATAAATAAATGCTTGAATGCCAGAGATCTTACTAGAAGCTAATTTAGTAGAGTTATCCGGTAATGAGAAGACATCTCCGTGCCAATGGAATGCAAGAAATTTATTTTCAAGATTCTCAAAGATTGTATCTTCTGCATTAGAAATTTTTACATCATACCAACCAAGTTCTTGTTGAGAATTTTTGTATATTAAACTATTTAATGCACTTGCAATGATTTGACTTCCTAAACATATTCCAATTATAGGTTTTTTAAGTTCTAGATATTTTTTAACTAATTCAATCTCAGTCTCAATAAATGAATAACGTGATTTTTCATTGACGCTCATAGGACCGCCCATAATAATAAGAGCGTCATAATCTAGAAGATTTTCATAATCAGAATTAAGATTTTTACAATCAAAACCTATATTTTTTTTTGTCATTAAATCTGCAATAATTCCTGGAGTCTCAATATCAATATGTTGAACGACAAGGACATTTTTGGAATTCATAATACATTTAATGGATTTTTATATAATAAACTTAGATGCTAAAACTATGTTAGAATGTAAAGATTGTGAGTTAGAGTTTACCGGAAAAGGTCCTAAATCAGATGTAATTTTTGAGGAATTCTGCCCTAAGTGTGGAAGTTATGAAATATTTGTCAAGAATAGTTCAAATCCAATCATTAAATCAATTATTGGCTGGACTTTATTATTTCTATTCGTTAGTGCAATACTTCTTCCATTGATTTGGTACATTCTTTGGTACATTCTTATATAGAGATTTGTATAGTTAATTTCAGGAGGATGTTTAAATGGACGGTTGTAATTGTGGAAGTTCTTGTGATTGTGGCAGCAAGTAGATTAGTATTATTTTAGTGCGTGTTTCACGTTAAATTTTTATAAATAAATTTGAAACACTTCATATAATAATTGATCAGATTATGATTTTATATTTAGCTATAGGTTTTATTATGGAGTTTTTCAAGAGATTAAGTTGATTAACATGATAGATTTAGAACCAGATGAATTAGAGGTACTTAACAAGATAGAAATAGCAAAAAAACTAGGGGATGATAGATTAATCATAGCTCTATCGAAAGAGCTCGAAGTAATGAAAGAGAGAAATGAAATTAGAAGAAATCCAAAGTCATTTATTAATAATCAGAAAGTTTTCTGCCACAACTGCAACACGAAGGTAAAGAGTTCTCATAGATTTTGTTTTCAGTGTGGGGTGTTTCTTGGCTAATTGAATAGATCAGACATATTGTTTGGAGGTATAATGGCATTTGCAATGTCTTTTCTCATGTCACTTGTAATGACGTATGTGTCGATTGGCTTAGTGTCCGACTTTCTCATAATTTGGCTGAAATCATTTGTTATTGGGCTGATTGTCTCTTTTCCAATAGCGTTGTTCATAACGCCAATTGCGGCCAAAATAGTGAAAATGGTTGTAAAGATTGCGTAAATACCACCTGAGAAAGATTCCATAGGCACAAAATTCTAATCATAAATAGGTTTATTAGAGCGATATAATTTAGAATTGATAGGAGTAATAATAAGATGTCATTTAAAGACGAACGAGAAATGCACAAAGCTACCTGCGCCGACTGTGGTAAAGAATGTGAAGTACCATTCAAACCAGATGAAGACAGACCAGTTTATTGCAAAGACTGTTTCCAAAAACATAGAAAACCACGAAGTTTCTGAGATTAGTCTAAGTATTTTTATTTAGGTTTATCGAATGTAGCTTTTGCTATTTTTTTGTAAAATTCAAAAACTATCAATATCGATGTCGATATCGATGACGATACTGATAGTTTATATTTTTTTATCTAGTTTTTTAGAATATTTCTGATTATTTGTTCATTATTCTAGTATTATAATATTAACTATCTGTATAATAGTTATTAATATATATTAATTATACTGATATAATTATTAATGTACGTTCGTAGAAAAAATGTAAAAGGATTCTCATATGCATATCTCGTAGAAAGTAGATGGGATAAGGAAAAGAAACAATCGTATCAAGTTGTAATAAAGTATCTAGGAAGATTAGAGAATCTGAAACTTGATAATTTAACTTCGGAAGAACTTGCAGTGGTAAGCAAATATATGAATACGAAATTGAAGGTAAACGAAAATATGGATTCTCATATACGTAAATATCAACAGGTAATGAACAAATATCATAATAAAATGATAAAACAGAAATTAGTCGAACAGAGAAAGATAGAAAAAGTGCAGGAAAAAGTACTTTCAGATCTAAAAATGGACAAACAGCAGTTCTCAGACAGGTTCGGATGGAAGAATACTATATCAAATTCCATAAAGATGGATATAACAGCATAGAAGGGCATTATTGAAGTCGATATCGTTGTCGATAAAAATCGTCCACATGATTTTTTAATTATTTTGATTTATTCATAGTGTGAATCATAATGTTGATGCCATCGAATATCCAGATGGATCAAAATATTACGGAGAAGTGAAGGAAGGCAGACCACATGGCAAAGGAGTTTCTACGTTTCCAGACGGTACCATTTATGATGGCGAATGGCAAATGGGCAAAAGGAAAGGCACAGGAATCATGACATATCCTAATGGAATAAAGTATGAAGGCACATGGAAAAACGATAAGAAAAACGGCAGAGGAACTATGATATATACGGATGGCACGAATGAAGATCTAGAATTCAGCGATGATGAACCGGTCAATAAAAGTACAAAGAAGAAAAAGCCGTTCGAGATAGATATTGATTTTTAATAAATCATCCGCATTAGTTTTTAGGTATTTTAACGTAAATCAGGTCATAATGATAAATGAATATACAAAAAGTGATTGTTCCGAGATTCTCCATGTTGTAAACGACGCTGCCGCAAGATACAAGAATGCCATACCTGACGATTGCTGGAAAGAACCCTACATGTCAGAAAGGGAATTGCTAGATGAATTTAGAGACAGAGTGAGAATGTTCGGCTACATGCATGACAACAAATTAATCGCTGTGATGGGTTTCCAGGAAATAATGGATGTTGTTCTGATAAGGCATGCTTATACCTTGACTGCATACCAGGGCAAAGGAACAGGAAGCGCATTGCTCGAATATCTATTTGACAAATACCAGGATTCTCGCTTGTTGGTAGGCACTTGGAGAGATGCAAAATGGGCGATCAGGTTCTATGAAAAATTCGGCTTTGTTCTTCATGAAAAAAAGGAATCGACTTTATTGCTTGAAAGATACTGGAACATACCGCCGAAGCAAATTGAACATTCAGTAGTATTGGAAAAGCATAGATAAAGAAGAGTCAATTCAGATGGTTTTTTATAATTTTTACTAATCTAGTGGTAACTATATCAATTCGATAGTTTTTTCTAGTATTTTTTATGATAATAAAGTAATGTCAAATTCTAATTCAAAGTATATAGTCATAATACTAATTCCTATTATTCTAGTTTTAGGGTACTTTTTACTATTTTCCAATAATCAAAACGAAGACATTGATTCTAAGATTGTAATAATTGAAGAAGAAAACATAATTTCTATCAATAAAGATCCTATTGTTGATGTTAATAAAGCCGAACCAGTTGTTGAACCAGAAGTTGTTGATCCAGAACCTGTTCCAGAACCTATTGTAGAACCTGTTCCAGAACCTATTGTAGAACCTGTTCCAGAACCTATTGTAGAACCTGTTCCAGAACCTATTGTAGA